>WLWF01000729.1_pt1 | contig 30786 bp, 57 predicted proteins | sample 6718331 | NCBI WGS metagenome assembly WLWF01 (sample SAMN12718692, study PRJNA515312) | sponge metagenome | isolation source: marine sponge | host: Mycale hentscheli | place: New Zealand: South Island, Marlborough, Capsize Point | collected 2003-05-01 | reverse complement strand
TTAACGCTAAACTTTTCAGTAGCCCCAATAACTGATATAAGCATGCTTAGTATAGGTGACTATATATATTTTTCTGAAGGTGCGTATACAACAATAAGTTTTAGTGGACAAATAACCAATATAGAAGTTAATATTGCAAGTGGTATAAACAGAATATTTGTTAATACAAACTTTACACAAAACGTTTTTATAAGTGAAACAACGCCTTTTATTTTAGGATTAAGAAATACAGAAGCAGAAGATGTGGGATTGTTGGGTCATGATATGACTGTAACACTTGAAAATGCTAACACCACGGCTACGGAATTATTTGCTATTGAATCCGAAGTAATGAAAAGCTTTCCTTAATTTTAGTATCTTTGTGTATTAATGCAATTTAATCTAAAAAAATTAACCAAATCAGATTACAAACTATTGGATAAATGGTGGAAAGAATGGGGCTGGCAAACGCCATCTCAAGAATTTTTACCAGAAGATGGAGAAGGTGGTTTTATGGTTTTGGAAAACGAAACCCCGCTATGTGCAGGATTTATTTATTTTACAAATTCTAAGGTAGCTTGGATAGATTGGATTATATCCAGCAAAGAGTTTGAAGATAAAGAAATAAAGCACGATGCTGTAAAGTTTTTGTTGCACGCTTTAACTAAAGTTGCTCAAGACACAGGATTTAAATTCGCTTACACTTTAACAAGTAATGAGGGTTTAATTAAAACATTTAAAGAAGTGGGATACAATATTGGATATGAAAAAAACACAGATTTATTAATAAAATTATAATATGGGTGCAACAATAGCAATGTTAGCGGCTACCGCTATACAAACGGTAGGAGGTTTTGTTCAATCAAGCAAAGCTAGAAGAGCTGAAGAAGCAGCAATGACAAGCGCTGAAGCCGCTTTTCAAGAGGCAGACAGAGAATTACAAAAAAATTATTTACAAAAACTTACAATAGCAAAAGAGCCTTATGAATTAGAGAGAAAGGCTTTAGCTCAAGCAGGCGCCTCAGCTTTACAAGCAGGTATAGAAGGAGACCAAAGAGGAAGTGGTGCAACATCAGGGCGTGTGTTAATGGCGCAGCAAGAGCAGCAAGCACAACAAAGAGCGGCAATGTCTAAAGATATTAATAATTTAAATCTTTTGAAAGCACAAGAAGATTCTAGATTGGCGGGAGTAAGATCAGGATTAGATTTAGACTATGCAAAAGGACAACAAGAAATGGCTGCTGAAAACAGAGCTTTAGCGGCTGCTGCAAACCAGCAGGCTTTAGAAGGGTTAGCCGCCTTTACAGCAGAAGGTATTTTAAATGCAAAAAACATAGGAAGTGGAGATAGAAATACAGTCAATGATGGCCAATCAAAATTCAACACAATTGATTTTGACACTGTATTTAATAATGACGACGCGTCTAATAGTTCAGGAGGTTTATATAGTTAACTTATTATGGCATACGGATACGTAAGAAATAAAGATTTAAAACCTACTGATTGGAGCGCTGTCACCAAAGTGATTACTGATCGGTTTGAGAAAGCTGAAACAGAGCAAAAGAAAAAAGACACCACTATTACAGCGGGGAACGTTACATTAGATAATGTAAAATCTAAGCTGCCTTATGGGCAAAGTCAAGGGCAAAATGAATTTATGTCTAAAGTTTCAGATGTTTTAAAAACAGCCGGATTAAATAATGAAGAGCAATATCAAAATCGAGGTGGAACTGAACAAGTGTACTTGAGAAATGCAAACGCTTTAAATACCGAGATAACAAATTTCACGACAAGTGGAGCCACTTATAATGCAAGAATTAAAGATTTTTATACGGCTTTGAATGAGGGAAAGACAGGTGCTTTAGATAGTATTATTTTTAACCGACTTGAAGAAGGATTTGATTTTAGAAATAAAATTCCTTATGTGGATGAAAATTATAATATGTTTATTCTTACTGTAGATGAGAAGGGTAATGTTATAAATAAAGAAGATGATATAGGAACAATTTTTAATTCAAGTGACATGGCTATTTTAGCACAAAGACCTTTTAGTAATTATAATGTTACTGAACAATCAAAAAAAGCAGCGGAAGCTTTAGGAAAAGCTACAACAACAGAGCTCGCAGACGGAACAACGCTTTCCGGTATTTCCATAGCGGGTAACCCTTTGTATAGAGAGGATTTGGGCGACAGATTTAATGAAGAAACAAACAGGCTTTTAGTAAGAGCTAAACAAGATTTTTTAGATAGTGCAGTCGCATTGCCAAGCCAAGTATATGAAATATTATTACAAGCTGGATATGGGCACACCTTTAATCCTAATGAAGCAAGTGAAAGAGTTTTATTAATTAATGGGGACGGTAGTGTTCCCACTGAGAATAAATTCTATAGCCAGTATGTAGAAGAAGCTAGAAAAAAACTTAGTGACACATTTGATGGGCAGCTAGGCGTAAGTCTTAAGGAAGCTCCTGAGGAAGATGAAAGCGATGATATTTTAAATACTTTAAGAGAGGCAGGGGTGGAGCTTGATAATATATATAAAGGTATTAGAAACGTTGTCTTCCAATCTGAAAACTTTAAAAAAGATGCAAATGGTAACCCTGTTGTATTTACTGATAAAGATGAACAAGATAAATTTGCTAAAGACGTGTTCAAATATCTTTATGACCAATTCCCTGTCCCTAACAAGGTCATAACTTATGAAGATATGCAAGCAGGTTTAGCAGCGGCAGGATTTACTTTAGAAACAGATAAAACTGAATTTGATAATTTAAATTCGGAATTTAGCGAAGATGATTTTGTAATTAACATCACGCCTAGAGCTACAGGTGGCACGGAGATTCCAATTACTTTAAAAGGCGGTGATCAAATGGGTGTAGTTGATTTAATTAATCAGTTATTAGGAGCAAGCTTAATAGATGAAAATGCTATGTTAAGAGTAAGTAAAAACGCAGGTTATCTAGATAAATATGGAGTCTTTATCAATAAAAAAGATTAATGGAAAAAATAATTTACATAGCGCCCAATGGACTAGAGGTTACAGAAGAAGAGTTATTAGCGGAGTATGGAGATCAATTTCAAGATTTAGTAGCCAACGGAACGTTTAAAAAAAAAAACGAAGTTCCCAATTTTTTGGAATCAGAATCGGAAGAATCTCCTTCGGGCTTCATGTCTTACATAAAAAGACCCCCGCTCCCACGAAGTAGTTATTTACAACAAGACCCCAACAACCCTAACATGGTAACCTTTAAAATGCCTACGGCTCGTGAGCAAAGAAAAGCTAGGGTAAGACAAGGTATTGTAGGGGATATAGATGAGTCCCTTATTGGTTTTATAGACAAAGCAGAGTCTGGGACTAAAAGAATTGCCTCTGGACTTTTAAGAGTGCCCACTTATATATCTGAATTTTTATCTTCTGCCCGAGGGGTTTTTGATGAAAAATATTCAGAAGAATTAAACGATTTAACTCTTGAAGAAAGAGAGGAACGTTTCGCTTTTACTTTTGCAGCAGATAGATCCAATCAATTAATGAAAGAGGCGGAAGAAATAGAAGCTACAATGGATCAGTATGAAAACTCTATTAGTGAAGATTTTGGAGCATTTAGAGTAGGCCAAGGACTAAAGAGATTAGTAGGGGAAATAGGAGGAGCTATCCCTAGTTTAGCTCTTGTGTTAAGTAATCCCTATGGCTTTGCTATGTTGGGTTCAGGAACAGCAGCTGACAAATCAAGGCGAGTGCAAAAAGCAGGAGGAGATTTAAATTTTAAAACAACCTCTAATGCTTTAGGAACAGGAATAGCTGAAGGAGCTTTTGAATTAGTAACAAAAGGTTTAGGAAAAAGAGCTTTCACAGCTTTAAATGGATTGCCTAAAGACCAAGCTAAGATGGCATTAGAAAACATGGCTGTTGAATTTGCAAAAGGTTTTGGGCTTGAAGGTGCTTCTGAGGCTCTTACATTAGGATCAGAAGAAGTGTTAGATGCTTTATTATTAGGAAATGAAGAGAATTTTCAAGCATCATTTTATGAATATCTAGATACTTTTATTATTGGAGGAGCGGTAGGAGGGCCATTGCGTGCGGCGCCAGTCGGCTTTGCTAGAGTAGTCCAAAAAAAAGAAAAAGAAAATTTAGATAAAATTATAGAAGACACCAAATACAAAGATGTAGTAGACGCTTTTAATAAAGAAAAAGGAAACTTTACAGTAGAAATAGATCAGCTTCCTATTGTTGATGCACCTTTTGCATCCACCGCTATAGAGGGAACGCTAAAAGGGCAAGTTGCTAGAGGAGAAATAACTCAAGAACAAGCAGATGCTATTCAAAACAACTATAATACATCAGTTTCTACTTTTAATAAAGTAACCGATTTAAATTTAAATGAAGACCAAAAAAACGAAGCTTTAAAATTAATTCAAAGAAAAACAGAACTTGAAGAGTTGGTTAAAACAAAAGATAAATCAATAGCTAAAAAAGAGTATAATGAAATAGCAACAATTGAGAAAAGATTAGAAGAAATTAGTGAAAGCAGTGAAGGTGTAGTTACAGAAGGTCAAGCTGTTGTTGCTGAAGCAGACAATGTGGTTCAAGAAGAAGGAGAGGTTGCCCCTGTTACAGAAGTAGACCAAACAGTTATTGAAGAAACAACTATTGATAATATTGACGATAGAACCGACATGCTTATAGAGTCTTTAAAACTTGAGGGTGTAGAGCCTGTTAAAGCTGCTTCAATGCGTAAAAAAGCTTTTATTGATTTAATTAAAACTATAAAGCCAAAGGGTAAGTTGGCTGCACGTAATGCAAAAGCATTGATTAATAAAGTAAATAGTTTAAATTTTAAAAACCCTAAAAGTGTTGCTAGAACTCTCAATCAAATTATGAATACATTTGAGACTACAGCGCTAAGAGATCAGAAAAAACAAGCAGTTACACTGCAAGGGTTGATAAAGACTAGAATGACTAACGACAAGATTGAAACAAATCAATCAACAGCTGCAAAAGAATTTGCATTAATAGACCCTAAGAATGTTACTAATCTTGAAGAATATATAAAAAAAGCTCAAGAGGTTGCAGATGGATTAGTTACCACTAAAATCAATAAAAAGGGAGAGCCTGTGATTCCAACTCCTTTTAATTACAAAAACATAACTGATTATAGCGCTAAAGAACTACAGACTCTTAAAGAAAAACAAGAAGAAATAGATAGGGAAGCTTTTGAAGAACTAACAGGTGTAAACCCAGAAGAATTATCTTTAACAGAAGTTCGCGAAACAATAGCGTTATCTCAAGAGATGGATCCTGAAACTAGAGATGAGTTTATTAGGAACAAGCTTGCGTCTAAAGAGGTGTCTATTAAGGATGGTTTAAAAAAAGCATTTAATACATTTGCTGCAATTGCAGGAAATCAAATTGAAACAGGCATAGATTCGTTTAGTGGGAATCAAGTAGATATTTCTGAAAGTAATAAAAAATTAGTAAAAGATTTTATGGAAATTAATCCATCTAAGTTAAGCCGTGCAGATGCGGCAAGAGCTTTAGATGCGTTGGTAAACTTTGCTACTAACTCTAACACAGGAGGGATGGCTGCTATTGTTGCTAAATATAAAGGAAGTGAAGTTGCAGATGCGTCATTAAAAGACGGGTTAAAAGGGAGAGGATTAAAAGGATTTTTTGGAAGGATACCTTTGATAAAAAATTTTGGTGCTTTCACAGGATGGGTAACTAAAATAGCTTCTACTCCTTTAGCAGTAGAAACAATATTCCAATCTCAAAGATTAGGTAGAGAGTTTATGAAAGTCTCTGGTCTACAAAATTTTATTAATGCAGTGGCTAAAAGTAAAAAAATACAAAGGGATATTACAAAAGAGTATGAAAAGAAATTTAAAGTAAGAACTACTAAAGATAGAATAAAAGGAAAAGGCAAAGAAAAAAAAGGATTTGACTCTGCCTCTAATATTACCGAAAGAGGTCTTTTAGCCTTTATGAGAAGAACTGTCGCTAGTGACATTTCTAAGCAAAATGCTGAATTTGGTAGACGAAAAAGACTTATTAAAAAATCTATAATTCACTTAAAAACTCTTGGATTTGATGCAAAAGCAAAAGTATATCAGGAAGCGTATGATAAATTATTAAAAGGATCTACAAGTGTAGCTCAAATTGAATCTAAGTCAAGCAAGATAAATATTGAAGCGGTAGAATGGATGACTAATAAATGGGCAGAGTATTACCCACAGCTAAAAGAAATTAATGAAACTATTTACAATCAATCTTTAGAGAACGATATTAACTATACATCTGATATAATATCCACATTAACTGACGAACAAAAAATTGACTTTGATAGCCCCTTGTATGAAAGCGACGAATATATTAACAGAGGAAAAATATATGACAAACAAACAGGAGTATTAAAACCTAACCAAAGAATAGAAGCTGAAGCTTTAAGTGAAAACAGATATGTTAATCTAAATTTTGATCAAGGTCAATTAAGTGCTATGAGAAAAGCAATTACTAATATTGAAACCGCTTACATTACTCAGTATATGAAAGGATTTTTTCAATCCGACTCGTATAGTAAAATGTTACCCGATTCAGAAAGAAGATTAATAGAAAAAAAAGTAAAAACTTATGTAGCTACGCAACGTGGTTTAAATTTTTCAAACGCTAAAGCTGTAAAGCAAGCAGAAACTTTTGATAAAATAGCCTCTATTGGTGTAGCAAGAGCGCTGTCTGGATTTGGTCAATTTATTAAACAAACAGCTCCAATTGCAAGTACAATTATAACGGCGGGGCCAATAAATACGGCAATGGCTTTAAATGCTTGGATGGGTAGCAAGAAAGCTAGAGAATTTATTATGAATAGCGGTATGCCTATAGCAAACAGAGGGGTAGATGCTTCAACTTTATTAGATGGGCTAGACACTCAAGCAGAAAAGTTAGTGATAACTGGAGAAGGAAGAAATATAGGAAGCGCAGGAATTAAATTATTAGCAGATATAAGTAAAGGAGGATTAAAATTCTTTTTACAAAACTCAGATGTAATTACGGCACAAGCATCTTTTTTAGCTCATTACATAAATCAAGTTAATAATTTAGAAGACACAGGGTTTTTAAAAGGAAACACTAGGTTTTTTGAACCAGGATTTGATTGGTCGCAGCATAAATTAAATCAAGAAGCAGCAGATTATGCTCAAGCCAAGGTAGATAGAGAGCAAAATGTTTCTGACTCTGCGCTCCAAGGTGAATTGTTTGCCAATAGAGACATAGCTGTGCGAATTGGATTACAATTATTTATGCCTTTTGCAAACTTTTTATTAAACAGAAAGACAAGTATTTATAGTGATATAACAGCTCTGTCTCCAGGTAGTCAAGCAAGTTTACAAGATAGAATTGAATCAGCGAGATCTTTAGTAGGGTATGGCGCTGAGACAGCTATGTTTAATGCATTGGCGTATCAACTTACTTTAATTAATTATGCAATATCGGATGACATGATAGAGGATATTGGTGATGATGAAATAGAGCCTGAAGAAGATAAAAAAAGAAAAGAAAACCTTTTAAAGGGGAGATTGACTAGCATGGCTGAAGATGTTTTCTCGCCACTGCCAGCATTGAATCCTTTAGTAACTGGAAAGTTAAATGAATTTATAGCAATGACTCTAGAAAGTAAAGATCCTTTTGAATTCTACGAAACGAAAAGAGCATTGGTAGAAGATTTAGGTTTAGCTCGTATTTTTCAAGAAGTATATGATGATGGAAGAGAGTACGGTAAAATTGTCCGAACTGGAGAATTAATATATAAAGACAATCAAGGTAATGAGAAAATATATAAACTAGATGATGATGATTTAGCGCTTGCTCAATATTCAATGGGACTACAAATATTTTTTATGTTTGGATTTCCCAATGAATTAAATAGAGTAGCTAAACAGAATTTTAAATTCTTAAAACGAAAAGCTAGAAAAAGTAGACAAAAGAGAAGAAGAAGAAAAGCTCCTGCTAAATTAGGATAATATGCCATTTGTAAGTAAAGCACAAAAAAAATATTTATACGCAACCAATCCAGCGCTTGCTTCGGAGTTTGAAAAAGAAACACCCGAGGGAATAAATCTTCCTGATCGTGTAAGTCGTCAAACTAAAAGACGAAATCGTTTAACTCAAAGAAGAAGACGAAGATCTCAAAGAGAAATTAGAAGGCGTACTAGTAGATAAAATTATAAATCGCCCAAATTAATATAGCGTTTATAATTATAACTACAATAAATTCTATTTTTTGATTGTTAGAACCTGACATATTTAAATTCTTTTTTATTAGTAAAGGTAATAATTAAATCCTCATTTTTAGGACACCACTCTGCTTCACCTTTTATTTTAGTAGGGTTAATATATAAAATCCCGTCTTGACATCCCCATATAATTACCGCATTTAATCTTTTATCTATAAGCTTAACTAACTTACGTGCAAGAATCTTTAAAGGAAAAGCATTTTTTATATTTTGATTTGTTATGCACACCTCAGCATAACCTTGGGTTATATTGTTTATTGATATCAGCTTATACCCCACATCTTGATACCCTAATTTTTTATAATCTAACCCTTTGATTTGAGCAAAAGCAGCTAAGGATTTTTTTTGTATTGAAATGTCTGTGTTTATATCCACTTTATAATTCCATTAAACAATTAATAGCTGTGTGCCCTCCTAAAACTACCCCACAACCAATGGCTTGTTTTTTAAAATTTTTAGCGTATGCTGCGGCATAAGATGTAGTGTCTATTCCACACCCCACTTGCATACCAAAGACTCTAAAATTTCTACCAACCATCCATTCAATATATGCTTGAGTGTGTATGTGTCCTTGTACTGTAGACATCATATCATTTTTGGCTTTTGTTCTAGCAGTCCCCCCTTCTCCATGTATATATTGAACATTATCATAAACAACTCTTTCTACCCAATTCCAATTAGTTCCTAAAACTTCGTTGTATGATTTAATCCACATAGTTGGAATGTCTGAGGTTTGAGCTTTCCGCATTACCATTCGATCATGATTCCCAATAATGACATCTGCCACAGGAAAAGCTTTTTTCCAATGACTTACAGTTTCAATCGCAAAATCTAATTCATCAGATCCTCCTAAAGCATCACTCGAGGTTTCGTGGTACGAGCTGTAATGATTATCTATTATATCCCCAATAAAAATAACTTGGTTACATAAATACTTAGAATATGTTTGTTTGCAAAACTTGAGATATCCTTGAAGTTCAAATGGCGCATGAAGGTCTCCTATCACTAGTATTCTTTTTTCATTTTTGGTTAAGTGATCGTATGCTATTTTTCTATCTCCTTTTAATCGGGGTCTAATTTCATTAAAACTCATCCTGTAAGTTATCTTTCATGTTTTTTAACTTGGTAATAAGAGATGAAATTTCTGTATTTAACTCTGGATATTGTTGATCCATTAAGTTTTCGTATATAGTGCTGACAGAATCATTTAGATCATTCATTATATGATTGACATTGCTGATTCTTTTTTGCTCTAGCACAGATATTTTCATTATTATTACTGTTCTCTTAACATAAGACCCCCCCAGTAATTGTCTAGTGTTTTTATTGCTCTGTAAATTTTACGAGATTTTTTTTTAGTATCATCTCTTTCACTTTTAGTTGAGTCTTTACCTAAGCCCATATACATTGTGGCATCTATCTCTAATAGTTTGTCTATTTTTTTTCGATTATTCCAAGAAGAAAAGTTTAATATTTTTTCTATGTCTTCTACAGAATATGTCATAATACACTCAATCTATTTTAAAGTTATGAAATTTTTTCTAAAACATTATAGATTTTATTAAATTTTTCTTTTAAATAATCTGTTTGAGGAACATACCCATACTCTTTTCTACACTCAGAAAATATATCTTTTAATTGTGCTTTTGTATAAACTATAATTGCTTTCTTTTTGTTTTTTAAATCTATGTTTTGGTGCAAATACTTATAGTATTTTGTTTTTAAATCTAAATCATTATGATGGTTTATATAATAATTAAGCTTTAGTTTATCATATATTTTTGTGTATGCTTCTAAATAAAATTTATCTTTCATTAATATCATTTGTTCATAGTTTTTTAATCCATGAAGTACGGTGGCGTGATCTTTTTTTAAAGCTGAACCTATTTCGGAAAGCGAATGAGTCGTCAGATCTTTACATAAACGATAATAAAGAACACGGGCATAAACTATTTCTCTTTTCCTAGATTTAGTTCTAATGTTTCTTTCGCAGACTTTTTCTACTTCTTGTCTAATTACTTTTAACTTAGTTGTTTCAGTAAATTTTTTTTTCATTTTATTTTTAATTTAATTAAATTTAAATAATCTAAATACTCATCACAGTCTGTAATATCAAATTTATAAAAAACAGGGTATCGCTCTCTAATAATAATATAATAAACTTTAAAAAATAAAACCTTATCAATATCAACAACTCCAACCATATAATTAGAAGGTATCTTTAATCCTTCTTCAGTAATTTTTATTGCCGCATCATCAATTTGTGAGATAATAATAGATGAATATTCAATAGGTAGTGATTCTATCTCTTCTAAAAGATCTACTTCTAATTGATATATAAACTCATCCCCTGTATACTTCTGTGTAAAATCCATAACCTTCTAGTTCTTTTATTCTATATTCTTGTAATTTAGATAACACCCCTTTAGGTTTTTTTATTTCAAAAAATTTAATCCCTTTACTTTTATGTAAAGCAACTAAATCCGGTATACCATTTTTATTAGTGTTAATTAGCTTCAAAACATAATATCCTTCAGCTTCAAGTTCCTTTATTTTTTTTGACTGAATTTGTTGTTCCGTCATACTACAAATTTAAGAAATCCTTTTTAAAAATATTTGTGGTATAATCCTTTTTCTTAATCACAGCTTTGTAAATTTCTTGTTCTATACCATTGCTAGAAAAAACCCAATAAATTTTATTTTCTTTTGTAGCTATAGTTGTCATGCGGTCACGTGACTGCCAATAACTTGTTGCGCTATAGTCTATGTTGTAGTAAACTAAACAATCGGCTTCTTTAAGACTAATTCCTTCTCGTCCACTTTGAATCTGTAAAGCAATAGATTTGTTTTTATTCTCTTTAAACTCTTTTAAATCTGTTGTGAGTTTGTCTTGAAAAACTTTTTTTAAAACATCCAACTCTGCTTTATATTTATAAAATATTCCAATCTTTTTACTCTTAAAAAATTTTTGTATATACTCACCTTTGGATAAATCTAAAATTTGAGTTGATCCACTTTCAAACTTAACAGTTCCCGAATATATTTGATGAAGCTTGGTCATAAGTTTTATAGGAATGTCCCCTAATATAACCTCGTTCTTCCCTTCTACCACTTTATATTTTTGTAGCTTTTTTGCGATTTCATAGGTTTGTTCCTGCATTTGAACTATCAAAATTTGCTCAGAGGTTTTAACTTTGAACCCTGCTTCTTTTTGAGAAAAAGAAATCATATAAGGATTCATCTCTTGCATGATTATAGGTTTCCCTTTAGTATAATCTCTTACAATCAAACCATTGAATTTTTTTTCAGTTATATCCACGTACTCTCTAGCAAACTTATAAAAATTAGAGTGTTGATTAAAAGGATTGGCTTTACACATATAAACTTGATGATAAATTTGACTATAATTCTCAGGGGTTGGAGTTCCAGACATAAGAATCACATAAGGATTTTGAAGTGCAACTAAAGATTTTACCATCTGACTTCGCTTGCTTGGCTTTTGTAATTTACCCATACAATGAGCTTCGTCTAGAATTAAAAAATCACAACGCTTTCTAACCTTGTGTAAGCTCTCGTAATTAATAACTTCAATATCAAACTCTGGCTTAAGTAGATCATAATCTTTTTCTATAAAGGATATAGCTTTCTTTTTTGTTACAAATAAAACTGATTGAGCTTGCATCTTTTGACATATACCTAAAGATGTTAAAGTTTTTCCTGTTCGCACCTCCATAGCCAAGTAAACAAACCTGTGCTTAGAAAGGACGTTTATAGCTTTTGTAATGATTTTTACTTGATAATCCCTAAATTCCATATAATTTCTAAAATTTGACCTCGTAGGAAGCGTTCTAATGAACTATCTCCTTGCGCTTGATATCTACGCACCTTTAAAATGGTGCTTCTTCTTCATCTTTTGTTTCTTTGAATACTATCCACCTTCCGTTGTGATCTCTACCTTCCTCTGCGGGTTGTTTAAATTTATATAACCCGTACGCGTGTAGCCATTTATAAAACCTTGTTCGGCTTATTGTCATTTTTGCTTTTGGTGCATAGTCGGGGTATTCGTTGATAAACTCAAAATATAATTCATTCTTATATATTCTTAGATCTGACACAAGTTTATTGTTGTTATCTACACTCGATAAGAGACCGCACCATTCTATAAAATCGTGAGAGGTTTCAGCAGACAATTGTCTAATTTGAAGATTCACAAATTGACTTTGAATTAGTCCGTTTTTTAAATATACTTGAAGACATTCTATCATATAATTATCAAACTCACACCATTCATTATCATCCCAATCTCCAAAAAACAATTTACCAAATTCATCTAAAGGGGTGTTTTGTTTGTTGTAATGCTGATGTAGTTCAAGCTCCCACTTTCTTCGAGCAAAACTATTGCCCGCCCCTTTTATTGCATAATTAGTAGTAATAGCAATCTTGGGACTTCTACTAAATGGGATTTTAATTGCATCTTTGTTTTTCTTCTCTAAAGTCATTCCCTCTGTAACTACACTAAACAATCTTTCAAAATCAAAATATTTTTTTACATCATCAAAGCAAAGTATTTGAGTGTCTGCCGATACTAATTGATATGCAAAAGACTTTTCAAATGCAAACGACTTACCGTCTATTGTTACAAGTTTCTTCATGTGGCTTAGTGCATTCATAAAGATTCCTTTTCCTGTCCCCCCTTCTGGGTTGTCTGATATTACCTCATCATTTAATATAACTGCGGGACAATACGATAAGTTTTTATAGCCATGCATTAAAAAACCTATGGTGGATTTAAAAGACTCTACTCTGTCTAAATCCTCTCCACAAATATTTTCTATAAAAGTTTTATAATCCGATTTACTAGAACTACATTCTTTAAACATTCTATCAATCACGTGGTCTTTCCAAACATACCCACCTAAATCTAAGTAATCAATCGTAGTTAATTCATTTTTACTTATTCTGACAGCACAATTATTGTAATATAAGTAAGATGTGTTTTGAGTGTCTGATATAAAATATATATCAATAGTGCTTAATAATGTTAAAAACTCCTCCCTAAACAACCTGGTTTGGTCAGCAAAGTAATTATATACTGATACATCTTCATAATGATACAAAGTATCTAAAACAAAATCTTTTATTTCCTTCTCGCTTGTATGATCTATTAAGTTGTTTGTTACCTTAACGAATACATAATTTTTACTCCCCTCTGGGCAATACTTGTAGAACCCGTTGTCTTCTAAAAATTTTTTAAAAACTATGGGTATTGACTTTATAATTCCCTTGTCGCTTTTACTCCAAAACTTTACGCTCTCTTGTTCAGCTTTCTCTAAAACCGAGTCAATTATCTCCGCCTCCAAATCTGACTCCTCTAATTGTCGGCGGATTGTCTTTTTTGGCTCTCCGCGTTTGAGTCTTTGGGTTATATGATTTATAGTTTCGGTGTCCTCGTAATATTTAGTGCCAAAATTTACTTTGTTTTTATATGCGGACTTTATTGTAGTTTCTATTTCTTTTAATGTAAAAGATGAGGATTGATATTGATTACAAACATATTCGGCTAAACTTTGGTTTATTCCAAAATCATTAAAAGCCATTGCTAAAATGTATACATTTTGATTTCGCATTCCAGATGTCATAGGATAATTTTTTGTCCACCATTTAATTAAAATGTCTACAATCTTATTTTCATCTGTTATTTTTATAGTGGGCTTATCTTTGTAAGTATTTTTTTCTTTGTACTCCTCCTCTGCTAATGTTTCCCAAACAAAAGAGTTGCTATTAATGTATATTAAAGGGTCATAAGACTCATAACACACCCTGCTAATGTTTTTTGTAGTTCTGTCAAAGTAAGATGAATTAAATTCTTTTTCTAAAGCATTAAAGTATTTGCCATGATTTTCCGCGTCTGGCGGTATCTTCACCAAAACCTTTAAACCATTTCCGCTAGGAGAAACAAATATACTATACACATATTTATTTTTTATAAACTTTTCCTTGTCTTGTAGTAAGTCTTTGGTTTTAGTATAGCCGTCAAAATCTAAACAAATAATTCCCGAGTGTTGTACTATTGAGGTGTCTTTTCGTTTATTAAACTGACCGCTAAAACATATTGCGGGTAATTTCTTCTTAAGATCATTTCTTTTGCCTTTATCTTCTTCAGCTCTAATTTCTTTAATTAGATCTTTGGATGTGCCTTCTTTAATTCTTGATAGTATTACATCTATCTCTCTAAAAAAAGGTGCTTCAGTCTCTTTAATGTTTTGAAAAATTGTTATTGTAGCGTCCATACAAAAAGAGAGGGCGAGGAACTAATTAATATGATAAAGAAAAACCCCACCCCCGATTTGATTATTATTAAATTAATGTTACCAGTCTAAAGTCTTTTTGGTTTCTTTAGCCTGCGTTTGTTTTGGCTCCCAAGTGTCTATTTCAGCATAGGGATTACCGTCTTTAGATATTTTTAAATCAATGTTAAGCCAACCTTTTTTCTCGTGTTCTTTCATTGTGTCTACAAAGTCTTTACAACTTATAGCAATGCTTCCCACAACAAAATCTGGTCTGCCTTCTTTTTGTTTAAAAATTAATCCATTTGGGAAAAGTTTTTCCTCTTTAGTGTTTGTCATATATTAAAATTTAAATTAATTATAGAATCCCTGTTATAATAAGAGCCTCTATGTCTTCGGTGGCATTCTTTCCGTGATACTTATTGTATTCTTCTACAGCTTTCTCAACCTTTGATTTTCCACCCGCTATAAATTGATCAGAGCAACTAAATACTCCAACATCATAGTAGTTTTTTTTACTTTTTTTGCAATACTTTTTAACTTTACCCATAACTACAAAAACCATTGGTAAAGAATAAAGTTCTTGATATATATACGCTTGAGAGTCGTAAAAATAATAGGGCGCGTTATTCATAAATTTAAAAACATCCCCAGAGGTTTTTAGATCAATAATTACCTTAGTTTCAGTTTTGTCAATTATTGCTGTTGTAATCAAATCTGCTTTCCCCTTAAATTTCAATCCGCCATGCATTTCTTTAACCATGGGGACTTCATATTGAGCGTCAAAATCTCTTATCCAGTCTTGAATAATTTTTGTTTTAGGATTATTTTTATCCATAAACCATTTAGCTAGTTCTTTAACCTCGTTTGCTTCATTAGTTTTGAGAGCAAACTTTACATTATTTTCTTCACAAAACGCTTTATATTTAGCGTCTCGTCTTATGAAATCTGCTATTAAAAAATTCTCGGCTTTGATTGGTTCTAATATTAATTGATGCAGTAACCTTCCTCGTGCAAAATTTTCATTATCGTCTTTTACTACCCCGTATTCTTGAGGTCTATAAAATAATGTTTCTATATCCGAATTAGAGATAAACTTTTTTCCGTAAGAACCATAATATTCTGAGTCGACTTTTAACCTCTGTATTATTTTACTTTGATTTTTTATTGGCATCTGCTAAAAAGTTATTAAGTTCTTCCTCGTTCGCAACCTCATATTTTTTTCTAAGAGATTCTACTATTTTGTCTGGGTCAAAGCCCGCGTCTCTAAACTCTATATATTTAAGTAGAGCTTCATCCCACTTATCTACAAGGAGGGTAACTTCTTTTTCTTTTTTAAATTCAGTAGTTTTTTTAACTGAGGGTTTAGGTTTCACATCAACTAAGTTCTCCTCGTTAGGTAAACTTTCGTCCATATATATATAAAATCCTAGTCCAAACATTGCTAAATTTTTTGTTAGACAACGCATTAAACAACTATTAATATCAAACGCATTAGGCTTTAAAACCGTTTTGTTGTTAAAGTTTAATATTGGTAACCACATTTTTAATGTTTCTCCTTCAATAGTAACTGAAGTGTGGCAAAACCCTCCAACTCCCTCCTCGAAAGAATAAGGTTGGTTCGTCTCTGGGTGTACATAATAAGTGTATGTAGCGCTTGGAAATCTTTTTTTGACTTCTGCCCAAGCGTGTGACCAAGTGAGGTAATTAAATTGCCCTCTCTTTTTAGTGTAAGCATTGACATCTACTCGCGAAAGTGTGTCAAAGGTGTTTAGTTTTTGATTTGTTTTATTCATATTTGATTTAATTTTTGGCTTATAATATAGTATTTTTTTGTGATTTGTTCTCTATTTAATTTAAATAACTTTAATTTTTTATTGCTTTTAGTGGTGTTTAATTCCCAGGTTATCCTGTCTTTAATGGACTCTAGCCTTTCCTTGTATTTTCTTAATGTAATTATATAAACTCCTTTTTTCCAACCATTTAATTTAAAAATTTCATAATCGGTCTTTTCAAACTCTCTGTAATATTCCCCCTTTTTTGTTGGGTCATATATTTTTACCACTCCCTCCTCGTCCTTTGTAATCTTTACACCCATAAACATATAAGCATTATAATTATCTGCTGATAAATTGGAGGTAGAAAAATCCTCTGATGCTTCTTGATAAATGTGATCTAATTTACCCATTCACTCTCGATACTTTATCTACAATTTTTTTTAGATCTAAGTCTTTGAGATGGTCTTCCATTTTTTCCAAGCCATAAAGTATGGTGGGATGAGTAATTGGGTGATTGTTTTTGTGCATATATTTTTGTATGTCCGCAACTTTCATTCCTCGTTCGTGGCATATATGATATAAAAAATGTCTGCCCATTACTAAATGAGTCTCCTGGTTTTTTTCAAAAAGTTCTTGTGGTGTGATGTCTAAATGTTTGGCAATATTTATTGCAACTTGTTCAAAGATTTTATATTTCATAATTTATATTTAATTATTGTCCTGTTGAATTTCTCCATTCTAGGAAAGTTTCCCCAGCGTGATAAAATTTATTATAAAGGTTTTCCATATCGGAATATTTACCTTTAAAAACCATAAAGAAAATTCCATTTTTCTCAGGTTGTATCCAATCAATTTTTATATTAAACTTGTGCATACTATTTAAAACAACTTCGGGTTCAATAGTATCGAATCCCATTTTTATTTCTTCGTTTTTCATATCTAATCTAACAATATTAAGTACGCCTTCGCGTTGTTAGTTCTAAACCAATCCAACCCCCTGCGCAAACCATTCCAATTAGATGTCATTTGACACCCCATTACATAGTCGTATATACTTAACTCTAAATTATTAAGCGTGTACTTCTCTCCAGAGAATTGATTTGTTACTTCTGCGCCCTCCTCGTAAATCATTCCGTCGAACCACTTAGGAGGTTGTTGTTTCTTTTTAGTCATAGTTTTAAATCGTTTATAAGTTTATTAATAAACTCATTTTGATCTGATGAGCTTAAGCCATTCTTTCCTCGTTGAAAAGTTATAAGCGCATTCTTCGTGTTTATTAATTTATTACGAAGTGCATTGTTTGAGTGATATAAAAAATCATTTTGCATTAGCTTAGTTGTTTAGTTGTTTTTAAAAAAAAGCCTTGAGTGTCAACGATTCGGTTACCTCAAGTTAAGCGTATCGCCCTTTTAGTCTCGTGCCTTTGCTTACTTTTTTTAGTTTAAAATAATTTATAATTTTTCTTTTTTAGTGTCGTCTGTCATAAAAATCATCTTCTCGTCAATCCATTTTTTTTTAACCCCTTTTCTTAATAATTCTTTTCGTATTTTTTCTTCAAGTGATTTTTTCATAAGTGCAAAATTTTTAAATATCTTCTATACTTTCTCGCTAAATTGGTTTTGAAAATAATATTTTGGATTACCTCTTTATCTTTAATGCTTTTAAGTTCGTGCAGTCTCAACTTCTCGCATTCATTATGTAAGCTAATCATAAAGCTGTAAACATAAAGTTTATGTCTCTTGATTCGTTTGCGGTTTTTTAGGATACTCATTATATATTTCATTTAATTTAATTTTATTATCGTAATACACCTTTTCTCTCTGGTTGCATTCTCTACAAAAAAAATCTTCCTCTGCATATTCGCCGTAGTAAATATAATTTAAAGTTTCTTTGTTTTCGTTATCACAATTAGAGCAAAAAGCCATTTATAAATTTTCTACAAAACTACTAAAAAATTTCTACTCCTCGTTAATTATTTTTTGTAATTTTTTAACGACTCTTTTTAAAGTTTCTTTGTTAAGTGTCTGAGCAATTAAATTAATTGCCTTCATCTTTTTTTTATACTCATACATAGTCTAGGTATTTAGATCCAGGATTTGATTTTGTAACTCATCAATTTTATCTAACACGCCTTGAATTTCGTGTGTTAATTTATAATCTCGGTCGGTTATTTTATTAGCTAGTGTTTCGTATACTTGGTCTAGTAATTTTATTATTTTTTCTTTGTCCATGTTTATTTTTTAAAAACGCCCCCCTCACTACCAATTATAATCGGCTTCGTATATTGGGGGACGAGGTTATACTTTTATTTGTTTAAATTAATTAACTCATCAATAATCTGATCAAATTTTTCACACCCACAATGTTTGTGAGATTCTTCATCACAAGGGGTGCTGTCTCTTAGGTCTCTTATCTTTTGTATTATTTCTTCCATAGCTTTAATCTTCTTTATAAAATTCGCTTAAGGTTTTGTAGTACATATCTCCTAAATTGCCGTAGCAATACCAACCTGCAGGGTAAACAACTCCTCGTTCTCTAGTAAACTTAGAAGGTAAGTAATAAAATTCATCTTCGTTCTCGTCATACTTGGGTGCTTGCCAATCAAATTCGGGTTCGTCCCATTCTCTTTCATACACCTTTTCTCCTTTACGATACTCGATTTCTCCTCCCCAACCTTGTTCCTCCTCGTAAACATAAACAAAGTCTGGAAGGGTTTTAGAAATTTTTCTTAAAAATTTATAACTCATAGGCGACCACGCTGTCTCAAAATTTAAAACTCCCTCCCCGTAATATTGACGACAAGCGCCCCATTTGTTTCCCCAATTAAGACAATTCCAATTATACCAATTTTCATCTTCGTTTTTGGGACGGGGAAGTATTAAGTTTGCAATTCCCCCGTTTAGTTTCTCGCTCTCCTCGTGCATTAACCTCATTGTTTCCGTTTTAGGTGCGGTCAAGCTATTATATACATAATTTGGCATAATTAATATATTACAGGGATTACAGGAAGGTCTTTGATGTTTGTTGAAATAGCACCCCCATCATTACCTTCGTCATCTTGCATTGGGACTAACCATATTTTTCCATCAAGTTGGATTGCGACAGGAACTTTGTACCAATCATATTTCTTGGTCTCCTCGTCCGATAGGTATTCTATTTTTGTAATTGTTTTACCTATTAATTGCTCTTGCACCCTCCTCGTCCAGAGGTCTCGGGTTTCTTGTTTTTTTATTTTTCTACTCATAGTTTTAAATTTAGTTATAAAAAAGCAGGGAACGAAAACAGATCCCTGCGTTGTTTACTTTAGCCTAAAAATTTAGGCACAGCATTTGAAAAATCGCGTACAATTTCTATCACGACCTCCCATTTGTTCCCGTGTTCGTCTTTCCATATTTCAACCTCCCCGCAACTTTTGGTTTCTATATACTCCCCGTCTTTTGCTAAGTTTGTTTTATATGTAGACTCGGAAACTTTTTCCTCGTTAAAATATTCTTCGTTATCTAACATTGTCTTTTTTTATTAAGTGCTTTTACAATCTCTTGCATTGCGAAATTTTGCATTGCAAATAAATTATTTTTTTTCTCGAATTTAATCGGACGCTCGGGGGCGTTTCTTGTTGGGCGCTTTTGCGCCCCAACAAGTTCCACAATCTCTTTAATTTGTTCTATATTAAATTGCATAAGTCATAATTATTAAAGCCCTCATCTTCTTCATCTTCAAATTGGCAATACTCCAAGCAGTTGTGACAATAGTACATTTCTAAAGCCGAATCATAATCTAACATCTCCGCACAAGTCGGACACTCCTCAAATAATTTTTCGGTGTCCCTTGATATTTGCGGGACATTTTCCACGCGGTGCGGTGGCGTATAAGTTGGCGTCTTAGTATAGTTGTAATACCAATTATAAAAGGGGCGCTCGTATACCTTAAAATCGTCTACAAGTTCACTATCTTTATATTTAATAGAGTCGTTAAAGTATAGCCAACAATTAAGCGTTTTACTTTTCACCTCAATCGGTGTCTTTCTTCTCTCGTAGTTTCTAGGGTGTCCCTCTAAAGAATCAAGACGCGCTAAACATTCTTTGCTAACCTTGTAAACTTCTACTTTGATTTGGTAACCTTTGCCCTTGTCGTCTATAACATAAGGAATCCCACGCGAAACCATTGGAAACTTATAATGAGTCTTTCCTTTGCCCACAAATTCTTGACCGCTTAACAATCCGTCATTGCCCCCGTTCTTTTTAAGCGTACCATATACAGCGACCAAAGTATCTTTCTTGAATCTAGTATTAGAGTATAAGACTCCGTCATACTTTGTCCACTTCTCGCGGTTGTATATTTGAAAAGATTTTTTTGTCGTGTTTGTTGTGACAAATCTACAATCGTATTGCTTTAGTTCTCGTTTCCATTTATGGCGGGGAATCGTGGTTAATGTTTCGGCTAGTTCTAGCGTGTCGCATTTCTCCTCGTTTCCTAGTTTTGCAATCGTCCCATTTTGCATTAATAACTCCTCGCTATTTGGAACATTGAAAGGGTGGGTGTTTGATTTCCCAATCTTTCCTATTGTCGCATATCTAAAGTGCGCAATATATGGGCGCTCGGTTCTTAGAATCGCCCATTGGTTCGACTTCAATTTTGTAGTCGAATAATCGTCTAACCAAATAATCCCTAATCCGTGCGGGTTCATTTGATTAGCAGATTTCAGCGTTGCCTTGCTCAGCTTCAATCCCTTTTGATTTACTATTATTAAACACATATTAACTTAGTTTGATTTACAAAACTAATACTTTTTTTCTACATTATATATACTCTCCTCGTAAATCTTAAATCAATCGCCTTTCGTTTTCGGTTTTTTTGTGCTTTAAAATCTGGTTCATTTTTCTGGTTAGATCAGATGATGACCAGGTTGAAACCAGGTAGACCAGAAAATTAAGATCAGATAAAAAATTTCTAAAATGTAAAAATCCGATCTCAAGAATAGATAAAAAATAAAATCTCAAGATCAGACAAACACAAACAAAAAAAAAGCCCGCGATTAAGCGGGCGATTTTAATTGACTATTGATTGAGGATTAACTTATCCTAGTAAATCCTAACGGGTGGGAATATTCGCTAGTGTTACTTGTTGCATAGTCGGGCAAAAGCGGGTATATTAAATCGGTACAGCGTCCCGTATCTAACAGCTTTTGAAAGTCGATAGCGTGGTCAATTATTGCATTAACTTTGGGACTATCTATATTCCCGTTTCTTAGCGTGTACATTCGCTCAATAATTGGGCGGACTCTATTAATTGCTGTGTTAAATCTAGCGGTCGGACTATTGACCGCAATATCTACCAATTCAAAGAATAATTCATATCGCCTAATTAACGCGCCCGTAGTTGATACAGCGGACGGAATACGCCATTCTAAAAGCCCACCGCTTTTGGTGGTGGTAACGCCCCGCCTAGTACCGCTAGATAAAAGAAACATATTACCATTGCAAGTTGAGCGTTTCAATCTACCCTTGTAAAGAGCGTAAATAATCCCCGCGTGTCTTTTCATTCGTTCGCGTAGTTGGGTAGCTGTTAAGCTATCAACTTTAATAGTTATATGACCACCGCACGAAAGATTGACGGGACTATCTAGAACGGGTGACGCGTTCACTATCATATTCATAACCTTATTCCTCAAATATCCCATAGGGACTAAGGGAAGAATATTAGTTATAGCTTCGCCACTATCCCCGCCCTCATCATCTAATGACGAGTCGGACTCGTAGCCCTTAAAAAGCGCATACTCTTTGCGCGCGCTAGAATTTATATCAGTTTTTTCAACTTCAAATCCTATCGTAAAGGTAGAGCGGGCAAACTTATTGCCACCCTCTACCATATTAAAATATCTAGACTTTACGCCTTTGAAATCGGCACGCGTTACAAGTGACAAGTCGCGGGGATTTAATCCCCCGTGCCAACTATATTGACGCGCTCTATTGCTACTACCCGTAGGGGCATAAACGATTGAATTTCTAGCCATTATCTTGCGGGATTAAAGCGCTTAAATGCTCATTGATTATTCTAGATAATCTTTCTAACATTTGCGCGTTATTTGTTGAAAGCCCGTTGGACGCGCTATATTGTAGCGTTACGCGTTCGCCCCTAATTACAAAATGCCCGTCAATCAAACTAGATGTACTTGTATCTGTAATTTCAGTTTGTATACTTTCGGGGGTCACTTGCGACAAATTTTCGCTAGATATAGAATTATAAATTTCCTCTTTCGCTGAAGAAGATAGACTTGAAAAATTTCTACCCAATTCAGTTTCTGCTTTGTTTATATTCTTAACTAGTTTGTTAAAACTATCGCAATCAATCTTGACTTTTTTGCCGTTAAAATCTGCAGACTCAACAGCTTTTTTATATGCCGTTAAATATCCGTTTGCTCTACGCCCCGTTAAATGTTCAGCACATTTTTTGAAACGATAAGCGCGACTTTCGGAATTGCCCAAAAATACGCGGGCGATATCCTCAATTTTCCACGCGGTTAATCCCGCGTTAGCAAATGCATTTATAACTATTTCGTTATTGGCGCTTTGCTGTAAAATCTCAATTATCAAAATACCTTTTTTCTTTTGTATCTCAATAGATTGAAATTTATTTTCTCGTCCCTCATTTAATAGCGCTGTAAATTCGTCTATTTTAAGAGCGGATTTTATCGCGCTGTTATTGTCGATTATCGACAATTCGGACGCGTTCAAATTAATCATATTATTTTAGTTTTTAATTAAACATCTGCAAGATTTTGTGGTCTCGTCAGCGCCAACATAATTGACGGACACGGGCGAAATTTCGCCCCGCGTTTCGACCTTTATTTTTGTTTAAATGTTAGAGTATAACCGCTCAAATCAAGTAAAGTTTCTGAAATACTTTCGTAATCTACTTTTGACAAGTCAATCGAATTATTAAGATTAATGATTTTTTCGTCTGCTAATCTTTTGATAAAAAATAATGTTATCATTGCTAATCGTCCCGCATTTTCGGGGCGTTGGTGGGTCACTAATTTTGGGAAATGTTCCATAATATATAGATAAGAATTTTCCTCGTTTGAGATTATTAATTCTAATTCTCTAGTGTCATAATTGTATACTTTTTTCATATTGTTTTTGCTTTTAATTATGCTCTAAAATAGTAAAAATTTTGTATAAATTAAGTTAAAATCTAAGCTCATTTTATCAACTCAATCGGTAGATCTTTTTGTCTCTAGTTAAATATCTGGTTTCCAGATAGATAAAAACTTTTTTGTCTTGTAAAATATTAAGGGGGGAGAATTTTATTCGGGGGGTTATTGGGGGGCGTTGTCCTTCCCCCAAATTTATAATTTTGTCGCCAGTGACAAAATGAGGATAGCGGGGACACTAAAGGGGGTAGTTTTGAAAGCTCAAAAATTCTCTATGCGGGCGCGCGCGCGAGGTGGGGGGGGTCATTTTTATTGTTGATTTGGGTTGGCGGGCTGCGGTCGTGTCGCGGTGTGTTATATAACACCTCTAAGTGTCTCAAAAAAAATTGTACCTTTGTATATGGGCCCAGAAATAGAAATCCATAATAGAATCAGAATAGGATTTGCAATTGGATGGGCATATTACGGTAGAGACAAGGATCACAATTGGAGTGAGCTTACACTTTACTTAGGATTAATAAGTGTAATAATAAAATATTAAAATATGAATTTAGAAGATAACATGAGTATGCCTAATCAAGATAATTATGTTGATGGTTTATATATAAAAGATGGTAGGTTAATAAATAGCAGGCCAGATGCAATAAGTGGAATATCGAAAGCAGCAATGATGAAAAGATCCAGAGATAAAATGGAAAATATAGATATGATTACAGCTGCTATACAAGCGAGTAAAACAATTTAGTTCATAGAAGTTTAGTTTGATTTGTGTTAAAGAGATTATTTAATTATAGTCTCTTTTTTTTTATATATGTCAATAATTGACATAAACTATGTCGATTTAACGTCGAAAATTAATAGTTAATTACTTGATAATCAATAGTAGTGTCGAAAATGTCGATTTTAAAGTCTATTTATAGAAAAAAATTACACACACTGTGAGAAGTATATATATATATAGTAATATTATAAAAATATTTGACATATCGTCACGTTAATGTTGCATAAAAATTTATATATTTGGGTAAATTTAATTAAATGAATAACATCAACCCGAAAAAATTACACTTCGACCAAGAAGGTAGAGATAAACTAGCGACGGGAATCAAAAAAATAGCACAAGCAGTTAAAAGCACACTAGGCCCGCTAGGAAATACAGTATTATTAGAATCACCAGAGCATACTCACGGACTTACAGTCACAAAGGACGGGGTTACTGTAGCTAAAGCTATAACTCTTATGGATTCTGTAGAAAATCTAGCTGTTAGGATGGTAAGAGAAGCGGCTAGTAGGACAGCTGCAAATGCTGGAGACGGAACAACCACCGCAATTGTTATTGCAGAGAGACTTGTCTTGGATGGTATGGATAAAATATTTGATCAAGACAATAAAACAGAGATTCTTAGATTTTTAAACTTATCATCAGATAAAGTTTTGGACAATTTAAAAAACAAGTCTAAACCAGTTAATAAAAAAAAATTATTAGACGTGGCTACTATATCTGCTAACAATGACGAGAAGGTAGGTAAGATAATTGCAGACACTTACAATATGGTGGGTAAAAATGGTATCGTTACCGTTGAGAAGTCACAGGGTAGCGAGACAACCATGGAGACAACGCACGGTATTAAAATAGACAGGGGATATTCATCTCCGCTGTTTATAAACAACCATAAAAAAGATGAGTGTATTTTAGATGATGTTCATATACTAGTTTCTGATAGTGAGATTGGAAATATATTGGACATTGAGAAAGTATTAAAACCAATTATTAATGATCGTAAAAAATTATTAATTGTAGCACCATGTTCACAAAATGTGATCAATACGCTGGCGGCCAATGTCATGAAAAACTCTTTAAAGCTTTGTGCCATAAACCCTCCCTCTTTTGGTTACAAGCAACACGAGTTAATGCAAGACATTGCGCTGTCAGTAGGGGCTACATATTTTTCAGAAAAGACAGGAGACGACCTTTCTTTGATAACCTACGAAGACTTAGGTAAAGCGGAGAAGATAATCATTGGGAAAGACTCTAGTATAATACTCAGAGATGACTCGCTAGTCAATGAGAAAGAAATAAAAGAAAGAGAAAAACAATTATGGGAGTCGCATCATATTGCAAAAACCAAAGTAGATAAAGATTTTATATTATCACGCATAGCTTCTTTAACCGGAGGGATAGGAGTTATATATGTAGGTGGTAATACAGACCTTGAGCAAAAAGAGTTATATGACAGAGTGGATGACGCAGTGTGCGCAGTTCGCTCGGCATTAGAGGAAGGCATACTTCCAGGGGGAGGGTTAGCTCTTTTTGAAGAAGGTAAGAAACTTGCTGAATACCAGACAGATAATAATTCTAAAAAAATCGCTAACGCGATTTTAAGTTCTGCTCTAAAAGAACCTTTAAAACAAATATACAGAAACGCAGGTTACGCCTATATTGATGACGAAGGGTACGCAGATCAGAACATACACGCTACAATCGGACTCAACATGAAGACTGGTGAGACCGGTGACATGTTAAAGATGGGAGTTATTGACCCTGTGAAAGTAACAAGGCAAGCTTTAAAAAACGCAATAAGTGTAGCAATAACTATTCTTTCCACCAATGCCATAGTAACAATGGCGAGAACGTATGATGAAAAAAAGTAAGCTTAAAGTATTAGTTGCTTGCGAGGAAAGCCAAGCAGTAACAAAAGAGTTTAGATTGCTTGGGCATGAAGCTTATTCTTGTGACGTAATTGATTGCAGTGGAGGTCATCCAGAATGGCACATCAAAGGTGATGTTTTAAAAGAATTAAACAAAGGGTGGGACTTAATGGTAGCGCACCCGCCATGCACGTACCTATCAATAAGCGGAAGCAGATGGCTATACAATAAAGATGGATCTAAAAATATAGAGAGATGGAGCAACAGAGAAAAAGCTTTAGACTTTGTTAGACAATTATTAAACGCACCCATTGAACACATAGCATTAGAAAATCCAGTTAGTGTTATTTCTTCTCAAATTAGAAAACCAGACAATGTGATTGAGCCTTATCAATTTGGTCACGGGGAAACAAAAAGAACATGTCTGTGGTTAAAAAATTTACCAAAACTAAAACCAACCAACATTGTGGAGGGAAGAGAAACAAAAATTTGGAACGGAATGAGAGATGACACGGGAAAAAAATTATCATGGAATAGTAAAGAAATAAAAACAGCAAGAAGTAAAACATATAAAGGAATAGCTGAAGCGATTGCTATGCAATGGTCAAGCTATGTATTAAATTTAAATGAAAGTAAAGAGTTAAATGAAGTTAATTAAATTTACACTTATTTGGATAAGTCAAAACTTAGCAATACCTTTTTGGATTGTAGGACATATACATTTATCTATACATTCATTTCATGACTTAATAGAAATAGGTTCTTCTATAAGCATGAACATTCTTGTAGGTGTTGGATTTGTACTAGATTATAAAAGCAGTAAATGAAAAAATTTTTAAAAGAAACTTTAGACTACTTAATACTTTTATTTTTAATACTACTTTTTTTTACAGCTGCTTCATGTCAAAAAGAAGATGACAGATGCATAACTTATATTGTTGATCAGTATCAACAAGAAGAATCAGAATGTATGAATGGAATTTGTGAAGCTACTTACATAACAGAAATATATTGCGCATATTATGAAACCGATAGGTAAATTTATATTAGTAACTCAATTAGATGAGGAAATAAAAACTTCTTCAGGACTTTTGCTATCTTCAGAAGACAGCAACCTACTAAGGTACAAAAAAGCTATCACTATAGCAACAGGCACAGACGTAGATAAAATCGCAGAAAAAGACATTATCTTTTATGATGTTAGAGCAGGGTACACCATGTTAATTGAAAACACACCCTACACTATTATTCAAGAGAAGGATGTCGTTGTTGTTTTATAAAAGCATTCATCCTTAATATCATTTGCTTATAAACTCTATCTGTATACTTAATGTTTTTTTTAAATATAGGGTTGAATTCAGATGTAGGTATTTCTTCGCCATTTAGTTTTTTATATATTGAGGTTATCATTCTTTGAGACTTAAATGATAATTCAAAAATAGATCTAGTTGAAACTTTTCTTTTTCTAAAAATATCTATCCATCCTTCTTTAACTAATCTTTCAAATCTATTTTTATCCCAAGAAAGCAAAGAATTAAATTCGCTAAATTTTTTTTTAGTAAACAATTCTTCACTATACAAAAACAAAAGCATTTCTAAATCTGCAGTTGACAAACCATATTTTGCTTTTATAAAATATCGAATAACCCTCCAGTATTTTAAGAAGTCATTAGCGTTTGATTTCATTATATTAGATTTCTTATCTTTGTACAAATATAATTATTATGGCACACAAACCAGGACACCCAAATGAAAAAATGATTTCCTTTATGGATTCATTAAATATTAAAAACTCAGCAATAAAAAGAATGGCTGCAACAAAAAAAATAGATAGCTTAATGTCTACAGGGCCGGGAGGAATGCCTTATTACAAAAGTACAGGAACGATGATGAATCAAAACATGCCATCGGTTAGTGATAGCGCGGTTGGTAAAGTAAAAAAGGTGGCAACACCACCCATGACTAAATATGAAAAAGCTAAATCAACTTCTAAATCTAGAATATTTGGATTGCCAATAAATAATAAAAAATAATGAAAAAGAAAATTAAAATATTTCCATATAACGCAATAGGTAAAGCACAAGCAGATTCATTTGCAAAAATGATGAAGGGTGAAATAAAGTACAACCCTAACTACGGAATGGAAAAGAAAATGAAATCTAGCTATTAATGGCAAAGATGAAAACAGGCGGTAACAATAAAATTTGTCCAAAGGGAGTAGCTTGGGCAAAAAGAAAGTTTGATACGTGGCCGTCAGCTTACGCTAGTCTAGCCGCAAGCAAATATTGTAAAGACCCTAACTACGCTAAAAAAGACAAGTAATGAGTAAACTAAAAAAATTAAGCAGAGATCAAAAAAAAATAGCTGCGCTAGCGGCTAATAAAAAAATAATAGACGAAAAAGATTTGGCTATTTTAAGAATGCAAAACTCAGACGATAATTAAATATGGAAAAGAAAAAACTACAACAGATATCCCGAGAGCTTAAAAAAGCTTCAGCTATGCACAAAGGTCAAGCGTTAAAAATTGACAAGATGCTAAAGTCTATGGGTAAAATGAAAAAGTAATGAGTAAATTAAAAAAATGGCTTGATCAAAAATGGGTACGCATTGGGCCAGATGGATCTATCTTAGGTAAATGCGGAACAAGCGCAGACACAACTAGACCTGATAGATGTTTGCCTTTAGAAAAAGCCAAAAGCTTAACTAAAGCGGAAAGAGCGGCGACTGCTAGAAAGAAAAAAGCAGCGGGAAAAAGAGGTCAAACAGTAGTAGCAAACACAAAGGCTGCAAAAGTAAGAAACGCATAATGGCTGACAAAAGCAAAATGGCTTGTAATAAGCCAATGAAATCTGATAGGGCTGGTAAAAAGAAAATGGTCAAAGCTTGTCAAGGCGGTCAAGAAAAACTTATTCACTTTGGCGCGACGGGTTATGGTCATAATTATTCTACTGCAGCACGCAGTAGCTTTAGGGCTAGACACAAATGCTCTACAGCTAAATCAAAACTTACAGCTAGATACTGGGCCTGTAAAACTCTATGGGCTGGATCAGGTGGTTCTACAAAATCTTCACCAAAAAATAGGCAAGGAAAATATTAGTATATTTGTATAAAATTGTTTAATTAAAAATTTTATATCATGCCAACAGTAAAATATTCTCAAGGATACAACGATAAGCTAGACGAGTCTCTTTCAATGAAAGATGGCAAAGAATCTACAAAATCACAATCATATAAGTCAAGAAGAAACGAAAGCAAAGCTATGTCTACAAAATTATATAAACATGCTTATGGTGGAGATCATTCAATGGCTTATGAGTCACACGGAGAAAAAGGAAGTGTTCATGCACATTTGTCAGGATTAATTAAAAAATAATGGCAAAGCAAGAATTTCCTAAAATAAAAGAGAAAAATCAGGGCAAGTTTACAAGATGGGTAGAAAGAAATATGCCCGGGAAGTCTACTTGCGCTGCTGCCTCTTCAATCATGAAAAATGAAAATAAGTATACTAAAAGCGTAGTGCAAATGGCAAATTTTGCAAACAACTTTGGGTGTAAAAAATAAAAAATTATGAAAAAACTAGGAGCTTGGTTAATAAAAGCATCACACGCAATTGCAAAGTGGTGGGGTAATTTAACTCATGGAGTTAAATGTAATTGGAATAAGATTATATTTGCAATATCATTTAAAATGAAAGATTGTAAAAAAGAAAAGTGTTTATGTATAAAGTAAAATCAAGAGGAGTAGGAGACACTATAGAAAAATTTACTAGATTCACAGGAATTAAAAAAGCTGTGGATGCGGTTTCAAAATCAACAGGAGTACCATGCGGATGTGACGAAAGACGTGACGCGCTAAATAGAGTATTTCCATATAAAAAGGATTAAAAATGGCATATCAAAAATTACAAGCCGGAAGAGCATGGCCGGTTAATAAGTCTGACAATACAGACATTCCCAATATAGGAATTACAGGTCCAACAGGCGCAACAACAACAGGAAGCACAACTCAGTTAATAGATTCTAATGCAACTTTTTTAACAAGCGGTGTTACTTTAAATATGATTGTTGTCAATACAACTGATGGAACTCAAGCTGTAGTCATCGGCGTAGAGGACGATAATACCCTAACTGTTTCAGCAAACATATTTGCTGCTAGTGGTAAGAACTATGCAGTTTATGGCGGCCATCAAGAGGGAGCTGTGTTATATATTGGTACAGCAGGAAATTTAAAAGTAAGAACGGTAGCTGGAGATGATGTAACATTTCAAGGTGTTAACACAGGAACTTTTTTCCCAGTCAATGTAGTTAAGGTTTTTGCAACGGGAACTAGCGCAGACAATATAATTGCATTGTGGTAATAGGAATAATAATATCAATATAAGATGCCAACATTTATTGCCATAGGGAATTGGATAGGACAAAGAGAAGCGGGAGCAGCCCCGTTTGGAAGTGAAGATATTATAACTGAGCTTTCAATACAAATGGTTTCAGAATTAAATAGTGACGACTTAATAACAGAATAAATAAAAATAAAATGGCAGTAAAATTTTCACAATTCACAACAGCATCTCAGCTATCTGACATATCACATCTAGTTGGATATAAAGGAACAGCAAACGTACAAATTCCTCCTTCTTTATTAGCAGGAACAACTTAT
>WLWF01000728.1_pt1 | contig 30786 bp, 47 predicted proteins | sample 6718331 | NCBI WGS metagenome assembly WLWF01 (sample SAMN12718692, study PRJNA515312) | sponge metagenome | isolation source: marine sponge | host: Mycale hentscheli | place: New Zealand: South Island, Marlborough, Capsize Point | collected 2003-05-01 | reverse complement strand
TTTTTTTTTCTACTCTAGTAAATAGACTATTTTTTAAAGTTTTTTTAAAATGATCTGTTTTTTATGCTCTTTTTTTAGTCGTTTTTTTGCTGCTTATATTGAAAAAGTGTTTTTTATGGTGCTTTTGTTTGTTTGTTGGTGCCGGTTGGTTTGTTGGCTTCTTTTGTCTATATAATAGAACGCACGCACGCAAATAACAAAATATTTTAATTATCCTAATATTTTAAAAGAAAGTTATTAACAATTAAATTGTTTACAAAATAGGTGCGAAAATTATAAAAGGAGAAACAAAAATAAAATCTCACTCAAAATCTCCTAGCCAATATACCTAGCAGTTTCATAGCAGTTTCACCCAGCAGTTTCAACAGCAGTTTCAGGGCAGAAACAGTTTCAAGAAAAGTTTTTGTAAAATGTTTTTTAGAAAATTATTTTATTTTCATATACCAATCAAGGACATCCATACATTCTTCAAGTCCTTTGACTACCTTAGCATAGTAGCCTTCTTCATTGAGGTCAGCAACCCATTGCTTTTGTTCTTTGGATGGATAGCAAGTCTTGTCTGCTTTAATCTCTAGGAATAGTCCTGCATACTCACTATTGACTTTACATATTTGCATATCAGGAAAGCCTTTAACATAGCCTGTTTTCTTGGCTAGTATTGCTTGTTTCATAGATGTTCTTATACCACCTAGTGAGGCACAGTACCTTAGGTTAGGATAAGTATATTTTATATATGTGCAGAATGAGGATTGGACTAATGCTTCTTTCTTCATAGCCATACCCCCTATGCCCCCTTATGCCCCCTATGCTTACCCCCTCTTCCCCCATCAGTATAGGTAGTACCCTTAATGAGTTGGTACATTAAAGGTTGAGATACTTTGTATTTCCTAGCAAGAGATGAGATAGTTATCTTCTCTGTGGCAGTAGTGTATTCTTTTCTGATAGCATCTGCTTCATCAACAGTAAACTTTCTTCTGGAGTAACCTCCACCTCTACTATCTTTTCTATCTTCTATTCTTATCTTTCTAATCTTTGGCATAATCTAATATTCATCATCAAACCTATCAGTAGTTTCACCATATTGATTTTCAATATCAATACTTGTAATTGTAACATCTACTTTATTTAGGTTCTTTTTATTTATATAACAAATTCTATCTATTAATTCTTGATCATTCTTTATTTCATTTATATCAGATGTAAGAACAAATGTATCTAGTGTTCCTTTAATTGCTTTTCTAGTTACAACTTTCTTATTCTTTATCTCGTAAGATACAAATACTCTAAAGATTGGTTTTTTCATTTTTAATTTTATCTAACTCAAACTCTAAGTGGTTAATAGCCTTCTGTATGCAATCAACACTTGTTTCGTGCTTACGCTTTGCTCTCAAGAGATATGTAGTGGCAGTACCGATATTATAGGATAAATCAAAATCCTCTACAACTTTCCTAGCCTCATATCCATAAACTCTACCAATGTAATAGTTTGGAGTTTTATCTTTACTGTAATCTATTTTAAGTTCTTCTTTTGTTAATAGCATCTTAGGGTTAATTTCACCACTACTACATTTATTATCTTTATCCTCTACCACCTCATCTTGCCAAGTATTAGTTGGTGTCCATCCATTTCTTCCTTTATCGTGATAGTATTTGTTATGCTTTGTCATTTAATTTATCTATATTGTTTTCTAACTTCTTATTCCTTTGTCTTGCTATCTTGCCTTCAACATAGCATAAGGCAAATATATATAAAATCACAACACCAACAATCATTAAAGCACCAATAGTTGCACTATTCATTATTTAATAATTTTAATAATTGATGTGGTGTATATATTCTGCTATCACCTGAATAGTTTTCAAAGATACAAGTAAAGTTATCATTCTCCCAAGTCCAAAGACTTCTGACATTCTTTTTAATGTGATTGTTTAATATCCATTTAATTGTTTTGTAAGTTCTTTCCATATTATTTTTGATTTTTATACCAAACTCCATATCCTGGTGCTTTTCCAGTAAATGGAACTTTTTTAAGTACAACTAATTTTTCTTCACTATCCTTTTTATACTTAGGGTTTTTACTATTTAATTTTCTCTTTTTCATATCTATTGTTTACTTTAGTTAGGAAAACAAGTTTGGTGGGGTTGGAAAAAAAAGGAATATTAACAATTAAGGGTTTTAGAGTTTCCCTGTTATTATTATTATTATTATTTATCCCCACCATACTCATCATAATCATCATTTATAATTTCAGAACAGAAATAAGCCTCTAAAATACAAGCGATTATAACTATTCCCCATATTATCATAAATGTTTTCATTTGTCAAAGATATAAAAATAATTCAATTTTATACAAATTAATTCCTAAAACTTTTTCCCTTGATAATCACCACTTTACACTTTCTTAGCCTATCTAAAGTCCTTTCATCATATCTTTCTTTTAATGCTTTTGGTGTTAAATTTGTAGTTATTAGCAATGTCTTTGAACTGTCCTCAGCATAAGAAATTGCATCAGCAACTGCATCTATCTTAGTACCATAATCATTTTTAATACTCTCAGTTCCTAAATCATCAATGATAATGAATGGTGCTTTGTTTCTGTCAACTGCACCTAATTCTTTTGCAGGAACGCTTCTTAATATCTTATTTGTTCTAGTCCTAAATATAGCAGGAATAACAAAGTTTAATATAGTTGATTTACCTAATCCACACTCTCCCATCAACATCAAACCTCTACCTTTTGTATCTACCATCCAGTCAATAATCTCATCATAAGCAGGTAAATGCTTATACTTCTCAACTGTTCTGTCGTAATACTCAAAAGACTTAATAAACATTTCTTTTATTTCTTCTCTTTCTCCTAGTTTATATCTATTAAAAACCTTTGGCTGCAGAAAGTCTGCATTTTTAAATGTATCTTCTATTGTTCTCATAGTTTAAAATTTACCATCACCATAATCTCCTCCTTTCTTATGTCTGTGTGATGTTGTGTTATTGTTATTAGTTTTATTTTGTCTTTTTTCCCAAGTTCTTACACAGGCCTTCCAATCCTTCATTTTATTTTTACCTATCAACCAATTTTTACTTTCATAGAAATCAAAAAAAGTTTCCGGATCTATACCATTATCTCTCCATAAACAATATTCTTTAATATCATTAATAGTTGGTTTTTTAAAAGAAGCCCCTTTATTATTAATATGTTTATCTTTAGATAAACTAATACTATCTTTAAAGTTTTCTTTAATACCCCTCCCTTTATTTTCTTTAATACCCCCTTTAAGAATTGTTATATACCTCCTGTCAATTTCTTTAGTACCTCCTTTATAAGTGTAATATGTTGATACATATCCGTTTGCAACTAATTCACTAACCCATTTAGATATTGTTACAACACTCTTTCCGTAAAGGTTAGAAAAATATTTATTTGTGGCAAAGCACTCACCATTGATGTTAAGTAGTGCAGTAATTTCAGCATATAATAATTTAGCATTTGCAGTTAGACTCTTATCATATCTAACCTCAGCACTTATTATAGCATAGTAGTTTGGTTTTTCTTTCATTGTTTTTAGTTTTAGTTATTTTTTGGTATCTCTAATTCATAGCACTCTGTATAGGTGGACATAACTACAGTCCATTTACTTACCTGTTCGTGGGTAAACCAACAAAATCTTGCGTATATGGAGTTCAATGGCTGTATGAACAAATAGTGCGTAATTTTCTTTTTAGGGTTGTTGTGGGCTTTAAAATTAACTCTAAGGGTATTCCCTTCACTCTTTACACCTTTAACATCAATGTAGTATAATTCACCAATACCTTCCATAATTATGTCAGCCTCAACAACTGGTCTTTCCTCAATTAGTGGGGCAGCCTTGTATCTTATTCCTTTATTGTTCTCCATTAGATGCCTTCCAATAAGTTCTGCAAATATTCCTAACTGAGATATAGAGTGTTCTTGATTGCCTCTATATTTTTCTGTGTTTTTGTTATAAACATTAGAAGATAACATACTCCTTACCTTAGCAAGTTCATCAGATAGTTTGATGAAAGTGCTAGGATAAGTTGTTTTTTTCCATTTAATCATTAGAATGGTAAGTCATCATCTCCAGTTGTTGATTTAACTTTCTTAGGTGATGTTTTTTTATCAGTTGGTGGCTCATAAGTGTTTACATAAGCATAATGAGTTGCACCTTTCTCAGATGGTTCTCTTCTTTCTGAAATCACCATAGAAACCCAACCGTTCTTTGAGTTTGCTTGTAGTTCATCCATCTTAAAGTTAGCAACCATCATTGTACCATACTTCGTATCAATATTTTTGATACTACTTGGCAAGTAAACCTTCTCTTTTTTCTCTGTCATCTTTTAATTTTTTAATTTTATATAATTTGGTTAATGATTCATTTATTTTATTTAATTTAGTTTCTAGTCCTAATATTTCTTCATCTACCTCAACTTCAATAATCTTATCTTCTACTCTTCTAAATGTATCAGAATCTTTAGTGTAATTATTGTAAAAGAACTCAAACTTTCTTGTGTGATGTATAATAGATGCGTGATGTAGATTGGTAACCTGACCTATCTCAGTAAGAGTTAATCCAAACATCTCTCTTAATATATAGATATACATTCTTTTAGCAAATATAATGTTTTTCTTTCTGCTTCCCAAAAACATTTGATCTTTCTCAATGTTATAAATATCTGCTAATTCTTTTGTAATTACATTATGGTAGTAATCACTAAATTTTAATCTTCTTCTTCTCATTTTGTTATAATTTTAATTTAAGTCGTACACTATTGTATCAACTATGTCTTGTGTTTTTAATCCAATAAAGTCTGCTAATGTCTTAGCATGAATGAATCTAAGTGATGGTGGATTCTCTATAAACTTTCTGCTTGTAGCATAATTAACTCCAAGAATCTTGCAAAGTTTTAGATTAGATATACCATATATTCTTAGTAAAGCCTCAAACTCATTTCTGGATTCTCTGATTTGTACTAATGAATATTTATTTGTCATGTCTGTTTAAGTATTTTTCAACCTTAGATTTTTCAACTTTAAATTTAGTTTTACCAATATGATAAAAATCTATAAGTTGTTGTTTGTCTAACATCTTCATAATATCATCTTCAACAATCTGACCTAAAAGGTGTTTCTTATTCCATATAATATAAGTGTAGGCTTTTAAAAAGTGATTAAAAATCTCTATGTCCAAATACTCCATCTTTGCACATTTTTTCCCATTGCTTTCTTGTGTCTTTTTCATATCTGTTTTCATTTATTATAGTTATTATTTCTTCTGCTTCTAGTTCTGTCAAATCATTTATTCTTCTTAGAATATCAGATTTCATACTTATTGTTAAAGATGTTTGGTCAATGTTACTCTCAATGATAAGCCATTGAGTATCTGTAATACCACTAGGCTCACCATCAAGAATATTATCTATCCAGTCATCATTCATTAATCTACAATCTCATCTTGACCAAATACTCCTTGCTCATAGAAACCTGCAATCTTTAAAACAACTCTGCTCATTGCTCTCTTTTCTGCCATAGCAACAGGGAACTTCTTACCACCTCCCATTAAGTTAGCATCAGATGCTTCACCAAAACTCATAGCGTTCTTAACCTCGTTACCAACTTTCATTGATGCTGCTGCTCTTAATACACATATTCCTTTTTCAGTATCCATATTGATTACCTCATAAGCAACTGTAATATTGTTTCTAGATACAATCTTATCAATTCCTGTTCTAGTGATAATTACAAAACCTCTCTTATCTTTGTAAATATCTTCTTCAGTTAAACCATTCTCTTTGTAAAGCCTTCTTAAAGCCTCTTTTCTTGTTTCAACAATCGGCTCAGGTTGTTTTCTTAGTTTTTCTTGCATTGTTTTTTTTGTCATTTTGTTATTAGTTTTAATTATTAAATTGTTTTGACTTTGCAAATATATAAAATTGGAATTACCCACCAAAAGATTTTTAACAATTTTTTGAAAAATGTTTACCTGCTAGAAGTAAAATGTATGAAATTTATGAAGGCCAGATGACTATCATTAGAAATAATGAACTAAACGAGCCACTTGTCCACTTGTTTTTTCGTGCAAAAATCCTTCAACTGCTTTAGGAACTCCAACATATCCTTTTCTTGAGTGCCAACTATCAGTTCCTGATGGACTACGCATATACTCTACAGTAACTCCTATAAAGTCTTTAGCATCTAGCCACTTATGTTTAACTTTGTGATGTAAATGATGTAGATACCAATATCTATATTTAGTTTCACTCCACATTGTAGGTTTTTCTTGAGCCATCATTAATGGTAAGTTTGCCATCTTAGCCCCATCTCCATGCTCTAAGCCAATTAAGTTCTTGCCATACTTATAATACTTTCTGTGGGATACACTAATATCAAAAGTAATATCTCTGTCGTGTCTAAACCAACTCTTTAATGCGTGTGCTAAATGAAATCCACTTTGGTAATCGTGATTAGACATTGAATGAACAACATCTACAGGTGCTACCTCTCTTAATATTTCTATACACTTAACATATAGTGCTAATGCAACCTCAAAATGTTCCCACCACTTACCATCTACATCTTGACCTGTACCTGCTGTAGTTTGATTATAGACATTATCAATATGCAGAACATCATTACCTATGCAAAATAATATTCTTTCTACCTCAAAGCCATCTGCCTTATATATAAGTCCTTCTAAACCCTCTAAAACACGCATACAGGCAGTTTCAACATCATAACCATCACCAGTTTCAACTCCATTAGCATATTTACCTATATGTATGTCTGCAGGATTTATCACTAATAGATGATTAGCATCTTTGTTATCTCTTTTTACTGAAGGATAATAAGGTGAATGATTTTCAATGAAGTCGCTAATCTTTTCTAGCATATCATTTTCGTTAGCAGTTATATCCTCTTTGGTTACAATGCTAAATCTGTACTCACCACTGGCAGATTGCCAATGTTTAACACTTACAACATCATCTTTTTTTATACCCCTCTCTGAAAGATGTATGTCTAACGCTGTGTTTCCATTAATGTTTGTTGTGCTTTCTGCTCTGTTTTCATAAACCATCTCAACTTCTTCTTTAGACAGTCTAAGTCTTTTACCATATTTCTTCATAGTTTTATGTATTGGTTATGATGCAATTATACAAAAAAAAATGCTTGTATAATACAAAAGTGAGATGTTTTTAAACATCCCACTCTTGAAAACTATAAACAATGAAACAAAGATAGGCACAACCCTACCTAAGTTATGCAAAGATAATTATTTTTTACAATTATCAATACAAGTTCCTTTATTTTTTTCAAATACAGAAAAACATAATGGTAAAACACCTAGTCCTGTAAGTATCAAAGCATTAGTATCAATACCATTTTTCTCAATGTATAAACTTGCAGCAAGCACTATAACTCCACTAATGGTTCTTTTGCTACTCCACTTACCTTTAGTGTCTGTAAAAAGTTCTTTTACTGCCTTCAATAATTCTGTTATTGGCTTCACACCACCTTTTAGCAATGCTTGACCTATCCATTTCTGTATCATTATTTCTTTTTTGTATAATTAGGTACTAAAGCATCAATAATTGTATCTAGCCATCCAAAGATTTTGTTGTCTTTTTCTGTTGGAGTTAAATTAGTAATAACTTTAGCGAAAGCCATTAATCCAATTAATAATTCAACCCAGTTTTCTGTAATAAAATTCATAATATATATTTAATTAGTTAATATTCTGTTTAATAACCCCAAATACAAGGGTTAGTTTTATCCTCATCACAATCAGCGTGTATAAATTTGTTTTTAAAATCTATACCAAATCTCTCAAATCCTGCACCTCCTAAACCTCCCATAATTAGTGCTAAGTTATTACTATTAGTAAATTTAATATCTGCAGCAATACCTTTAATATGTGAACTTGTTGGATTGCTTATTGATAATGGATGTTTCTCGCATCTGTAGCCACTATTTATTTTAAATGGAACTTCTGCAATTGTTCTTGCTTTGTCCATCATCTCTAAGAAATCATTATCAATGTTGTTTGTATTACAACCACATTTGCAATTAAACTCACTTCTTTTAAAGTATTTTAATTCCATTTTATTTGTTGCCTTTGATAGATTTAATAATCTCATCAAAATAGTTACCAAATTCATCTTTAATTTCTTCTTCTGGACTATACTCCTCAGTTTCTTCTACATCATAAGTAAAAAATATAACCATTTCTTTATCATCTTCTTTAACCTTAACTTCTAACTCCCCATCATGATGTAATGTTTCCATCATTTCTTGTGTAAAATGAAAGTGATAGTCATGCTCTTCATCAGAATAATATTTTCTTTTTTTTGCCATGTTTTTTTTATCTATTTGTTCTAATTTTTTTATTGCCCAATTTACACCTGCATCTCCTCCCCAAGCATCCCACATAATACCTCCACAACCTTCATCATAAGGAACATCTTTATGTTGTTGATGTCTTTTAAAGGAAGCCATACGAGCAATAGTATCTCTACTTAAATTATCTCTATTGGCTAATTGTCTTGCTCTAGTCCATCCAACTTGAGTTCCACAATCACTACCATTTTCCTCTTTATACTTTATAGCCCTCTTAGCATTGTTAGTTGCTGCTTGTGGGTAGTCATTATAAGTTTCTTCTGCATAATAATCTTTATTAGCAGTTTCACAAGATGATTTAGAGTCATACTGGCATTTGCCAGTTTCACCAAACCTCCATTTACCATTTTCACATTCGTAACAAGGCATACTATCCTGTTACTGCAATAAACTCAATATCAACCCCATCTGTATTTGCAATAGCAGCAATTTGAGTTATATCTGTAAGAGTTCCTATAGTTATACTAGATGCTATCGCATCAATCTCGTTATCCATTAATAAGAAACTTTCCCCTGCTTTTATTTTAACAAAGAAAGAATCTGCAGTACCTGTAACTCTTAATTCTAAGAAGTTAGTGTCATCTAAGTTTGTAATTCTAAAGTATTTATAATTAGTTATATCTGCCTGACCTGCTGAATCCGTTGCACCAAAGTTTATTATATTTGTCCAAGATGATCTACCTGCATCTGCTTGAATAGCCATTACCCTCTGATAAACCTCACCATTATTTGTATAAGTTTTATTCATTGTGTTACCATAAGAAACACCATTAAGAGTATATGATTCTGTTATTGTTACTGTTAAGTTTTCTGCTGTTACTGTTGTTGCCATATTTATTATTTATTATTTTATTTATTTTTTTTATAGAGTTGCCAATCTAGCGCTTATGTTAGCAGTTAATGCTGCACTTGTAGAACTATAGATTTGTATTTCTGTAATATCTCCTACATAATCTTCAGTATCTATATAACGACCTCCAATAGTATCTATAAGTTGTGTTCCTGCTACTGCTGTAACTTGTGATTGCTGCACCCCATTCCAAAATAAAGTAAAGTTACTACTATCTCTTGTGAGTATAAAATAACCACCATCTGTAAATTCAGAACCATCAGTTATACTTATACCTTTTACAGTACCTCCTGATTTTACAAAGATAGTATCAGAATCACTTAATTTAATAAAATGTCCTGCTGTAGTATTATCTCCTAAAACTGCATAGTTGGCTACAGTTCCTGTTGGTTTAAACCTTACAGCAACAGTATAATCACCTGTTAAAGAAATTTGACCTAAAGATTGTAAGTTATCAGAACCATCAAAAGTAACTACTGCATTAGCAAAAGTTGGTTGTTCACCTGCTGTAGTCTGCCTCATATCAACACTATTAGAACTTTGGTCTGTCCATCCAGACACAGCACCACTACTTTCTGTAATTCCACTAGCCTTTCTATACCAAGCCCCTAAAGAAGTTTCATTAGTTGGCTGCCAAAGTGCTTGTTTGGTAGTATTTAAACTTAAAGATTTTTTTAAACTTAACATATTATTTATATATTATTATTATGCAGAAGCGTTCCCATCATGCTCCATATAACCAATACCAATACCACTCGTGAGTTGTATAGAGGTAATTCGCATGAACAATGTAGTTCCTGCAGGTAAAGTAGTTTGTAAAGCAGTTTCACCTATTACTCCATCAGCAGTAATTGATGCAACTACTGACTCAACTGGGAAATATACGCAATAGAAATCTTTTGCTGTTTGTGCTGCAGTAGTAAAAACCTCAGTTCCACCACCCTTACCTAGCATTTCAAATAGTAATGTATTATCTGTATCAAATGTACTCATTTTATTATTTTTTAAATTGTTATTATTTTATTTTATTATTCTGTAAAAAGTTTTATTAATGCACCTAAAGTTATAGTATATATTACCCACATTGCTTTTACTAAAACCTTTCTCATTGCTGTGTTTCTGTTCACTCTAGCAGCAACTCCTTTATCTGGGTTCAACAATCTTTCTGTAAGCATATCTAGTTTACCATCTAAATTATCAATCTTTTCGTTTATTGAACTAATGTCTTTTTTCATTGATACTATTTCCTCTTTAGTTGTCATATGCGAATTCTACTGTTGTGTTAAAATATGCTACATTACCATTTGTATTACCTTTTATCATTGTAAAAACAATATCCCCTGCTGCTAAACTTGATAAATCAAATGTCGTTGCAGAAAGTTGTTTTAGCCCATCTAAACCTCCTGATGCCCCTGTTATTGTCATCTCTTTAATTAAAGCAGGTGTCAATGCAGAAGCAACACCATCTGCAGGAGTAACCTTACATATTGCTAAAGTAGCAGTATTTCCTGAAGTGTTTAAACTCATCCAACCACGAATATTTTTTACAGTGCAATTAGATGGCACTATATATCCTCCTGACTTAAACAAATCACTAACATCCATAGTAGCAGCACCAACAGTTCCACTTCCATAATCATCATTGTGTTCAAAAGGTGATTGTCCATCAGTAAATGCTACTGCTGATTCATAAGTTGAACCATTAACTGTTGAATACCCCTTAAATTCATTAACAGTAGTTTTTATTGTGCTTTTCGCTAACCACACTAAACTACCATCAGTACCTGTTGAAGATGTTCCGCCATCTTTACTTAAAACAGTATCATTAGTAGCAGTTTCAAACCCTTTTGGATTATGTCTATTTATACTACTTAAATTTTTATGTTCGTTTGCAGCCATTTATATATTTATTTTAACAATCATCACAAGGACAGTTATCCTTCCAACTATTATAATTTCTAGTAGGTCTTGAATATATACTATCATACATTATTATACCATGATTCTTGTAAACATCATCATTACAAGGTTTGTTAGATTCGTAAGTTGGATATAAACCACTCTGATCGCTATCGTTCATATAATCTAACATATCTTTTAAGTATATCTCAGCCTTTCTATAAGTATCTTGTTTATAAGCATTTAATTCAGAAGGGTCTATAATAGTAGCAAACTCATCAATATTATGTACAATACCTGCACTACTACTATTACTTTGAACTTCATTTATTACCTCAAACCTAACAAACCAACACAAAGTTCTTGTTAAGAAATCATCCATTAAGGTTTGATTTGCTGTTGTTAAAGTACCGGCATGATGTTGTGTTTTTAATTCCTCATAAAACTTCTTACCAATTGCCTCTTTTAAGTGTGCTAATTCAGAAAGTAGTAATGTGCTGTCAGAAATTAAAGCAGTATCAGTATTAGCATTAGTAAAACTATTACTTATAACTTCTGCTGCTGTTACTAAAGGATTATATTGATTTACATTTGCCATAGTTATTCTTTTTCAATTTCAGTTACTTGCATATCTCCAACTTCATCATCACCCTTGCCATCACCATCATCATCTCTAGTTACAATAATTTGCTCTCTATCAGTTAAGAACATATTCCCCTCTTCTAGCATTGGTAAGTCCTCATCTAACATTCTTCTTTGTTCGTTAATAGTAAGAACTTGCTTAGGGTCAATTTGAGTTGCAAAACTAATTGGTGGCTCATAGTGAATCACTAATTCTTCAGGTAAGAAACCTAACTCTTTAAATAAAATACCTCTAATTCCATTTAATAATAAATCAGAAGTATCTTTAATTACAGTAGTCATTGCCAAGTCATAAGCAATTCTAATCTCACTACCTGTATTATTCATTTTACCTGAACTAACTAAACCACTTAATGATGGTTGCCATCTATGAGCAGTTACAATGTTCTGGTCAGTTATTCTTTGTAAGTCTATCCAACTACCCTCTTGGTCATCTTTGATAATTTGAACATTAGCACTTGAAGTATCTCCATTCTTAACAATGAACATAATCTTACCATTGTTTCCATCTCCAACAAACTTCTTTTGTGCTTCTCTTACTAATTTCTTTGCTTCTTCTTCACCCATATCCCCATTAATCTCAACGATTGCTGAAGGTTGAAATCCATTCTTGAATTTAGTGTGATTCCATTTACCAATTTCATAATCAACTGCAATATGCTCTAATGCAGCAATATAATCTGGTAAACCATAGAATTGGAATGTAGGCTCGTAATCCTTAAATTGAACAACAAATCTACTTCCCTTCACTTTAGGGTAAATAGGAATGATAGATAATTTATCTTTCATAGTATTGTACTTAGCCCAATCAGGGTGTACATATACTTCTTTCTTGTTTTTAGACATTCTAACAGTAGTTGCATCTATGTGATATAGATTTAATCCACCATCATATAATACGCCCTCTAAATAGGCGTTTCCAAATGAATAGTAATCATCTGCTAATTTCTTAAAAACCTCTCTTAACGATTCTCCATCAGCATTTACATCTTTGATGTATTCTTTAACATCTTCATTATTCGTAACAAACTTAGCACCACTTGTAAAGATAGTCTTTTGTGCTAGTACACTTCTATGAGTAGAAGATTTACGCTTTAATTCTGCTAAATACTGAGGGAATAGATTATTAGTACCAAAAGGAATAAACTTAGTTCTTACTTTTGCTAAATCTAAAGGTTCTTCAATATGTTCAGGAATTGCTAAATTAAAAACTCCAAATTCAAAAGTATTACTCTTTTGATTCTGAAGATTCTTTACCTGACTTTTTCTTTTTGGTTGCTTTCTTTGGCTCATCTTTTGTTTTTGTAGTTGATAATTTTTCTACTAATGTAGTCATCCCTAAATCTTCATAAGCATACGCCAACTCCTCTTGAGTTGCTACAGCCCACTTAATCTTAAAATCACCCTTATAAGTTGTTCCTGCCGATAATTTTGCTTTATATTCTGCCATAACTGTATATATTTTTAAGTGTGATAAATCTACAATATTTTTCGCATTACAATCACACATATTATAAAAAAGATATTAATAGGGAAATGTTGTTAAACTTTTTACGAACAAAGTTCAACCTATTTCTATATCTTTAATTATTATGCTCCTGTTGTTGCAGTTAATGCTGAAGTATTAACAGTAACAGTACCTGCATATTCTCTTGGCAATTCAAATTGTCTTGCCATTAAATTAACAGTCATACCACTTTCATCCGAATAAGCAGCACCTGTACCACCTTCAAATCCTACTAAATTCAAAAATGTTTGACTTTTCGCCTGAACATCCTCATTTGCGTATTTTGAACTAACGCCTACTGCCCACCATTTATCATTAGTGTCAAGAACCAATCCCATCATACAAGTGCTTTCTAAATTTTTCAATTCTTCCATTCTTGTTGCTGCTAAATTAGGAATCATAAAAGAAAGACTGCACTCAAATGCAGTTGAACCATTTTCTTTTGTTGCTGCTATTGTTAAAGATGGTACTTCGTTTTTAAACTCATAAACAAACCAGTTAGCATCACCACCTGATTGTATATTAGTAATAGTGTGTGTCGTTCCTGCACCATAAGTAACTACATCTGCTGTTACCCAAGACCTTAGAAGAATTTGTTTTATCCCTCCAGTTGCTTGTAAGTCAGCACACGTTACACCTAAACCTGTATCTATTGCCATATTATTATTATTTTATAAATTATTAAAAAGTAATTAAGAGAGGAGGACTAGCCTCCCCTCTGTTATTACATTATTGTTTAGTAAAAGATTCCCCACTGAACAAGTGAAGGGTACAAGAATTGTACACCTAACTTGTAGTATCCTCTGAAGAACATTTTTTCTTCTAAATCATCATAAAATACTTTGAAAGAACCTTCTGGGTCAGTTACATCAGAACCAATGATTAAGTTATCAACTGCACAGTAACAAGCACCTTCTGTACCATTAACACCTCCTCTTAGGAACATTGCAGGGTCTAAGTCTGCTAAAATAGTATCCCACTCATACATAGGAACAATCTCAACACCTCTGAATTTAACAACTAATAAACCATCTTGTTGGTTAGTGATTGCTAAATCTGCAGAAGTACCTTCTAAGTTTGATAAGTAAGCATTGTAAGTCTTAGGAGTTACAAAGATTTTCTTATCTGAAGCAGGTACTTGTTGTAATGCTGCTGGAGCATCATCATACATTTTTCTTAATATAGAAAGTGATTCTCCTGCTGTAGGTGCTGTTGGTGCTACTGCACTAAACTCAGTTCTTGCAGCCAATACAGTTGCATCATCTCCCATTAATTTCATCCATCCTGTTACACCTTGATAGTTTGCAGTAGAGTCATCTCCACCCCATGCTAATCTTACTACATCAGAAGCAATACCTTTTACAGCACGATTTACAATCGCATCTGCTAATTGAGTACCTTCAATGTTCATTACATCAGCACCATTTCTGTACATTTCTTCAATGTAAGTTCCAAAGAACTCATCAGTACATTGCTCAAGAGCAACTCTCATTCTACCTGCAGTAATTGTTTTCTCATCAATGTTAAATTGAGTAGAACCACTTGTTGCTGAACAACCTGTGTATTTTTGTGATATTTTCTTAAGAGCAGCAGAAGTAAACACATTCATTTTGTGCTTTACATTAGGTATAACTCTATAGTTACGCATAATGTCCTCACTTCTAAATACTGGCTCATAAAATATTTCGTTAAGGTTCGCACCTGAATAAGTTGCGAAAGTTCCTTTATTTGCTACATTTGCCATTTTTATTTATTTTTTAGTTATTAAATTTATTTCTCATTCTCTCTGCCATTACATTGTAAAAACCTGCATTAGCATCTTCTTTTTTGTTCTCAACTACTGCAGGGTCTGCTTCAGTTACAATCTCTGTACCTTTAGCATCTGCTTTGTTGATTTTAGCGTTTAACGCTTCAACCTCTAATGTTAAAGTTTCGTTAGTTCCTTTTGAAGCAACTAATTCTTCCTCTAACAAAGAAATTTTGTTTGATAATTCAATGTTACCAGTTTCAAACTCAGAAATTTTATTCATAATTTCATCATTATCTCCTAGATTAACAGTTATCGCAGTTTGTTCAGCAACATCTTCAGAAACTTTTACATCACCTTTTACAGCAGTAACAATCTCCTCAACTTTGTTGTTAAACCATTCTTTTAACTCGTTAGTCATTTTTTTGTTATTTATATTAATACTTAATTTATTCTGTATTTGTTCTTGTGTGATGTTCTTAAATTTAGAAACATCATACTTTGCAGCCACTTTAATAGAATCAGAGATAGTGTCAATAAAACCTAACTCATATGCCTCATCAGCATTTAACCAAGTTTCCTCATCCATCATCTGAGCAAGAACATCATAAGATAATCCTGTCTTTTTTCTATAAATGTCTGTAAGTTCGTTTGAGATTTTATCAAGAGTATCTGCAGACTTTCTCATATCTTTAGCCTCACCCATTGTACCACCCCAAGCGTTATGTATCATAAATAAAGAGTTTTCTGCCATTACAACCTCATCAGCACCAAGAGCAATAATAGTAGCAATACTTGCTGCTATACCCTCAATATAAACTGTAGTTTTAGCCTCTCTTCTTTTGATTACATTATACATTGCCATACCATCAAATACATCCCCACCTAAACTGTTAATGCGTAAATTGATAGGCATATCTTTTAAATCTTTAATATCAGTAATGAACTCTTGTGCAGTTACACCATAAGTTCCTATTTCATCAAAGATATAAATGTCAGCAGTTTTATCTGCTTTGTTCTGAATGTTATACCATTTTTCGTTCATAGTCGCAAAAATATAATTAAAACAAATTAGTTTTACCTAATTTTCTTACAAAACTTTTAGTGTGTGATGTTATTAGATGCGATTGCTTTCTTTCTTTCCTTGTAAACTATGTTCTGTGCTTGACTTTCACTTATCTTATATTTAATAGACAAGTCCATCCAAGTGTAAGTTCTGCTACCTTTATTACTTACTAACATTCTATCAAAGTCAGCAATAATCATATAGTTTCTTACTCTTTTTGGTTCTATTATACCTTTCTCAACAAGATGTCGTATCATATCCTTGCAAGTTGGTGATTGACCAAATCGCTTTTCTAATTCAACTCCACAAATATCAATGAAGTCTTTAACTACATCTACCTTATTTTGTCTTTCTTTTTTTTGAGGCATTTTTCTTTTTAGGTGTTTGCTCGGCTTCAATCCACTCATCCATCATAGTATTCCAAAACTTACAAACTGCTGCTCTACAAGAAGTACATTTAATATCTTGTTTGTTTTGAGGGAATAACAAGTGCCATTCTGCAAACATTATATTAAGTGATGCAGAGTGATAGGTAGTGAAATTTTTAGTATAATTCATGTTAGTGATAACAGCATCTATCATCATCTTTCTTTTTTGCTTACTGTAATTTTCAGCGATTTCTTTAAAATTCATATGTAAAGTTTTACCATTTATTTTTAGGACATTTACCAAAAAACTCTTTTGTTAATGATGTCTTTGCATCTAGGAAACACTTACATTCAGCACACCTTGCACCTCTTGTTATCTTTGGTTTCTTTAGTAACATAAAGTTTCGGTAAAAACTACAACTTTTACATATATCTAACCTCTCTAACTTAGTCTTTTTATCAACAAACATTTGTTTATTTCTTTGATTATTAAATTGTTGCCTCAGATTGTATTACGCTTACTGAGTTTTGACTATCAGTAATATCTGCTTCAACTACTACTACTTTACCAGAACTTCCCATAGCACCCATCATTTGATTCTGACCTATTGCATTGAATTGTTGTTGGCTAAATGAAGGCATATTAAGTAGTCCACCATCTGCAAACTTAACACCACCTCCTGCAGCGTTCATTGCTGATAATTGTTTACCAAACATTGCTGTACTTCTTTTATTTATAACAGCCTCACCACCTTCTAACTCAACTACTCTACCTCCTACTGCAAACTTCTCACCACCTTGTGCGTGTGATTTACCATGTACCATACCACCATTTGCAAAAGTTTCTATAACTCCACCATCTCCAAAAGCACTTTTCATTGCTTTAATATTAGCAAATAAAGATACAAGAGTTGCTAGAGTAGTAACCATCCCTATTATATTTTTAGGGAATGGCTGTGTTCCTTGTGTAGCAACTGACTTAGCAGCCAATGAAAGTGTTTCAACATTGTTTGCTATTGCAGCAGCAGAAGAAAGTGCAATACCTGCCCTTCTAATACCTTGCATTTTTTCATCCTCTCCTGCTAAGTTTATAAGTTGATTTCCTAATTGAGCAACACCATCTATTTCTTTTTGCCTTGCATCTTCTTTGTCTTTAGCAGCCTTAGCCTCTGCAGCAGCCTTGTCAGAAATCATTTTTAAATCATTGTCTAGTATAGCACCATTAATAGCAGCAACATCTTCACCATAAGCAATGTTAAGGTTCTTCATATTTTCTAGATGTGCTTGTTCTGCCTCAAATACTCTTAAATCAAATTCTTCTTGAGTTATTACTTTATCTATTAAATTTTGTTTATCTGCATTTAATTCTTCTTGTAACGCTATTTTTAAAGCATCTTGACTTTCTTTAAATTCTTTATTCTCTAATGCTAATGCTTCTTTTTCTGCTTTTTCTGCTGCTTTTAGTTTTTCTTTATTTTCTTTTTCCTTAGCCCTTCTTGTTTTTTCTGCTGCAATATCTTTTTCTAACTGAACTCTATCATTTTTATTTTTTTCTGACTTTATCTCTTGTTCTAAGATTTCTTCCAAATCATTTAAAGCAAACTCTCTTGCTTCAATCTGTTTTGTTAAATCCTCTGCAAAATCTCTTGCTGCTTTTGCTCTAAAACCAAAACCCTTACCTTCTTCTATGTTAAATGCCAATGCCTGTTTCTGAAGTTCTTGTGTTTTTTCAACCTTATCTATTTCTTCTTGTAAAAGTTCAGCCCTTGTTTTTAAAGTTGTATTATATTGTGTGTTAATTTTCTGAACAGCCTTACCTGCATTTTCAAATTCTTTAACATTCTTCAATGAGTCAGTTAAGAAGTCTGCACCTAACTGTTCAGTATTTCTCATATTGTCAACTACAGTACTAATCATCTTTGTCCAATCACTAATAACAACCCTCAAAGACTTTGATATATTACTACTACCACCTATAAAAGCAATTTCAAGACCCTCCCAAGCAGATTTAGCCCTTAATATATCACCCTCTAAAGTATCTCCCATAATATCTGCCATCTTTTGTGCCTCTCCATTAGCATCTTCAAGAGAATCAGTAAGACTTAAAACATTTTCAGTACCATTAATCATTGTTGTAAAAGCAGCCACCTGTCTTAAATCAACAAGTTCCATCATTTCAGCATTAGAAAGCCCTTCATCATTTAATTTAGTTAAAGCCCTTTCTAAATCTGCACTACTATTAACTGTAAATCCTAATTTTTTAGTTAAATCTGATGCTGGGTCTTGCATTTTTAAGAATATATTTCTTAACGATGTACCTGCAATAGATGCCTCAATACCTGCATCAGTAAGCGTACCCATAATTGCTGTTGTAGTTTCTATACTAATACCTGCAGCAGAAGCAATAGGTGCAACCTTAGTCATGGATGTTTGGAATTTTTCAATATCTAATGCAGAACTTGTAAATGATACAGCCATAACATCAACTACTCTTTGAGTTTCACTAGCATCTAAAGCAAAACCTCTAACTGCAGCACCTGCCACAACAGCAGCCCTACCTAAATCTGATTGCGTTGCTGTTGCTAACATTAATGTAGCCTCTTGTGCATCTAATATTTCAGAAGTTGAAAATCCTAATTTACCATACGCAACTTGTAATTCTGCAACTTGAGATGCAGTAAAGAATGTTGAACGACCTAACTGCTGTGCTGTATTTGTTAATTTTTTAAAATCTTTTTCAGATGAACCAGTAATCGCCTTAACTTTAGCCATTTCAAACTCAAATTTCTTAAAGGTGTTGATTGCACTACCTATTGCTTTGTTTATAGCGTTAAAAGCAGCAGTAGCAGAAACAACCCCTGCAGCCATCTTCCCAAAACTCTTAGTTGATTTATCTGCTGTTTTACCTACCTTTTGTAAATCCTTCTCACCTTGTACTACTACCTGAACTACAATTTTTTCTGTATTTGCCATATTAATATATATTAACTTACTTTTGCTTTTGTGTTATTTTTAATTTTTTCTCTAATCATACTTGCTACATCTGCACCTATAGATGGTGCTAATTTATTTGCTACTTCTTTACTAAACTTATTTGCTACATATCCTGCAAAGTTTGTTCTTCTTAAATTATTACCCTCTGTCCAATACACATAAGGCTGACCATAAAAACCTCTTAGTTTTTTAAAGATTGCCTCAGCAGAACTTACTGGAAGTCCTTTGGCTTGTACCCATTTAAGAACTTCTCTAAAATTAGGACTCTTAGCAAACTTAGGATTATTAACTGCCTTCCAATAACTAACAGATGAGGTTACATTTAAAGTTTGACCTTTAACTTCATAATTCAAACCTCTACTCAATCTACCTGTAGCATTATGCTTTTGTGCAATAAGTTCTTTCTGCAAACCTACCCTTAGCATTTGACCAACAACCTTTAACTCCTTTAATGTCTTTTTAAATTTAATCATTAGATACTTCTTCATCTGCATTTCTTCTTAATACCTTATGATCATTACCAAAATTATCAGTAGCATAAACAGGCACTAAGTATTCTTGCTTTTCTTTTATTGATATATTTGTTACCCCTACACTAACTGAAGATGTGTCAGTTGTAGTAAAATATATCAGGATAATATCATTAGCAGTTTCAGCAGTAAATGTTGTGGTGATAATATTAGTAGAAGTATTAGTAATAGGGTAATCTATTTTAGTAGTGCTTGTTTGTGCATAAGAATCTATACTAGGTTTATATGTATCTACATAAATACTGCCTGAATCTGCACTAATAGCAGTTTGGATTTCTACCTGATATTCATTACCTACAATTAAAGATAGTTTTTGATATATACCACTATATGATGGCAATCCACCAGTTTTCTGTCCAAAGAAAATAAAAAAACCACTACTTGATGTAGGTGCTGATACTGATGTATATGGCGCACCACTTGTATGATACCTATACCATCTTCCAATATTAGATGCAGGACTATTTATTAAAGCATCAGTATGTGGGTCTGCTGCTGTTGTAGCATAGTCTGTGTCTGAGCCAAGTTGAGAAATGTAAGCAGAAGCATCACCCCAATTCAAATATTCCCCATTATAAGTTGTTATACTAGAAAATACATCTAATCCACTTTGCTGTGCTATACCTCTACTTGATATTTCTTTTTTATTTGTCATATTTTATAATACTATAGGGTTTGTACCTCCTCCAATATTGCTGTTACCACCAAAAGATGGTGCTGTTGCTGCAAATACACCTAAAGAAACCCATTCAATTAATTCTACCTTTGTAGATTGGTTTTTGTTTGGCTGATAATCAACTACTTTATTTATTCTCCAATAAACACCATCTATATATATTAATTTTGTAAAATCCAAAAGAATAATATCTTTTACTTTCAAATCAACATAAACAGTTCTTAATCTTGGTTTTGATTTTAACATCTCAAACATATTCTTATAATATGTTTCAAATAAACCCTTACCTGATGCAAAAGATGTATATACTAATGTTGCATCATCATAATCTCTTACATTAACATTACCATAAGATAATATTGGACTTGAACTATCATCCTTATTGTAAGATGTTGCTTGAGGATATATGTTTGAAATTATACTACCAGATACAGCAAAGTCAGCATTTGGATTCAGGTATCTTATATAACTAGCCCAAGTTTGTACTGTAGCAAATTTTTGCATACCAAAAGAACCTGCAGGACTTGGCACACCTGTTGGTGAGTATTTATTCCAATACAATAATCTTGGTAAAAACTCATAACCTTTATCTGGTCTGTTTGTTTCCCAGTTGAACGCAACCTCTTGCCATAAACAAGCAGAATATGGTAAAATAGAATAATTACCTTGAGAACTATCTTGGTCTTGGTCATTATATGTTCCTGCAAAGAATGGGTTTTCATATTTACTTTCACCTTTCTCAAACGTAGAGGGTAGTGTTTCTTTATATGGATGTTCATCTTTTATTCCACCAAACCATTGCTCACCTCTAGCCTCAACTTTCTTGTCGTTGCTGTCTGACTTGTATTTAAAAAGAATATCTCTTTTTACATCACTTTTAATCCATTTATCATCTATCTGTTTGCTTCTATCTAATTTGTAAGTCCAATCTATTGCTTCAGCATAATCCTTATAAAAAGAGTTAAATGGTTCTATATTCACAACTTTTGTTACTTCATTAGTAGTCATTTTAAGGTTAAATGCGTGTGCAACACCTTTCACAAAATCAAGACTTTTGTAGTCTTTATTAATTACATCTTTTAAATCATAAGTCTGACCATAATCAACTACTTCAGAATTAAGAGTAATATTAAATGCATTAAAACCTGCAGCACGAGTAAAAAGATTAACAGTAAAATCTTGATTATTTATACCTGAACCAGAAACCATATCATTAAATCTAAATCCTACTGTCAGTCTTATTTTATCTCCTTTATTTAACCATCTACTATCAATATTAACGCTTGGCAATAATTCAAAATCAGTCTTAAGACTGTTTTCTGCAGTAGATCCATTACTAGTGCTAGAAATTCTAGTAGGATTAATTTTAATAGAAGTTTTGTTTATTGTTTTCCAACTTGACTGACCCACAGTATTTAAATCAACATTTATACATATTTCTGCTTCTTCAACACCATTAGCAACAGAAGTATTGCTCCATATAATTGCTGCTCTTGACTCCATTCCAGTTAATTCTATATTATGATAACCATACTCTCCTACCGTAACATAATCATTAGTTGTATCTACATAAGAACCTTCATCTAAAGTTATATTTAGTCTGTCGGTACTTAATGGTATAAGTTTCGTTCCTACAGTACCAGAAGCAGTTGGGTCTCCAGTATAACTAGTAACTCCTTGATTAAAAGTAACAGCGCCTCCATAAAATGACTCAGTAATACCATCATCAGTAACAACAGATGAAACACCACCATCATAAACTGTTGTGTCTAAGACTATCGTATTTGTAAAATTACTCTCTACAGAAAAATTATCATACTTTTCTTCAGAATTATTATATTTAAAATTAGGTAATAACCATACCAATTTTTTAAACATATCTGTTTGCATAAAAGTTGAACTTATCTGATAACCAACTTTACTAAATATCTTTTCTAATGTGGTTTTAACAAATACTGCAGGTCGCCAATCTGGGGATGGTCTAGGAGTTCCATATAAATAACCTCCATCATCATATCCATAATATCCTACTTTAGCAGAACTATTAGCACCAGCACCATAAAAAGTATCTAAAAGTTGTATTGTTTTTTGCTCTCCTTCAGTATTAAATTCACCATAAGATGTTACTGGATATACTATTGGAGGGTCTGAAGCAGTAGAAGCAGCATCACAATCTTTATGCTGCCAAGTAGCCATAATTTTTGTTTTATTGTACTCTAAACCCTCACTATTACTTCCCCAATCTAATTCATGCATATATAAATTAGACATATCATCAGCCCAACTTAGATTACTACCAAAAAACACACAATCATAATGAGATGGTGTTTCTCCATATCCATTTACTCCTGTAATTTTTATTAATCCAACGATAGAAAAAAGATTATTAACAAGTATTCTGCATTTTTTATTTTCAGTAATATTTACTTCAGTATCTATATTTGGAATGTAAGGGTTTTTTAATAACTTATTATTATTCTTTGTAGCAGGTATTTTAAATGTCTTACTGTAATCACCACTTGTTGAGGTTAAATCTTTAATATCTGATATTTGGAATGTCATTGCTAATGGAAAGTCAGAATGGTCAGTTACATCTAACTCTCCAACTACACTATTATCCCAATCTATACCATCTGTGTCAATTACAGATATATTTTTCATAACTGCATTAGTTACAGTACCTCTACTGAAAACTCTAATTTGACCTGAAGCAACTGCTGTAAATGTTTCACTCACAGTACCATTTGATGATATTCTAGCAGAACTACTTATACCAAGTGCAGTTGAACTAGAATCACTTTGTGAAAATCCAATATTACCTGTACCACTATAGTTTGTTATTTCAAGGCTTATATTATATGTTTTTCCTGCTATTATACTAGAAGATATATTCTCGTAGTATTTTACACTATTAGTTCCATCTCCTGCAAATTTTGCTGATTTAACTGATAATGATGTCCAACCTGATTGAGGATTTCCTGAATCTACATCAACTATACTCGGACTATCTCCATACTTATAATCTAATATCTCTATTTTTACCGACATATATTAGTTTCTTTGTGTTATTACTTTATGTGCTAAAGTATATTCAATATTAAATTTAACTAAACCTTCTGCTTGATTAACAGTTTCAACATCACTATTTGTAATTATAACTGGTATGTACTCTTTGGTAGATGGTCGTAAGTATGGGTTTCTTAAATTACCCATTTCTGTAGCCTCTGTGTCCATCTCTGTCCAAACATTAGGTGATAGTATCATTTCTTCTAACCATTTTGCTACACTTTTATTTAATGGCTCTGTATAAACACTTTGATTTCTTTCTGCATTTACATTAGAAACCTCTCTACCTCCTTTGTATATATCTCCACCTCTCATTGTATCTGAAATATAAGAACTAGTGCTTATTGATGAATCTTGATTTTCATCACCCTGATACCAAGTTCTATCACCACTTTTTCTTTCAATTACATCTCTGCTTATTGTCAATCCTTCAACCACATCTCTCTTTGCAGTATAACTATCAATTCCACCAACAGAGTTTAACCAATGAAATCTAACAAAATCATAAGGTATTTTCTCATCTTCTCTGTCTATGTTGTAGTATCTATATTCACTACATCTTCTTTCTGCAAAGTTATTTAATGCAAACTTAGATATACTAACTCTATAGTGAGAAGTTGATGTTGTTATTTTATTACTTGAGTAAGTATTCCAATATGGAAACGAACCAGCAGAAGGTGTTGTTTTTGTTGCTGCAGTATTATTAATAAAAGATGGAGATATGTTTTGAATAAACATTAATTCTTGGATAGCAGCCCAATGTGTAGAACTCGTTAATGTAGCATTATCTTCAAATTCTCTTACATAGAAAGTGTTTTCTGCACTTCCATCTGCTAAAAATGTTTCTATCTTTAACCCAATAGAGCCTACAGAGTTATTTCCAGAACCACCTATATTGTCTGAATCTCCTTCAAACATAAAGAACTGTAAAAATTCAGCCTCTTCATCTACTCTTATAGGTTTTTTAAATGGAATAGTTGATGATGTGCTTGTGTTTTTACATCTTGACAGAAATTTAAAACTATTTCTTATACTAGAAGATGGCTCATCAGTCATTAGATAACCACCTGTAGTGCCAATTGTATTATAATACAAACTATCTTTCTCAAATTGATTTACTGAGTTTATAACAGTAATAATGTTTGATGCGATTCCATTTCCTGCACTTACAATATCACCATTACCATCTATTACTTCATAGAATGGAGTTACTTTTATTGCCCTAAAAGTTCCGTTCCTAGAAACATTATAATCGCTTATTGGACTCCCCATTGCAGAAGTACCAGAAAGAACATTATCTTGCATTGTTAATCCACCATTCATACCTCCATAATAAGGACTCTGCCAAGTCCCCTTATTTATTGGACATAAACTATAAGAAAGTTCACCTGAAACTAATTGACTAATATCTACTGTAAACCTATGACCATCAGGCTGACTACCATTATTATATTTCCTGTTTGCTATATCTCTTGTTTTTTTAATACTCGCTAATTCTTCCCAATACCCATCACCAACACTTGCCTCAACTTTAAAAGTAACAGCAATCAAATCACCATTACCATTTGTTGCTGAAGAAGGTAACCCTGTAAAATTAGCAGCAGAAGGCTCTAACCCTTCATTAACTTGTGTGCCATTAGTCCAAATAACTTGATACCTTAATGGGTCATTTGCACTTTTAAGATAATTAAATCTGTAATCCCAAAAAGAACCTGCTAAGTTTGAACTATTGGAACTATCTAATGGTTGTATTTGCCAATCTGCACTTCCGTTTATTCCTACTGCCATATCTTAATATATTTTATATTTTAAATTTAAGTAGCCTCTTACTTCAGCAATTTCAGCATCACTCAAGGCTCTGTTAAAAATTATTAATTCGTTTAATTGTCCATCCAAATATTTTCCACCATTATAAGAACCAACATTAAATGGTGCAGTATTAAAAGCAAAAGTATTATCAAAACTTGAGTTCTGGTCAGTTGCAGTTTTAGAGTTTTCAAAGTCGTAATACTCTAAATCTATTCTTTTGTTATGTTTCTTTAATATTGATATATGAGGAAGAGCATTAAGATGTCCAGAAGTGGTTGCTGTTATTGTATTAGTTCCATCACTTACTGAAGCAGTTATAAAACCACCAGCGCCAGAACCTATAAGTATAGCAGCATTTGACCTATACCATCCAAACACAACATCATTTAATTGATTAATTTTACTTACTTCAAATATTGTAAAGTCTGTTGTAATAGGTAAGTTACTTCCTGAAACAAAATCATCATTAGTACCATCAAAATCTAAATATGCCTTATCGTTAATACCATCATATCCATATCTTAGTGGTTGATTCGCTGCTGTAGCCTGAGCAACATTACTGCTATTACCTGATTGGTCAGCCCAAGCACTAACTCTTTTAGATGCTATATCAAATGTAACACCACTATCTGACTTTAACCATACTTTTAAATCAGAATAATCTGATGGGTAGTGAGATACAGGTCTGAAACATTTAGTAAACGCACTCATAGTAAATGTTAGTTTTATTTGAACCAATCTATCGTTTGCTACTTCTTTAACTCTTTCTATAGCAATACTCTCATCTTCTAAGTATGCTTCTACAGTTACATCTTGATAATTTTTAAGCACCATGTCTAGCCACTCATTAGCCAAATCTTGTAAATTATCCCATCTCTTTTGAAGTGTAACTACTGATTGTGCTGCTTGAGAGTATAAATTATAGAAATTTATTTCAAATGTATATTCCTCTCTACCATTATAAACTACAGGTATAGTTGATTCAGGTGGTTCAACTAGCATTAATGGGTACTTAGTGTCATGGTCTTGGTTTACTTCACTTTCGTAACCAAACTTCACATCACCATAAGTCCATTTGCTGTCAAATACTGTTATTATGTCCGTTAATCTTGTTATTGCCATTATTACAATGTTATATTATTTTTATTATGTATTTTCTCCTGAACAGCAATTTCATAGTCATTTTTAGCAGTATTCCAACTTAAATAAGTTAAAACCTTGTATAAGTCTGTTTTCTTCACACTATCTATGTCGTTTTCACCATTCACTCTAAATATCCCCTTTTCTGCAACCATATATAAACTATTAAGCCAACCATAAGGCTTTATGAACTTGTTGTAGAGTCCAACTGTAGAAACTCTATTTTTGCCTCCTCCACTTCTTCCTCTGTTTTCCCCAAAAACATTTGGAAAGTCCTTGTTAATTTTACGCTTTGCATTGTCAAAAAAAAACTGAACTCCCACACGTAGTCCATTGTCAATTCTTTAAACTTTTCAGTTTTGGCAGGTATTGCATCATCATCATATTCCTCATCAGCCCTTCTGCAAAGTATTGCCATTTGTTCTGGTAATACATCAAACCTTCCATGTTTCATTATCTCTATTGTACTTTCTAAGTGAGTTGATTCAATATAATCTCCAAATGTGTTTCTTCTTAGAAATTCTTTTGGAAATAAATACTCCTCACCTTCAAATTCAAACTTTTCTATTCCTTTTGGCTTATATTCTTCTAATGTTTGTGAGAATGTTGCTACTGCAGCATTTACACTATCAACATCTAGCATATTCATCTCATTATGACTAAGACCTGTAAGATATATGAAAATATCTCTATTCATTTTCAATAATTCTACTTCTGAGTGTTCTGCCTCAATAACATTACCCTCATCATCTCTTTTGTTATACTGATTGATGATTGAATATAAACCACACCAATATCTAAGTGTTATATCTTTCCATTGAGTTGGAATTTCATAACTTTTGTCTTGAATTTTAATCTCTACCATTATCTATTAATTTTTAGTAAATTGTAAATCTACAATATCTTGAATTATTTTTACCTTCTCTTTTTCATCTATCAATATATCTGCAAGTTCACTTGTTGCGTTTTCGCAAATAGAACCTATTTCTTCTAAACCATTTCTCATTATAAAATCATTTTCTCCATCTTTCAATGCAGTCAAAAAACCAATAGCAGTATAAAACACCATATTTGGTATTAAAAACATAAATTCTTCCAACAAAGCATCATCACCCTTCTTTTCTACCATAGTATCGTAAAAATTGTTAGAATATAAGTAAACTGAGTTCATTATATCTAAAAAGTCTTGATACTTACCCTCTCCAACATCTTCAGTAGCAAAATACATTACTTTCTTAATCTTTCTTAGATGTAGTTCAACAATACTTCTGTGATTTTCGTTTATGTAAGATATTTCCGTATTTTTCATAATTTTCTGATAATTTTTTTAGAATTACTCAAAACTAGGCAAAAATAGTAAATACACTATGAAATATTTTCACAATTTTTAAACAAACTGAAAAAAACTTTAATTAAAGTAAACAACCTTGCCTCCACCACCCCAAATTTCCTTATTTACAGCCATAACTAAACAATCTACCATATCATCATGTTTTGCTGCTGGAAATCTGGTGAGTTGGTCTAAAAACTCTCTATTCCAATCTCCATTAAGTAAACTTACTCTACCACTCTCAAGAGATGCGCTAATATCACTAACTCTTGCTACTTTGTCTTTTGTTGGTGGTTTATCTTCTTTTATATTAAGTCCTGTTTCTCTAACTAATGTTTGTACAATAGATTTACCTGATGCTTTAGGTTCTACAAATATTCTACTTTTTGGAGTATATCCATTCTTTTTTACCCATTGAGGAATGAATTTAACTAATTCAGGAAATTCTTTATGTACATTAATACAATCTACTATTTGCCATTTGTTATCTTTATAGGTATATGCTAGTAGTGCTGATGGGTCATTCTTTTGATTTGCAGTATATGCAGGGTCAATAACAAAGTTTACTGTAGCCTCATCTTTTCTATATCTATCAATCTTAAACCAATCTTTATGAATCATACCACTATCTAGAGGTGTTGGTGTTTGTTGTAGTTGCCCTGCATAGCCATAAGTACCTAATGCACTTTTATAATCATCTAATACTTGTTTACTAAATCTATCTTCCCAAAACAAGCCACTTTCTTTATTATAGAACTTTTCTAGTGATTTTGGTTTGATATTACCATCTTCATTTGTTGCTGGTATGCAAATATGTTTATATTTTGTTCTTGTTTCCCTATCTAACAAGAATCCACTTAAATCTTCTTCATGCACTCTTTGCATAATAATTATTCGCACTCCAATGTCTGCTTGATTCAATCTTGAGTAGAATGTTGTCCTATACCATTCATTAGCATTCTCTCTTTCTGTTGCTGAGTTTGCCATTTGAGGTGATAAAGGGTCATCCACAATTAGGAAATCTCCACCCTGACCTGTTACAGTACCACCAACAGATGTTGCTCTTCTCATTCCAATATGGTTATTCTCGTATCTCTCTTTTAAGTTCTGGTCTTTTTTAATGTGAAATACATCACCCCATCTTCTCTTAAACCAATCACTAAATATTATATCTCTTGATTTAGTTGCAAGTTCAATAGATAGTGCAGCAGAGTAAGAAGAAGTAATGAATCTTAGTTTAGGAGATTTTATCCAAGCCCATACTGGAAACATAACAGTAACTATTAATGATTTCGTACTTCTAAAGGGTACATTAATAATTATATCTTTAGTTTTTGGCTTTTGTGCTATGATTCTCTCACATTCTTCTTGTAGAGTATCGCATATATATTTATGATGCCAATTAGTAGATAAAGGTACAGATGGTTCTACTACGACCCAAGCAGCCTTAAAGAATTCATAGAAACTCATCTCAGATAGTTTCTTTTCAAGTGCGAACTTTAATAATTTTTTATCAGTCATCTAATTCAGTAAAGTCAATATCTTCTGCATCTTCAAGTCCTCTAATTTGATTTTTAATATCATCAAGTGTTGCACCTTCAGTTAAATTAATCTCAATCTTAGTATCAGTATCTTTTTTAATTTCTGTTGATTGCAATTTTGGCATAGCATAGTTCATTAGTTTTGCTATTGCATCTATATATGCTCTAGGATCTTCATCAAACAATATATCTAATGCCATCTTAATCTTTACAGGCTGTCCTTCTAAAGCATAAGCAAGTGATTTACGAGTCATCTTAGCCACTTGTCTTGCCTCATTATTTTTAGGTTGTAGTGCCTTTGGAGTCTTATTATAATTCTCATCTATCTTACCAAGTTGAGGTCTTTTCTTCCTTGCCTCACTACCTAACTTCTTATTTTCTTCTTTCATTATTATATGTTAAAGTCGCAAGATACAAAAATTATTTAAACCCCTTTCCTAATTATTATATAAAATTGAACTTCTATATTTTAACATTATTGTAAATTGTAAGAAAACTATGCAAAACTATAATTTCTAACACCTACCTTCGTGCCTCTTATAAGAGTATATGTTATTCTTCCTAAATACTTATAATCGCCACATCTTATAGTAAACATTATTGCTCATATCGCAAAGTATGTTACAACTTTCAAAATAAATGTTTATTCTACAAACATAGTGTTTATAAAATTGAACTTGTATTCTGTGTGTGTGCGTTTGTGTGTCCAAAAGACCCTGCCGTTTGGGTTTACGGAATCCAATACAAAACCTTTTATTTAAACCTTTTTAACATCTTTTTAGTAAAAAACTCTAGGAATTAGATCAAAACAAACTAAAAACTGCTTAAAGTTTGTAATATCTTGATAAATAAGTAATTATATCTTGTAAATATCTCTTTTTTTAGTGCAAAGTTGCGTATAAAAAGAAAATTTGCAGACCATACATAACAAATAATATTCTATTTAATAAACATTAGACAAAAAATAACTAAGTATTTAAACGTTTTTAAAGGCTTTTGATGTGCTTATAGTATGCTACTATTACTTATATATTTGCTTACATTAGAGCATAAAAAAAACACCTCATAAAAGGTGCTTTAATTATTAGTATTTAATTGCTTTACTTATTCAATAGTATAAGTATTCTTATTGATAGATAAGGTAAGCAAAGTATTTAAATTTATCATTCTGTAACTTTGTTTTGTCATATCATAAACGCATACAAGAT
>WLWF01000727.1_pt1 | contig 30787 bp, 20 predicted proteins | sample 6718331 | NCBI WGS metagenome assembly WLWF01 (sample SAMN12718692, study PRJNA515312) | sponge metagenome | isolation source: marine sponge | host: Mycale hentscheli | place: New Zealand: South Island, Marlborough, Capsize Point | collected 2003-05-01 | reverse complement strand
AGCAACGGCAACTACTACAGTTATCACATATGCTGGAGGAAAAGTAGTAACACTGACACATGCAGCTCAAGTAGCTTTCAGTATGAGAGACAGTATTCAAGATGCAATGGTAGCTGCTTTACAATCACAATGGCAATATGTTTCACATGATGTAGCTGTTCCACAAGCAGTTTCAGGAATCGCAATAGCCTAGTGTTATGGATAAGTTTTTAAACATAACAGAACAGGACTTAGTTGTTAACGGAACATCTGTAACTCCTGCGGGGTCGGCAGACTTGACAGATACGGGTGATGTTTTCGCTAGTGTTTCTGTTGGAGATATTGTACATCAATCTACGGATAATGAGTATTTTGTGGTTGCTACTAAGATAGATGACAATAACCTTACATTAACAGCTCTAGATGGGGGTACAACTCCTATAGTTTCGGGTAAATCTTTTTTTATTCATTCAGCTACTGCAAGTAAATCTCAATTGGTTTCTTGTGTAGGTATTGGATTAATTGAGCAAGCCTCTACTAGCACAGTTACAATAACTTATGATGATGCAGCTGCATCTGATGTAGTTACTTTAACTCACTCTCCTGTTGCAGCAGGCAGCGAGGACATGAGAGACGCTATTCAAAATGAAGTTGTAAGTGCTTTACAAACTTCTTGGACTAGTGTTTCTAATTCGGTTTCTTTACCTAAAGAAGTAATCGGTGTTAGCATAGGTTAATATCTATAAATATTAGATAAGAGGTCTTTTAAAGAGACCTCTTTTTTTTTTGATTATCTTTGTGTAAAGAAGAAAGATGATTAACTCAGTAAGGAATACCGTACTTTCAGTTTTGAATAAAAATAACTATGGATATATATCTCCTGCGGATTTTAACTTATTTGCTAAACAAGCACAGCTAGACTTGTTTGAGAATTATTTCTATAATTACAACTATCAGATAAATAAAGAAAATGCTCGGCAGTCGGGTACAGGTTATGCAAACATCACGCAGGGATATGAGGAGGTTATTGATACATTCTCTACTACGGTTGATTTGACAGTTCAACCAGGAACAAATACTTTTGCAGTTCCAGCGGATTATTATTTATTAAATCAGCTGATGTACGATTCTCAAGCAACGCCAGCGGTGTCGTTAAAAATTATGGAGAGGGTTTCTCAAAGTAAAATAACATTACTACAAAACTCTCCTATAACAGCACCAAACACACTGTTCCCTGCATACACACTTCAAGGGGCTTTAGTTACGGCATATCCCACGACAATCACCACACAGGGCGATGTGGTGTGTCAGTATCTAAGATACCCGTTAGATCCTAAATGGACATTCTCAAGTGTGCCAGGTGCAACAGGAGAGCCATTATTTGATTCAACAGCGGTAGACTATCAGGACTTTGAGCTGCCATCTTCAGACGAGCCTTCATTGGTTTTAAGAATTTTAGAATACGCAGGATTATCTATCCGAGAGTTAGCAATATATGAGGCGGCTAGCAAGGAGGATATGGAAGAGAACGCAGCAGAAAAATAATTATTATGGCTTATATAACAGCATATCAGTATTATGAAAATGGAGGGGCAACTCCTGAAGACGCTAATTGGGGGTCTTATCAGTATGTTTCGTTAATGGATATTGTAAACAATTTTCAATTAATGTATAATGGTAATTCTAACTTAGTCAATAGTAAAAATAGATTTCCTATTTTGTTTCATGCTAAGAGAGCTGTGCAAGAATTGAACTATGATGCATTCAAAGAGATTAAGATTCTAGAGCTTGATGTTTGTGACAACCTTCGGTTTGTCTTGCCTCCTGACTATGTGAATTGGGTGAGAATATCAATGTATAAGGACAATCTCCTTATGCCTCTAACCGAGAACATTCAAACCAATTACAGTGGAGCGTATTTACAAGATAATAATTGTAGAATATTATTTGATCAGGACGGTAACGTATTAAAGCCAGAGCATTCTGACTTGGACTTTGACAGAATAACAAAGCAAAAGAAGAGTATATATCTTAATGACAGCAATGAACTTAATGGAACAGAGGGTTGGCTTTGGGAGGGCAACTGGTATTTTGATTATGCTATTGGAGCAAGATACGGTCTCAATACAGAGACAGCTAATATCAATCCTACTTTTAAGATAGACTCTAAAGGTGGTGTGATTAACTTTAGCTCAGGCATGGCCGGAGAGAAATGTATATTAGAATATGTGAGCGATGGATTATACAATGGTGATGATTCATTAGTTACAGTAAATAAATTATTTGAAAGCTATGTGTATGCATATATCAAGTATGAAATCCTTAGTAATAAATTAGGAGTTCAAGAGTATATTGTAAATAGATCACGAAAAGAAAAGGCTGCGTTATTAAGAAATGCTAAGTTAAGATTAAGTAATATTCACCCAGGTAGATTGTTAATGAATCTTCGAGGGCAAGCCAAGTGGATAAAGTAATATGAAGTTATTAAGCAGTTTTATTAAAGGTCGCATGAACAAAAGTGTTGACGAAAGACTCTTGCCTCAAGGCGAGTACGTTGATGCTATGAACATTAGACTTGGGTCTACTGAAGAGAGCGAGATTGGTGCAGTTGAAAACGCCAAGGGCAATGAAGTAATTGCAACCTTGCAATATCAAAATCAAGATTTATCACCTAGTGCGATATGCATAGGGTCTTTAGATGATACAGAGAACGACACAATATATTGGTGTGTTCACGATCCTGCTAATGCTCAAAGTCCCACCACAAGTAAGGTGGATATGATTGCGTCTTATGATGTAACTAATGATGTACTTATATACCATGTTGTATCTACAGACGATGGGGGTGGTGTAAATACTGCATTAAACTTTAGTTCGACTTATCGAGTAAATGCGATGACATTTATTGATGGCTTATTGTTTTTCACAGATAACAACAATCAGCCCATGCGTATCAATACTAACAGTGTATACAACGAGCCTAGTGTTGCTGACTTGTTAGTTATTGTTAAGCCACCATCCGAGTCTCCCGTAGTAACTTTATTAAAAATACCTGGTGGAGAAAACTATATGGATACACGATTCATATCATTTGCTTATAGGTACAAATATGTTGATGGTGAATATTCACCATTATCACAGTTTTCTGAAATAGCCTTTGATCCAAAAGAGTTTTCTTTAAGTATTGATACATATCAAAACGAAGGTATGGTTAATGAGTTTAACGCTGCTCAAGTTGATTTTAATACCGGTGGGGCAAAGGTGACTGGTATTGACGTAGTATTTAAGCTTTCTAATCAGTCTGTTATAAGTGTTATTGAAAAGTTTAATAAGGAAGAACTAGGATGGGGTGATAATCAAACACAAGATATTCTATTTGATAATAGAAAAATATACACTACGTTGGGTAGTGGAGAGATTTTAAGAACCTTTGATAATGTACCTCGTAAGGCTCAAGCTCAAACTCTTATGGGTAATAGACTGATGTATGGTAATTATGTGGATGGGTATGATGTAGTGGATAGTGATGGAGACAAGTGTGAGATTCAATATGTTGCAGATTTACAGAGCACCAATTTTGAGTCTAGTGAGTTACCTATTACTTATGCTGCTCAAACTTATACTATAGACCCACTCTCAAGTCCTTCAATCGCTAACTCTAAAATAGAAATAGATTGTACATCTATCGCTTCTAATTTAGTACAAGGTGCAGAGTTCTCTATGGGCTTTAGAGTAAGTCACGATAGCTTTAGTGGAGCTGGTGCTCCGAGTACAACTCAAGCAGATTTCACTGTAAACTTTTCTTGTATTCTTCAACAAAACTACAACACTTTACTTAACTTTATTTCAAGCACAGAATTTAAAGACGCATTAGAAGGCATAACTGTTCCCACTAATCTTACTCAATGTGGCACTACTGCCCAAGGAGTTTCAGCTACCGATCAGTATAATTGCACTATTCAAGCACCATTAGATCCAACGCCTATTACTTGGAATGTAGATGGGAGTGGAGTCACAGGAGTAGGTACGCCATTAACGGCAGTGGTTGTTGGAAACACTATAACAATCACGCTTGTAGCCATGAGGTTTGTAGATGCAGCAGCACCTACTGTGTATCTATATGAATACTTCGGTGGATTAAGTGCATCTGCTGAATATAGTGTGGTTTCAAATCGTCAAAGCTTACATAGTGATAGAGATTACGAGGTTGGTATTGTATATATGGATGAGTATAATCGTTCAACCACTGCGTTGGTAAGTGAGAGTAATACTATTTTTGTACCGCCAGGAGCGTCAGTAACTAAGAACACCATTCAAGTTACTATACCTCCTAATCAAAAACCACCATCATGGGCTACTCGCTATAAGTTCGTAGTAAAGCCATCAAGCATTGACTATGAAGTAATATATAGTGATTTATTTTTTATAGACCCTGCTGATCAGGCAACGTATTTAAAACTAGAGGGCGATAATCAAACTAAAGCAGCAAAGGGAGATAGGCTTAGAGTAAAGAGAGATACTGATGGAGCATTAAGTCAAAGAGTAGAAACTGTTATTTTAGAGCTAGAAGCTAAGGAGAGAGATTTTATTAAAGATAATACCGATGACAATGGAGCGGATATTATAGAGCCAGCAGGACTTTACATGAAAGTAAAGCCTAGTGGTTATAATACGCAATATGACCCTACTAGTTTTTTGGGTGGTGTAACTAAAGTGTATTCTACAAACACAGGATTCGGTGATCCCGTTACTAATGCTTGTGGTTTATATCCATGCTATATAGCTAACCCTACATTTGATTCTGGTGCTCCTGTAACTGTGGGTAACACAGAGTTTATACCATGGAATATTCCTGCTAATAGTAGAGTATTATTTGATATTACTCTATCACGAGGAAGACAGAGTAATACTTGTGAGGCTCTTAAATATGAATTTAAGAAAGAGTTTGTAGCAAGTGATGATTATGCTAGTTTATTTGATTTTGTAACGGGGGAAAATATAGACCTTACTTCAGGCGATTCGGTAGAAGGAGTGGTGACTCCCACTTTCTTCCCCACCCTTGTTCCTAGGAATAGTGCTAGTACCTATTGCCCCTTTAGTGGGCCTATTAATTTTACATTTATTGGGGGAGATCAAGCGGGACAATTTATCCCTGATCCTGGATCACACACCCCTATTAGTTCAGGTTCAGGTATTCAGGTATTAAGAATTACTACACCTTTTAATTCTTGCAAGGGAGTGTTTAGTAATACACAAGCAATTGTTACAGCTAATATTAGAGTGTTTACTTCTGAAAACTTATTAATATTTGAGACCCTCCCAGTAGAGAGCGATCCTAATATATACTACGAAGGAAGTGATAGCTATGCTATAACAAGTGGTAATCATATGTCGGGAAGTGGTTCAGGTGATATAAATCAAGATATCAATGCAGGCATTTCTGGCGTGGTTAACTTATCATTCTTTAATTGTTTTACATTCAGTAATGGAGCTGAGAGTTATAAGATTAGAGATGGGTTAGCGTCTCCATCTTTTAGGTTGGGAGAAAGAACAACAGCAGTATCAGAGCAGGACTTTAAAGAAGCTCATCGATTTGCTGATATCACTTATAGTGGTATATATAATGCGGACACAAATGTAAATAGACTCAACGAGTTTAATCTAGGTTTGGCAAACTTTAAAGAACTAGAAAAAAGCTTTGGGCCTATTAGAGTCTTGGCAGGAAGAGAGACTGATATATTGACACTGCAAGAGGACAAGGTGTCATATGTGTTGTCATCTAAAAACTTATTATCCGATTCCAGTGGAGGTGGTTCAATTGCATCCATCCCAGAAGTGTTAGGTACGCAGATTGCACGCATTGAAAACTTTGGTATAAGTAATAATCCTGAAAGTTTTGTACAGTGGGGATATGATAAATATTTCACCGATGTTAAAAGAGGTGCGGTATTGAAGTTATCTGGATCGGGACAGCAAGAAAACCTGACTGTTATTTCAGAATCAGGTATGCGTAGTTGGTTTAGAGACTTCTTTATTCTTACGCCTAATACTCAAAAGCTAGGGGGATATGACCCTTACATGAATGAATATGTATTGTCAGGAAACTTAACTTCTTTACCAACATCGGCTGTTAAGGTTCAATGTGGCACAGACTATAATGTTTTAAAATCATTAGACCCTACGACAACTTGGACTGCTATTTTAGGATTACCAACCGGTCAATCAACAGTTAGTTGGACGGCACTACTTCGTGCCGCTGGTGCTACTATTACTGTTAATGTAACTTACAATGGCGTGGTTTATACTTCAGGTGCGACAAGTGCTACATCAGGCACATTCACATTTAACAAGAACTTATCTGGAGTAACTGAGGCTACAGTTTCTGTGGTTGTTAGTTCTGGAATAGCAGACTTTAGTGTTAACGTGGGATGTCCTGTAGAAACAGCTCTAGATGTAATTAAAATTTGTATTAACGCAAACAATGAAGCGGGCAAGTATATACATAATGATTACTATTGGACGCAAGGCACATTTACCAGTCCGACAAGTAGCGATTTAGTTTTCTTGGTAGCACAAGACAACAGCCCTACTGCTTCATATTCTATATCTCAATACTCACGAAACAGTGGTGTAGCAGGTAGAGGGTTAACGCCTGCAATTCCAGGAGCAACTCCTGTGACTATAAGAATTCAGTCTACTAAAAAAGGCTTTGATGACTTTACATTTGATCCAGCGAGTGATACGTTAAAGTATTTAGTAAGCTCCACTCTATATAATAATACACCTGCTGATATTAATACATTACTACCATTAGCTACTACTGCAACTCCATTAGTAAATCCATTAACAGGTGTTTATTATTTTGATATCCCTTACACTACTCCAAATGACTACCTTTATTTAATCTATGATTACTCTTAAACTATGGCTATACCTGTAATACCTCCAAGTACCGATCCGAGCTTACAAGCATATACATTAACATATAGTTTGGGAGCTGAGGGATTCCCTTCATTCTACTCATATATACCTGAACAAATACAGGGTATGAATCAGTATCTGTATACGTTCAAGAATGGCAACTTATATAGGCACAACTCTGATACAACGGAGAGATGTACGTTCTATGGAACCTTTACCCCCTGCAAGGTACAGGGTATTATAAACAACGAGCCAACGGTTGTAAAGGTATTTAAGACAATACAGTTACATTCTGATGATCGGTGGTCGTTTGCAGGTAAGACAGACTTAGAGAGTGGTAACATTGAGGGAACAAGTAAAAATCCAAAGACGGCTGGAGAAAATTATTTTGAAGAGAAGGAAGCTAGTTACTTTGCGTATATAAGAGGAATAGATACTGTTCCTGTAACGACAGCTGAATTGAATTTACGTTCAGCACAGGGGATTGGTGCAATTACAAGTGTAAATAATACTGCCCCTGCAGCCATTGTGATTACCTATGCGGCAAATGTGTTGGATAGCATCATAAGTATTAATGATGTTTTTTATTTTGTACAAGGGGGAGTGACAGTGTTAGGAGGTGTAATCACAGGAGTAGACTTCACTAACAATACAATTACAGTAGACTCTACCACAGGTATAGGAGGAAGCACAGCGATGCTTGCTACCAATTATTCATTCTATGTAAAGAACGCCATTGCAGAGTCACATGGCCTTAGAGGTTTTTATTTAGAGTTCGTGGTTGAGAACAATAGTAAATCGGACATTGAACTATTTACATTATCATCCGATGTGATGAAATCATTCCCATAATTTTTTTTAACTTTGTAGTAATGGGCTTTACAATACGACCACTTATTTATTCTGACTATGATGACATCTTGGTGGGATGGTGGAAGGCTTGGAAAACCACAGTGCCAACAAGAGATTATTTACCAGACAATGCAACAGGAGGATTCATTATATACGATGAAGACACTCCAGTGTGTGCTGGTTTTGTTTATAATACTAACTCTAGTATTGCTTGGTGCGAATTTATAGTAACTAATTTTGAGTACAAGGATAGAAAAAAAAGAGAGGAGTGCTTAAATATATTAGGGGCAAAGATTACAGAGGCAGCTAAAGACGCAGGCAAGGGGTATCTAATGACACTATTGCGTAGTGAGTTGTTAAAGAAAGTATGTAAGGATCAAGGCTATCTAAGCATGAAAGATGGTTATACTAATATGATAAAAATATTATAATATGGGAGCAGCAGCAATAGCAGGAGCAGTACCACAAGTTGTTACTTTAGGAATGAACATAGGTCAACTTGTAGGGTCTAAAAAAGCCCAAGAAGCAGCAAGAGAAAAATTTGATACAGGTGTTCAGGAGATGAAGAATCGAATGGAGCGTAATGTTGCCGAGCAAATTAATGTAAGCGATGAAGCTACAAAGTTAAAGAATCGACAAAATTTAGCAGCCGTACAGCAGCTAAGTGATGACCTAGGACAAAGAGGTCAGCGTTCTATAATTGGTGGCGTTGGTGGTTTAACTACTGCCGCTGATGCAGCAGCCGAGCAGGAGCGTCAGCGTTTAGGTGTGAGGCTAGAAGATCGAGACAAAACCATTATAGGTCAAGAAGAAGTTCTCCGTAAAGAGCAACAAGCTTTCGGAATGGAGATGGCGGCACTGGCTAAAGGAGAAGAAGAGAGAGCACGAGAAGAAAAAAATGCTGCACTAGGCGGAATAATAAAAGGTGCTGGAAGTTTGGCGAGTGGTATTATTAAAGACGCTCCTTTATATCGTAAGAAGAGACAGGCTAAGAAAGAGGAAAAATTAATAGATTCATTAGGAGGAGACTTTGAAGGACTTTCTCGTAATCAAGCACTTGATGCAGTTAGTGCTATGGGATATGATCCTAAAATATTAAGAGCTGCCCGTAAAGATGGAGGCGGCGGAGCCGATGTAGTATTAAGAGATTACTATAGTAACCTATATGACTCACCTGGTGCCGGGTTGCCTATGATGTCACCAACAGGATTCACTGGGACTTCATTAACACCTCAAGGCACACCCTCTCCGTTTGACATTGGAGGGTCTAGACCTTTCTATAACGCACCTACATCTTTAGGTGGAGGACTACCAGGGATGGCACAGGCACAAGGGTACTTCCCTCAAACTACAGGTCAAATATTCTCTTTAAATAATTATTAAAAATGGCTGATGATTTAGGTAAATATTTAAATAAGTTTACGGCTGCCTCTCAGGACTGGTCGAAGATTGGTAAGGACATTTCGAATGACTTACGAAAAGAAATCACTACAAGGCAAGAGACAAAAGCTGAGATAGATAAACAAACTAGAGAGGCAATTGATAAGGTTAATCAGGTTCAGCTAGGTCAGAACAAAACCTTTAATCAGTTCTTGTTAAATGGATCAGGTCAGACCAAAGAATTTTTATTGATGCAAGAGAGGCTTCTCAAGCAGGGATTATTAAAGCCCCAGGACTATTTGAACTCTAGACAAATAATCTCCGATGATTGGAAAAATTTAAGCGAAGCAGCTAAAGGATATAATGAGGATTACGAAGAGGCAATGACTCGTATTCAAGAAGGTGTAGCGGCAGGTCAAGATATGTATCAAAATGAAAAGTATGATGCATTTATGAATGTTCAGGACAAGAATATATTTATAAACCCGGTAGATGGTAGAATGTATTTAACAACAGTAGATGAGAAGGGCAAGATAGATAAAGACCCAGCATCAATGTTGAATGTTAATGCCATTAACGCTAGGCGAAAGGACAAGATTGACAAGTTTAATGTGACTGCTGAGGTACAAAAATCTACCAAAGCATTGGGTGATGTTCTTAAAGTAATTAACAAGGATGGCGTGCTTACTCGTCAGGATGTGCGGGGAATGGAGATTAATATCGGTGGTGTACCTAAAGAATTTGGGGATGCAAAGAATGATATTATTGAGTCACTCATGACATCCCCTCGTAACAATGCAAGTATATTATACGATGCTATAGGAGGATACACATTCACAGAGACAGAGTCTGAAAAAGGAGGCAAGATGATATACCTTAAAGAGGATGGCTTAGGACTTCTACAACCGGAACTTACTGAAGAACAAGAGCAAGCGGTAAGGGATAAGTTGGACATGGAGATTGAGAAGCAGTTAGGGTTTAAAGAAACAAGCACATATGCTACTGATGTTCAGGCAAAACTATCAAGAGAAAGGATATACAAAGCAGATGCTGATAAGAGAAAAGAAGGTGGTAAGTCTTTAAACCTTCTAGCCGATTTGTATTATGGTGACGAAGATGAAATTGATGTAGCTCTAAAGAATTTAAGAGGTATAAAAACAAATATGGGTGTTATAACAAAGATAGCAAGAGATCCCTACGGTGTCTATATTACAACTGAAGGTTACGATCCTGTGCCTTTTGAATTTGGAGATAAGACACCAACAGAATTTGTGGAAAGTATTTCTAGTGAATTTGGTATTAATTTCCAAGATGCTGTAAGAGGTGCAAATATTAAAAACAAACCTGTAAATTTAGATGTTGAAACATTTGTAGAAAGGAAAAAGTCTATTGGTGCAGAAGAAAGAGCAGAAAATGCTTATCAAAATACATACAGGGATACACCAAGGACTTTAGAAGGTGCAAGTGATTTGGGTGCTATGTTTGGAATATCAGTAGTACCGGATACCGATAGTTTTTTAGGGGGGTATTATTTAATCAAAGCAGGTAAGCCTCTTACAGGTTCGTTAGGTAATGATATGGAAGACATAATAAGAGCAATAGATGCTCAAGTATCTTCCAAAGATAAAGTTAGTGCACTTAAAAGTGGTGAGATAGAAGAGACTGAGACTGATACGGAAGAGACTGAGACTGATACGGAAGTTGATTACTCAAATTATTAGATAATTATGAATGACGAAGTTTTACAAGATTTATTTAACAGAGCAGTTTCTTTAGGGTATAAGAAAAGCATTGAGGATTTCAAAACATTAGTTAATACCAATGATCAAGTTTTAAATGACAACTTTGAATACGTTAAAGGTAAAGGTTATCGGAAAGAAATTGAAGACTTTAAGGTATTAGTAGGTGGTCAAGAACAAGTAGTAGAAGAAACCATTACCGAAGACCCATTAAAAAAAAAAGAAGATACGATACAAGAGGTCGAAGAAGATACGGTATCTGTATCGGAGGATGGTTCATTGGCTTCACAAGATGTTCAGCCTAGAGCTTACGGTCAACAGACTCCACTAGACTTTGGTGGGGCATTATCATTACAACCCAAATCAGAAGAAGAAGAAAGTGCTATGCTGTCAGCAGCTAAGAGTTATGCTGAGGGATTGCCTGAGCCTGAAGAGGAGGGATTCAATTTAGCTGAAGCTCGTTTGAAACAGGAGGTTCCAGCATCCGAGAAATGGAGAGTAGATACACAGCCGACAGAAGAAGGAGAGCCGGTCACGCCTTCTAATTACACAAATATTTTTGGGGACGATTTATCAATGTTTAATACATTTATTGATAATGTTAAAAATAGTGCCATAAACTTCGATGCAACAAAAGGTAGAGTTAATGTTGCAGAACTTGAATTACAAGAACAAATAAATAAGGCCGCCATTGAGTCACCCGAAAATCAGGATAGAATTCTTAGAGAAAAAATGTTTGACAGCGAAGGAATGGATAGTCCTGAAACTGATGAGGCTATAAAGGATGGATTTATAAGCGATAAAGAATTAGACGAATACAAGGAACGTAGAAAAAAGAATGAGGATTATATTAGTAATATTGTTAAAGAGGTTGACAGGAAAACTTTTTCAGAGTATAATGCTGTAGCTGAAGCTCAAGGTCTTGAGACTTTATCTATGGAAGAGTATATTTTATTTTTTGAGGAAGGTGAATCAGCAACAAAAAAACTTGACAATAGTCTTTTTGAGGAGTTTACAAGACAGGTAAAGGTTGAACTTTCTCAGGAAGAGATTGATGAGATAGACCTAAAAAATAAGGAGCTAATAGGTAAGGGCCAAGAGCCTGTTCCTTATGATTTTTATTTTAATCAAAAGAGAAATGAATTGTTCGATGAATACGTTAGGTCTAAAGGATTACTGCCTTCGCAGAAAAGAGAACGTATCTCTCAAGCAATTATAGACGCTGATGCTAGGGCATTAGCACCGTCTACTTATGGCGATGTCTTTGGTACTACCATCGACATTACGTCTGCTTTAGATAATGAGACTCGATTAGCCAAATCTGAAGAGATTGCTAAAAATAAAATTAAAAGAGATTATATTATTTCTAATATACCGTCTGAAAAATTTGTGAATAATGCCAACAAAGTTCTTAGTGTAGATGGCTATAATGAAATATTAAACGAAGCAAACGAAAATTTTTATAACGATTTTGGTGATAAAGAATGGGGAGCGTATATTAGAATCTCTGGTAATACCGATCCCTCTTTAATAGGTACAGAGTATGAGGATGATAACGAGAAGGATTCAGCACTAAATAAGGCTGTTGTAATTGGAGATGAAGATGCTACAGTAAAAAACTTACAAGCAATGTTTCCTGAGTTTCGGATTGAAGGGACTGGTAAAACATCTGAGTACATAACAATATCTACTATTGCTCCAGATGGAGGAGTAGTAAACTCCTTAGAATTTTATTTAGAGGAAGAGAACAAACCTGTAAAACGTATAAGAGAGTTTATGCAGGGAGCTTTACTTACTAAAAAAGACAAGGACTTTTTAAATAGACAGTTTGATGATAGCAATCCCTTTAAGTCAAAACTAGAGAAGTATAATTATATTCTTAATAATCCTGCGAAGTTTGGATTAACTAATGCTCCATCAATGTATGGCACAAAGAGGTCAACTGACACTATCGATTTGGATAAGATAAATCTATTTATTGATAGAAATAAAGATAGACTATCAGACGAGGAGATAAGATCACTTAAAGACAGGATGGAATACGTTAAGTATTATGACCAAAATCAAAGAGCACAAAAGGGAAGCTTTGCTAGTTCAGCTGTAGCTGGTGTTACTGGGGGGCTATCATCTTTTTCTAAATTTGCCGTAAATCAAGGACTTAATTTGGCTGATCTTGTTGGTGTTGAAGGAGTCAAAGAAGCTAAGGATGGACTTATATCATCTTTGGAAAGTATGCAAAATCAAATTAGTGGAACGGATCCGGAATCTCTAGCTCAAAGAAGCACGCTTCAAAAGGTAACTAACAGTATGCTTTCTTCGGCAATACCAATGATTTTAGGTGGGGGGAATCCCTATCTTACGGGGGCTGCTTTTTTAACACAAAGCTCACCAGCAGTCGAAAGGCTTCTTAAAGATGAGAACATTCCAGAGTATCAAAAAGGAATAGTAGGATTGGCACTAGGGAGTGTTGAAGCGGCACTAGAAAGTATGAGTGCCACAGAACTTCTTACTCCTGTCACAAAAGGTTTCTTTAAGAACATGGTAATTTCGTCACTCAAAGAGTTGCCATCCGATGCCTCGGAGGCTATGATAAAGGCCGCTATAAAAAAGAGTGTGGTTTCAAGGCTGAAGTCTGGGGGAGTACAAGTGCTTCAAGGCATGCTTGTAGAGGGTGGTACAGAATTAGAACAATCGGTAGCTCAAGACCTGAGCATGAGGCTTGTTAATGAGTTATATAAAAAAGATGTATTTAAAGTTCCTGATCTTACTACTAAAGAAGGGCAGCAAGAGCTTATAGAAAACCTTGTTGAATCGTTCAAGATAGGAGCGTTATCAGGTGGTGGATTTGCTACTATCATCCATGGTAGTGGAGCATTAAAAAATGGTTTTAAAAACAAAAAATCAAACAGGCATTTTAAACACATGTACCGTAGATTTGAGAACGCATCTAGTGTACAAGAAGCTAAAGTAGCAATACAACAAGGTATAGATGAGGGATTTATTGACAAAAAAACAGGTGAAGAATATCTTAATGATTATGAGGAGGGATATAGAATCATGTCTAAAATTCCTAGTGATCTAAACCTAAACTCAAAAAGAGAAGCTTACGTTTTATTAAGGGAAAAGGAAGAGATAGAAAAAAAGGTAGCAGGAAAAGACAAGGCTTTAGAGAAAAAAAACTATGACAGATTAAAAGAAATAAATGATGTGTTAGAGGTTATTGGAACACAAACAGTTACCGAACAACAAGAATTAAAAGAAGAAGAAGATGCCATTTCAAAGCAAGAAACAACTCCAGTGGATGAGGATCAACAAACCACAGATGTACAAGAAGTGGAGGAAGGAGCACCCACAGCAGCAACTGAAGAAACTACCGTTGAGGAAACTGACACGGAACAAGTAGAGGAAACACCACTAACAGAAGAGCAACAAGAAGTTGTAAGTCTAGAGGAAGATATTGAAGGGAAGGTTACTGAGGGTAGAGAACTGCCAGGTCAGACTGATACTGAAGTAGCGAGGGGTGAAGAGAAAGGAGCGGAAACTACTCCTATAGTTGAGCAGGTTACTGAGGATGACAAAATAGTAGATGGAGAAGTAGGTGATACATTTAAAAGCAACAGGGGTACAGAAGTTATTATTAAGAAATCTAAAAATAACACTATAACTCAAAGCAAAACTGAAATGATTGATCCTGCCAATCAAAAAGATTTTGGGTTAAAAAGCGTCACTAAAGTTTATGATCAGATTTATGGTGACAAAATGAAGGGAACTAATTCTGTTCCAAAAATTAATGTGTATTCAAATACATCGACAGTTACTGGTAAAAAAGAAGCACCCGTCGATGACAGACAATTAATCTACGATGAAAGTAAAAGTAGAAGCAAAGGTCAACAAGTAGTTATTGATCGTTCTAAAAAAGCGATTAAAGCTATATCAAAAATAATACCTGACACTAAAATTATAATACACGAGAGCAGTAAAGATTTTAAAAATGCAACGGGTAATGATGGATCGGGAGCTTTGATAGAAGGCACTATCCATATCAACATGGACAAGGCTAATAATCGTACTCTAGCTCATGAGGTAATGCATGCGGTACTTGTTAAGAAGTTAGGAACAGAGAGTGACATTCGTAAGGTTACTGCTCGTATGCTTGAGAGTGTAAAGAAAGGATTAGTAGATGGGGGTGGTAAAGTTCAAATAACAACTACCGAAGTAATAGATGGTAAAGAAGTAAAGACTACTCAAGATGTTACTATTGAAGAATACTTAGACAAGTTTGCAGAGAACTATGAGGAGAATATGCAGAACGAGGAGAAGGTGGTTGAGCTTGCTGGTTTGTTAGCTAATAACTATGCTAATCTAAAGGTAAAAGAAAAAGGTGTAATAAGAAGATGGATTCAAAAAATCTTTCAACCCATAGCCAAGCAATTGGGTATTAATATTAATGATGCTACAAAGACTGACAAGGATATTATAGACTTCTTAAATGTGGTGAGTCGTAAGACAACAACTGGTGATATCATTACAGAGACAGAGACTGAGGTGTTAACTAAAGTTAAAGAGGAAGCACCTGCTGTTAAGAAGAAGGTGGCTAAGAAGAAACCAAAAAAGACTACAACAAAAAACTTAAAAACACAAAAAGGCGTAGAATACAAAGTAGAATTAAATGAAAACGATGAGTTGATATCTGTAAGCAATCCCAAAACCGGTAAGCAGATTAAGAAATTTACGGAAAGAAAAAAGAGAGACGGAACAACTTCCGTTTATTTGTCATCAGTGTGGTCTGAGTTAAAGGCAAAATCCCTGGGTGGTATAACACAAAGTCAAACCGTTAAAGAAAGAAACGAAAAATTACAAAAAGCACTAGAAGCAACCGAGCAGCCTCTAAATGCATATGAAGCAGCAAGAGACTTTCTAGTACGAGGTGGTCAAATAAGCAGTGAGTCGGCAAGTAGGGAAACAGGTGAAAGCAAGAAAGAATTAAAATGGCTGACTAGAGGAGAAAAAGGATTTACAAAGGACTCTGAATTACCAAGCGTAGAAAGAGCAGCTGAGATTATTTGGGAGAGTTCAGATGGAGAGCTTGACCCACAAGATATACGAAATGAGTTAATAGATATTATAATGAGTACCGGCAGTAGAACAGAGTTAGCCGATGCATTAATTGAGGAAGTAGAAGACGCAGAAGCTTATGAGTTCCTTGGCTCTTTATCGGCTGAAGAGATGAGTCAGTATGAGGATGTGTTAGTTACTGAAGATTATCTAAGCGAATTAACTCAAGAGCAAAAAGAAGAATACTACAAAGATCAAATACAATATTATGAACAAAAAGAAAAACCAGAGATTGAAACTGAACAGTTCACAGAGAGCGTTGTTAAAGATGCTAAAACAAAACAAAGAAGAAAAAAGAAAGACACTAAAGTAGAGGGTGAAAAGGAAACGAAGAAGGTTGATGAACCTGAATCATTAAATGTTGTTTTACGAGGATGGGAAACTGGTAAAGACATAGAGCTTTCTTTTACGATTAAAGGACAGGACAAGTCTGGCAATGATATATATGACAATGTAAAAGTTGATTTAAATCAATTCCCTTTATTTGAGGAAATAGAATTAAGAGAAGGAAAGAAGATTAAAAAAGGTGAGAAGACCGGTAAGAAATTTAGAAAGCTAAAATCATTAGATAGTGTTAAGGAGGGCGTATCTTTATACATAGAGGAAGGATCTGATTTATTTTTAGATTTGAATGGAATACCTAGACCTAATGCTAAGGAGAAGGGTAGTATGGGCGATGTTATATCCATGTCTGACTCCATGTTTGTTCCCGATACTAAAAAGAAAACCCGTTCTCAGAAAGCAGATATTGAGGTTAGTGAGAACGAAATTATATTTGACAAAGTACCGCCTAAAGAAGTATTGTCGTCTATACTTCGCTCATTAAAATCAAGGCTTAGGGCTGAAGATATATATTTCAATGATACTGTTGTTGAGGTCTTTGAAGATTACGTCAAAGGCAACGAAGTAAATATAAATGCAGAAAACTATCCTATTCAAATACAAGAGGCTTTAGAGGGTGATGATATGACATATGGCGAGATAGCCAATATGCTACGAATTGCAGGTTTATATGACACCAATGCAGCAGCCCTAAAAGGAATTAGTGAGATAGGTAAAAAGGCAGGAGTTGATATGATGCTTCAGGTTCAAGAAGAGGTTGATAAAATAGCAGATAGATTTCAGTCAGACTTCTCAGACAAAGAGACTAAGCTATCATTTGTGTATGACAAGAATGGAGAGAGGTTTAACAAATTAAAAAGGGACGGCTTCATTACTACAGATAAAAAGATTAAAGACTATGATGGTCAGATAATGTTCTTACACCAACCTGATGGTGCATTCTCTGGAATGATTTATAAAGATGGAGAACTATTAGTTGAGGGTAGCGGTGGTATGTATTACCCTATTAAGTTTCACCAAGATGGTTTCTTTTGGGCAAGTACAAAAGGTGCAGCTGAAGCTATGGCAAAGAAGCTAAATGAATCTATGGATCAGAATGGAGGGAAGTTGTTGATGGGATTAATAACCGCACCTTCTGATAAGCTACTATCAAGTACAACAATGTCAAATGCAGTAATGGATTTCTTTTCTAGTAAAGCTTTTGACGATACATTTAATCTTACAGAAAACCAATTGAGAGTAGCTTTGAGAAAAGCAGCAAATCAAAAGTTGGTACAAGTTGACAAAAAGACTGGGAAGAAAAAAACTACAGGATTAAATTTAAACATCCCAGCTTCAGCTAGTATAGAGCAAATAAAATCTGAGATACAAGAAAAGCTAGGATACGACAATAGTTCTTTTCAAGATAGAAAGTTTTTTGCCACAGAGCTGATAGGTAATATGGCAGAGGTTATAAATAGAAGTCAAGCATCTGTTGATCAGTTTGGAAAGTTGTTCTCTGAAGGTATTCAAAATGAATACTTTAAAGGCGTAACTAAAACTGGTAAGTTAAAGATATCAAAAGCCAATATGGTTCAAGCCTTATCTGAAATGTTTACTGAGCCAGTATTAAAAAGCGAAGGCTTGAGAGAACAAAGTGGGCAAGTCTATGCAGTGTTAGAATTAGATTCTAAAGTAGAGCCTGTAAAGTCTGACAAACATAAGTCTTATCCTTTTGCGTTAAAGTCTGTAAATAAAGATGCGAAAGTAAAAATAAATGTTTTAGAAGAAGGTCAATTGTGGGGTGAAGTTTTTGAAGACCCTGCGACAAATGATATCATAACAAAAGAAAGACTGCTTAATGTGTTGCCAACAAACGCAGGTGTATCTACACAGGGCTTGAGGGTAAACACATCTAGACTAGATTCTCAAGAGACATCAGAAGCAGCGGTTCGTGAGCAGAAGAGTTTGATTCAGATTGGTAGGTACTATAACGCCAACAATCAAGGGTTCTTCCCAGCTCAGGTGAATGAGTTTCAACTGCGTAGAGATTTAGAAGCAATAGGTCTAGGATTAAAGAGAGCGAGTAGTGGTGCGTATTACCCAACTAGAAACGGTAGAAAGGTAAACATATTCCCTACACCCCCTAGCCCATATGCTAGATTTCAACGAGCAGAGATAGATATTACTGAGCCTACGGTATTTAATAAGAAAGATACCGCTGAAGATATTATTAGAACAGCAAGAAAGAAAGGCTATAATGATAAGTCGATTAGGTTTTACTTATTGAATAGAAGAAAGGGTGAGTTTAAGGCCAAGGAAGTAGATGCCTTATTAAAACTAGACGCAACATTATTTGAACAGTTACCTGAGGGTTTCGCAGAGATTGAGGGTGGTGCTATAGCCGGGTTAAAATTGTATGAGAAGATTGATAAGTTCAGACAAAAACTTATGAATCAAAACAATCGAATCAAGAAGCCATTACTTGAGGAGAAGCAGATACAAAAACTTATAAAAGAGAAACGGAAGGAACTAAAGAAACAAGGCTTAACCAAACAAGAAGTTGATGCCTTAGTTAAAAAGTTTGAAGCTAAACAAAAGAATAAGAAAACCAAAGAAGTAGCTAATCGTAAAAAATTAGAAAAAGAAGAAATAGAAAAAAGAGTTCTTGCTTACGAGAAAAAAGAAAGAGCCAACAACAAGAAGAGAACAAAGCGATTGACTCCTAATGAGATAATGGATAAGACCATTGAGTTTCTAGAGCAACAACCAGAGTATAAAAAGTCAGGTGACTCCTATGTAGAGAAGGGTGTTGTAAAGTATCGTAAAGGTATATCCACTCAACAAGCTAAGATGCAAGCTGAACTTCAGGAGACAATTGGACAACCTCCCACTAGGGATATGGCGGAGAGCCTTGCCAATCTAAAGAAAAACGTAAAGGCCTGGGAGAAAGGTCAGCGTGATCTTCAAGCTATAAAGAATGAACTCAAGAGAATAATGCGTAAGCATCTACCCAAAGAGATGTATACTAAAGGCGAGGCATTAAAGTTAATCAAAGCTATATCAGATGCGAATGCAGATAATATAAACGCTCAGATTGGAAAGGTTCAAGAGCTAGTGGTTAAGAAAACTAATGAGCGTCTTACTTCTGAAGCTATTGAGCTACTCAATTTGGTTACTGAACAAATCCAGTCAGGAAGATTAAAAGGAGTTAAGGTTTCTAATGAAGTTAGAAAAAGATTAGATGCTATAAAAAAGAATGTATTAGATTCTAAGAACTTAAGCGAAAAGGATGGAGAGTTTTTAATGCGGAAAAATGCAGAGCTAACTGAAGAGTTCAACGAAATAAACCAACAGGTTACACAGACTCAAGAAGACTTGAACAAGTTAAGCGATCTCCAGATAGCGATTGCTTTAAATCAAGCACAACAATTAGCAATGAATGACTCTTATCGTATTGCATCAATGCAGAGTGCTATCAATTCATTAGACAGATTGATAGTGGGTGGACGAGGTGCATTCCAGGCAGAGTTAGAGCAGGCTCATGCTGAATACCAAAAACAATTCTCGGAGTTATGGGAACAAATAACTGGACAAAAGTTAGATATGTCCGACCCTGATGTTCAGGATAAAATAAATGAGAGGCTGAAAGAAGAGGTGTCAAGACAGGATAGAGAAGAAGGTCAAAATAGATTTAGAAGAATTCTTTCCATGATGTATAGGATAACAGGTCAGGGTATTAACAATCATGAAGCATTGTTTGGTTTGATGGATAAGATAAATGTCATGCCAGGTCAACTAGCGGGAGGTAGAATACAAGAGATTGTTACTGAAAGAGTTGATGAGGCAGCTATCAAATACAAGGGGAGAATGATGGAGCAACAAGACATCATTACCGACAAGGCTAAAGAAATATTTGGACGGAGATGGGAGAAGAAAATGAGACAGTTCCAAAGTAAAACTGAGAATACTTTTAAACTTGACTTAGCAGATGATAGACCATCCTTGAGCCAAGTACAGATGGCATATTTGTATAATCAATTTAAAGACCCATCTCTACACCCTACTTTTGAGAATATGTTGGGGGAGAATTATGAAGAGATAATGAAGGACTTAGAGTCTAAGCTTGATCCTAAACTAAAAGAGTGGGCTGATTGGATGGTCGATGAATACTTCCCTTCTGTATATAACCACTACAATGAAACATATAAGAAGATATACCGTACCGATATGCCTTTCAATCAGAATTATGCAGGTCGTATATTTAGAGAGGGGGTAGACAATAATAAACCATTAGACTTATTAGGTAATGATTCTATATATCAAACCTCTATAGCTCCAGGGTCTACCAAGGTTAGAAAGAAGGATGCTAAAAATAATATCCTACCTATGGATATTAATAATGCCTTGTTGTCATATGTGCAAGACATGGAATACTTCGCAGCCTATGCTGAACCAATGAGAGATATTAATAAGATGTTCAACAACAACAACACTTCTAAATTTCTCAAGAAAGTATATGGTAAAAATATACAGGAACTAATTCAAGACCAAATACAAAAAATATCAGGTAAAGGGCCTCAAAACGACAAGCGTGCTAGAATAATAAATTATTTAAACAATTCATTTGTTTATGCTAAGATAGCATTGTCTCCTGTTGTATTTGTTAAACAGTTAACTTCTATATTTACATATGCGAATGATATTGGATATGGAAATTGGCTAAAGTATAGTGGTGCGGCGGCATTAAAGACTCCTCTCGGTATGGGTAAAACATGGAGAGAGATAACTAACAATTCAGTATACATACAAGACAGGGCAAAGGGTACTAATATTAAAAGAGCTATTGGTAACTATTATGATGCGAAAAATCAATTATTAAATAATAGTTTTTTAGAGGCCTCTCAGAAAGCCCTACTCATAACCACCCGCTCGGGTGACAAGTTAGCGATTATGCTAGGGGGTATGCCAAACTATTTATACTACAAGGCTCAATATAAAAAACAAAACCCTCAAGCTACAGAGCAAGAGGTGATTGACTATGCTGTAAAAAAGTTTGAGAAAGACACGAAACAAACTCAGCAGTCTTCAGACTTACAGGATCGTGATTACTATCAAACCTCGGATGGATTTATGAGAGCGATGAATATGTTCATGACAACACCCAAGCAGTATCTTAGAAAAGAAATTATTGCCCTTAGAAATCTTCGAAGAATGATGAATGGAAAAGCAGCAAGAGGAACTGCGTTTGAAAATGTAAGACAATTCTTTACTTACCACTTTGTTATGCCAATGCTATTCCAATGGGTGGCTGCGGGATTCCCAACTGGAGAAGATTGGGATGAAGAAAATAGTGATGATATGATTAGAGCCGCCATAATTGGCAACCTAAATGGAGCGTTTGTATTGGGAGATATGTTAAGTACTTTTGCAGATTTTGTTCAAGGGAAACCTTGGGCGGCGGACTTAAATAACATACCTTTATTTATTCAGGTTGCCGATGCGGTTAAAGCAGCACAAGATTTAGTGCAAAAGGTTAACGCTAAAGAGCCTGATCCTGACAAGATCAGTGAGGCTAGGTGGGATTTGTTTGCTGCTTTTGCAGGAATGTTCGGTCTGCCAGGAGATCAAATAAACAAGGCTCGTAGGAATATTGATAAATTCTCTCAGGAAACAGACGTTAAGAAAATGTTGCTAAGAATATTAAACTATAGTGACTATGTAATAGAAGGCCCTAAAGAGAAGAAGAAGAAGAAAAAGAAGAAGGGAGGGATACAACCCCTTAAACCTTTAGATGGCAGCGGTATAAAACCACTCAAGCCATTGGGATATACTGAAAAAGAAGAAGAGAAAAAAGATTTAGCTCCCTTGGATGCATTAATAAAGGGACTAACTGAATACTACTAAAATAAATGGGTGAGCCTTGCTACTTGCCCATGGTCTTTGCTGTGAAGGAATCCCTCACAAGCCTGTGGGGCATGCTGAAATCCTTTCTTGTGATGCCATGAGTCTGTGCCTGTAGGTGATCGTAAGCTCTCGATTGAAATCCCGAAGTAATCTTTTTGAACTTTGTGATGCACATGGTGAGTGTACACATATCGATGCTTAGTCTTTGCCCACCACACTGGGAACTCTTGTGCCATTAAGATAGGTAGGTCTTGAGTCTTTGCTCCATCACCATGAGTTGTACCAATAAGATTCTTTCCATACTTATACCCCTTACGATGAGCCATACTACAATCAAATGTAATGTCCTCACAATTTTTAAACCAGGTCTTGATAACGTCAGCTAAAAAGAATCCACTCATCATATCATGGTTACTGGGGTTGAAAGTAAAATGCACCGGAGCAATAGAGATTAATGTTTCTAAAATATCCACATACAAATTCTTTGCTATCAGGAAATTACTATACCACATACCTGTGGTGTCTTGTCTAGTACCCTTTGTGGTTGCACCTGGTTGGTCAATGTGGAGTATGTCATTACCCCCAACAAAAAGTATCTGATCAATATTAAATCCACTTGCCTTATCAAGTATTCCCTGAACCCCTTCCTTAACTCTCTTGACTGCTATCTGATTATCGTAATCCTCGCCTGTCTCAAAAGAATCTGCAAGCTTGCCTATATGTATGTCGGCTGGATCAACAACTAACAAGTGTCCATTAGCAACGGGTGTTCTAGTTATCTTAGGGAACTTTGGGGTGTATTCTTTGATGTCTTTAATCAGAGACTCCTTAAGTTTTTTAAGTTGTTTTATTCTTTCGTCCTTGAATGATGGGTTGTTAAAGAATAGACTTGCCTCCTTGGTTTTTAGCCATCCATGTTTAACATCTTCTACGTTAACACCAGCTTGTCGGCTTGCCTTTGTTATTCCTCTGTATTGCTTTATTAACTCTTGCTCTTGCTTGTTAAGTCTTGGTCTCCAGGTCATCTTTTAATGATTCGTTTAACTCTGTGAGAATTGATATTAATTTATTAGAACTTTTCAAAACTTCGCTATGCTCTTTGTCTACTAAGCCTTCATATATATCGTCACTGCACTCGTTGATTTCTTTCATTAAATAATTAATGAACCTGAGATTAATACCAAGGGGGGGAGCGGACATTATTTATACATATCAATTACACCTAAACGACAATATACAATTTATTTCAATACAATCCGAGTCCTATTCTAAATTTAATTTCAACAAAGTCTTCTAAGGTTTTAGCCATTAGGATATCACTTTTTAAATCAGATGCAACAAAGTCCGTAAGTTTTTGACCGAGATATATCTTATATTCTTGAGTGTCTTTTTGCAGGTATAAATCATTAAGCTCTACTAGTTCTTGATGTCTTTTAATACCATGCATAATAGTTGCATGGGTAAGGTTAAACAGCCTACCAATCTCACTATATGTGTATCCTTTCTTATTTAATATTGAGAAAAGAAAAATTCTTTTGTGTACCAAATGACGGTCTCTTCTTTTACGAGTAAGTTCATCATCGTTAATCAATGTCTTTATCTTTCTTACTAAATCTGTGCTCATTTTTTAAGTAATTTTTAATTAAAATAAAATCTAAATATTCATCTACTGTTATAAGTTTAAAGTCTAGTAGGTATGGCATATCAACATCAAAGAAAACCTCGATTGAAAAAAATGTTGGCTCACCTTTGAAATGAACTACAGCCCCATATAACTTATGGTCACCATCACTCCCATTCAACTGGGGATAACATCGATCCATAAACCTGGCTATCTTCATTGCTATAACAATGGGTACATCAGTTAGTGAATCAATAAACTGCTGATCTAATCCATACTTACTCTCCTCTATATATCTCTGTTCTGCATCCATGTAATTCTATCTCCTTTAATCTGTAATCCTGAAGCTTCGACACCTTCCCATTAGGTGTCTTGACCTCTATAAAAAGAACATCGGTTTTGGGTGGTATCGCAATGATGTCAGGTATCCCGTTCTTATTAGTGCGTACCAATTTAATTACATAGTAACCTTCTTCTTCTAGTTGTTTAATTCGTTTGCTTTGTATTTGTTGTTCGGTCATTGTCCTCTTACAAATTTAAGAATTCTCTTCTAAAGTGTTTAACGGTATAGTTTTTCTTACGACTAACAGCTTTATAGATGTCTGACTCTATACCATCCAATGCGAAAATCCAATACACCTGATTGTGCAATCTATTCTTTGTACTCATGCGATCTCTAGCCTGCCAATAACTTGTAGCACTAAAGTCTATATTAAAAAAGACAAGGCAGTCAGCTTGGCGAAGTGATATCCCCTCCCTCCCAGATACAATCTGAAGAGCAATGTTCTTATCGGTGGTGTTAAACTCTTCAAGGTCTGTGGTCAGCTCCTCCCGGAAGACTGACTTGAGAAGCTCCAACTCTTCTTTGAATTTATAAAAGATACCAATCTTCTTTCCTTCGAACTCTCTTTTTATAAACACCCCCTTGCTGTCATCAATAGTCATAGCGTTACCACTCTCAAACTTAACTGTGCCGGAGTATATTTGGTGGAGCTTGGACATTAATTTAACAGCTGTGTCGGCTAATAAAGTCTCTTCCTTGCCAACTATAACCAAATCCTTTTTAAGTCTGTCAGCGAGGCTGTATGTCTCTAAATCCATATGACAGAACAAGACCTTCTCTCTAGTCTCTACCTTAAAGCCTGCCTGTTTCTGGGTATAGGTGATCATGTATGGCTCTATAGCTTGTAGAATCTCCTCCTTACCACGAGAGTAATCATTAATAAAGTGACTACCAATCTTGCGTTGACGCACATCGACCCAGTCGGCTGCAAAGCGATAGAAGTTTTTGTACTTACTGAAGGGATTGTTTCTAATCCCATACATCTGATGATACATTTGAGAAAAGGATTCCGGGGATGGCGTACCTGAAAGTAATATTACTTTGGGATTGTATTGAGCAATCAGTTCTCTCACCTGCTTCGCCCTCTTGTTTGGTTTAGGAAATGCTCCCATCGTATGGGCCTCATCACATATTATCACATCCCAATGCATTGATGGTATCTTATGAATACTTTCATAGTTAATTACAATCATAGAGTAATCTGGTTTGTATGCATCGTAGTCATCAATGATACTTCCCATTGCCTTCTTCTTGGTGAGGAACAATACGTTACCCACATTCAATTGTTCACAAATACCAAGGCTTGTCAATGTCTTCCCGGTACGAACCTCCATAGCAAGATACAAGAATCCGTTATTACGAATCATCTCTATCCCCTTGGATATTATTTCTTTTTGGTAATCTCTAAATTCTATCATGTTGTTTTTTAAAATTCAAATTCCATATTACTCTCTGCCTCATGTTTACTGCGTAGTCTTATCCAACGACCAGAGTTATCTCGTCCCTCGTCAGGAGACACATTACTTTTGTAAACACAAAAGGAGTGAAGCCATTTGTAAAACTTTGTTCTACTCACAGTCATCTTGGCCTTCGGTGCGAAGTCAGGGTTCTCTTCAATGAAGTCGTAATACAACTCCTGCTTGTAAGTCTTTGATCCACTCACAAACTCTGTAAGTATTTCACTACTGACACTTCCATCTAATAACCCACACCACTCTATAAACTCATGACAAGTTTCAGCAGAGAGCTGACGAATCTTTAGGTTCACAAAGCTAGACTTTATTAGTCCAGTTCTCAAGTAATTACTCAAGCATCCTATCATATAGTTGTCAAACTGACACCACTCATTGTCATCCCATTCCCCAAACATCAACTTACCAAACTCCTCCAATGGAGTAAAGTTTTTATTGTAATACTGATGCAACTCTAACTCCCACTTCCTCCTCTCAAAACTATTACCCGCCCCCTTGATGGCGTAGTTAGTAGTGATTGTAATCTTGGGAGACTTGCTGAATGGAATCTTAATAGCATCCTTGTTCTTCTTCTCCAATGTTAATCCCTCTGTGACCACACTAAATAGTCTCTCAAAGTCAAAGTATTTTCTGACATCATCAAAGCAAAGTATCTGGGTATCGGCACTCACTAACTGATAAGCAAACGATCTCTCAAAAGTAAATGACTTGCCATCAATCACGACAAGCTTCTTCATTTGCGACAATCCATTCATAAACAATCCCTTACCTGTACCACCCTCTGGGTTATCAGATATCACCTCATCGTTTAATATTACAGCCGGGCAATACGCCAAGTCTTTATAGGCATGTAACAAGAACCCTATCGTAGACTCCATGGACTTGTTCCTCTCCACATCTGATCCACAAATATTAAATATAAACTTCTCAAAGTCACACGACTTAACCTCGCATAAATCAAACACCCTATCTATCACATGGTCTTTCCACACATAACCCCCCAGGTCTATGTAGTCAATCATCTCAACTTTAGAATGAGTAACTTTTACTGCGGCATTTAGATAGTATAAGTATGCAGCATCTTTAGTGTCCTCTATAAAGAACACATCAATGCTACCAAGTAAAGTAAGAAACTCCTCCCTGAAGTACCGAGTGTTATCGGCAAAATAATTATACACCATAGGATCATCTATCTCCAATAGGTATTCAAGCACAAAATCTTTTATCTCCTTCTCTGATGTATGATCGATGAGGTTGTTAGTTACCTTAACGAACACATAGTTCTTGCTGTTCTCTGGGTTGTACTTGTAGAAGCCATTGTCCTCCAAGAATTTTTTGAAAGTGATGTGAATGATTTTCACAACACCCCGGTCAGACTTGCTCCAGAACTTTTGGTTACTTGCTTCCTCTTCGAGCCGAGATATCACAGCATCAGCTACCCCATCATCAACCGAGGAATCCAAAAGGTGATGACGGATTTCTTTTTTTGATACACCACGACTTAGCTTTGCCTTGACCTCGCTAATTCTATCCTCGTCTTCATAATACTTCGTGCCAAACTTTTGAACCTGGGTGTAAGCATTTTTAATTGTCTTCTTAATCTCACTCAAAGGAAAGTCACTGCTCTCATATGTAGTGAGTATTCTTTCTGCAAGACTCTTATTGATACCAAACTCGTTCATAGCCATGGCTAATATGTATACGTTCTGATTGCGTTGACCTTCAATCATGGGGTACTTTTTAGTCCACCACTTTACCAATATGTCAACCACTTTGTTCTCATCGGTGATTGGAATGGTAGGTATATCTTTGTGTTTCTCAACCTCTCGGAACTCCTCATCTAAAGTATTAGTCCATATACTTGAGTTAGGGTTGACGTAAATTAATGGATCGTAGCTTTCGTAACATACCCGGCTTACGTTCTTACTTGTCTTGTCAAAGTGCTCGGAGTTAAAGTGTTCACCCAGGGCATTGAAATAAAACTTATGGTTCTCTGCATCATCTGGCACTTTAACCAAAGCTTTAAGTCCTTTCCCTGATGGCGAAATAAATACACTGTAAATGTATTTGTCCTTGCTCAAGTTCTCCTTTGCTTCAAGCAAGTCCTTCTTCTTTTTATAAGCATCAAAGTCCAAACAGACTAAACCACTATGCTCAACCAATGATTGATCATTCCTTTTGGTAAACCTACCAGAGAAACAAATAGCGGGAAGCTGTTGCTTCAACTCATTTATTGTGGTCTTATCCTTCTCTGATCGTATTCTTTTAATCAGCTCTTTGGTTCGGCCATCTTTAATCCTATCCAAGATAAACTCAACATTTCTAAAGAATGGTTGCTCAGTATCTTTGATGTCTTTGAATATTGTTATGTCTTTTATTGTCATTCTTGTGTCGATTTAATGTCGATTATAATTATGTAACTTATTGATTATCAGTAGTAGTGTCGATTGTGTCAAAAAAAACTCTGATTCTCAAACTAAAATAGAGATAGTAAATATAAAAATACTATTTGTAAAATGGAGAGAAATTTTCGACACAACGTGGCGGTTCGACACCGCCACATGCATCATCAATTTTAGAATGGGAGGTCATCATCCTCCTCAACCTCTACCTTTGCAGGTTCAGGCTTTGCTTTCTCCTCTGGTCGATAAGTATTTATCTTAACGCTATGCGTCTTACCATACTGATCCACTCCCTCTTTCTTTTTAGTGATGTTGAGCTTCACATATTTCTTACCCTTGTACTCAAAGGTATGTTCCTTTGGAATATCAGATAAGCATACACTTATTTCAACCATATTGTCAAACACTTGTTTGCCACTACCAACAAAGAGATTATTATTCTCTGGCATAATTATAATTTAACCTCATATATAATCCCCAATAACCGTAGAGGTGTCAGGTTAGTGGGTGTTTAATTTTGAAATGTAAATTTATAGTTAGTCTTAGTACGGTTCTCTATATGGTTCATTGTCAATATGTATTGACCGTCCCCCTCTATCACCTTCATGAACTCCTCGTACTCTGCACCCTCAAAGTATATCATCCCATCAAAACAGAAAGCCTCGACAGACCTTAGCTCTCCTGATGGTTGCTTGATGATAGCCCATTGGAATGTATCCTGCCTCCACCTCTCCTCCTCTAGCTTACCGAATGGGTACACTGTAATGATAAACGTCTTATCCACAAGGTCGTGTTCTAAAAAATAACTGCACGATTTGTTTTTCTTTTTACCCTTACTGAACTCTCCTACTGATGTTTGATGTAAGAATATCTCACCTGTCTCTACGCCTTTCTCATCGACATAGTCTCCTACATCCCATTGAGAGTAGGCTGTTACTGATAGCATCACTGATGCAAATAAAAATAATTGTTTCATTGTGTTTGATTTAAATTAATTGTGATTCAATAATAAAATGTTCGGGATCATCAGTAGCGTCATCGCCCCAGAACTTCTCGTAGTTATCCAACGCTCTCATCACCTTCTCTCTACCGCCCTGAATGAACGAGTCGGTAGCTGCAAATATTCCCAAGCAATGAGTGGTCTTGTCAATAACATAGAACACCATTGGCTTACCAAATATTTGTTGGTAAATGTAAGACTGACTATCGTAGTTATAAATTTTAGCTGATCTCTCAAACTTATGGATGTCACCCGTAGTTTTTATATCTATGATGGCATTGTCAGTAATGATATCTGCCTTACCTTTCCACCAATGTCCTCTGATTTTTTGTAGCCCAGGGACTTCGTATTGGTTGTTGGTGTCGTAGATGTCATCAAAGAATCTGATGTTTGATTTCATAGCACTAACCCAATCCATACACTCCACTGCTTCCTTGTTTAATAGTAACATATCCACAGACGAGCCCTCCAATTCATCCCTATACTTATTAGTATTACGAGATGCCACATCAATAATGGGAAAGCTTGGTATCTTATTTGGCTCAAGCATCGCAGTGTGAAAATATCTACCCTGGATCATGGCCTTGGTTGTGTCAAGTGACTGACCATAATTCTTTGGGTTACTCAACAATGTTCTTATATCTGAATTGGATAAAAACTTTTTGCCAAAATCCCCATAGTATTTAGTGTCATCTCTTAACTCCTCCTTAATTTTCGAAAGTTCTTTGTCTGTGTACATCATTTTTTCTTAAGTTTTTTATGGTAAACACTTAACTCTTTTTTAGCAGCAGGACTCACATCGTACTTTGCACTCAGCTCCTTACCAATCTGTGCTAATGTTTTGTCCTGATGATTCGCCACATACGCCAACACCTTCTCCCAATTAGGAGTGTTAATAGTAAGCACAATCTTTTTCTTCTCGGCTGTGACTGGTGCTTCAATAGTCAAGTCCTCTCCACTCCACATCGATAATCCTATGCCATGCATTGCAATGGCTTTAGCAGTGGATCGTTGAATGGTCTTATTGACATCGACCATTGTCATCTTATCCAATGGTATAGAATTATTTCGGTAGTCCATGACAGGTAGGTTGTCTATATGTTCAATCCCCCCGGCTACAATACCGACCTTTACATAAGCAGTCTTACCATCAGTAAAATAATTTAAACCGGTGTGATCATGCTCGTACACTTTTCTTTGTGCATCAGGGCAATGCGTTTTTAGTAATTCCCAAGCACTCGCCCAGGAGATATAACTTTGGTTGCCCTTCTTTTCTACTACACCTTTTATGTCAATGCTCTTAAGCATTGCAAAGGATGGGTGTCCCTTTTCTTTTTGATTTACCATATTAATTTATGTTATTTATTTGTTTACTAATTTTTGCGTAGTCTTTCGTGATACGCTCACGAGATTTTTTTAGTGATCGTAGGTGCTTGTCATTACGCCTTGTGTTCACCTCTCTTCTAATCTTATCTGATATAATTTCTAATTCTTGTTCGTACTCAAACAATAGTAAGGTGTATATCCCATTACGCCACCCCTTCATGCATATTATTTCATACCCTCTCCCAGTCAGCTCCTCATAGTGTTCACCCACTGGGCGTAACATTTGTATACCACCATCAGACTTCTCTATCTTATATCCCTTGAATATAAGTGCTTCAGTTTTACTCACAGCATTGGTCATATGAAATGACATCTCATCTGCGAATGCATCCTCCCATATTGACTCTAC
>WLWF01000725.1_pt1 | contig 30831 bp, 46 predicted proteins | sample 6718331 | NCBI WGS metagenome assembly WLWF01 (sample SAMN12718692, study PRJNA515312) | sponge metagenome | isolation source: marine sponge | host: Mycale hentscheli | place: New Zealand: South Island, Marlborough, Capsize Point | collected 2003-05-01 | reverse complement strand
AACGAACTCAAACCCAATGCGGTTAAGATTTTTGATTGTTTCATAATACTTAAAAGGGTAAATCGTTTGAAGTATTACTTGCTTCAGCTTTAGGTGCTTCTGCATCTGGCTTCCAAGTATCTACACTAATACTTACATCTTTACCATATTGGTCAGCTTCATCTTTCAAATTAATATTTAGTTTGATGAATTTGTTACCATTATACTCTTGTATGTATTCTGATATTTTAGAAGGATTAATAGTTACTTTTAACCATTTAGGATTCATAACTTTACCACTTCCACAATATATTGTTTCTTCTTTTTTATCCATTGTTATTTGTTTTTGTTGTTTATAATCTGGCATCCATTGCCATTCTTTTTTTATCATTAAAATTTAATTGTTATTCCAACAGCTACAAAAAAACCTCCTGTAGCTATTGCAAATGTATTAGGATTTAAATCTAACTTTTGCTTATGCCATAACATATTAGTTGTTCCAGCAGTCATTAAAGATAAACCACCTATTATTGCAAGTTTTTTCATAATTTATTATTTATAATGTTTGCAAATATATTCAACTTGTACTTTGTTTAAATTAAACCATTCGCCTCTTACTCTTTGTTTTTTATATTTATTATGTAATTCATTTTCACAATCTTCTTTAAAAACTTTTACTAATTTAACAGATGGTTTTTCAGCTTGTAAAGTTTTTTCTCTTTGCAAAGGATTACAAGATTTTCCAATTTTATAATAACCTAAACTTTTATCTTTCAAAATATAAGCAATTTGTGGTTTGATTTTTTTAATTGATTTATTATACTCTCTTTCTCTTATTGTATTTAATTCTTCTATACCTTCTGGTGTTTTTTCATATTGTTCTTTATGATATTTATATATAAAATCATATAATTTATATTTAAGTTTTTCTTTACTTATATTGTCTATGTCTATTCCAGTCAAGTTTTTAAAATTATACTTAAAATCATAACTTAAATATTTAAAATCTAACTTAAAAAATTTATCAAATCCTATTTCATAAAATAAATTATTAGTATATCCATAATCATAAAGTAAAAAACATATTCTGTTTTTATAAAATGAATTTTCAAATGTCTTATAACTATCCTGTTGTATAGTATATACATTTATAATATAATCTGGCAATAAATTATATTTAAATAAAGATATGTAAGTATTAACATCTTTATTTTTGCTAAATTGCCTTATTACATATCTGTCATTATACTCGTTTATTTCATTTAAATAATCTGTAAGATGAATTCTTTCATAAGAATAATAAGGTAAATATTTATTTTCATCTTTACTTCCGTCTTCAAGCTCCATACCATAACACATATTTGGAATTTTAGATTCTACTTTAAATTCTATTTCAGGTACTTTTATTTTAAAATTTATATCTTCAAAATCAAATTCTTCATATTTTATTAAATTATGTTTTTCAGCAGATTCAATAATTTTATTGTAATCATCTAATTTTTTATTTTTAAGTTTTCTAAAAACAACATCACCATCATAATTATTAAAAGCAATCATAACACTTCCTCCACTTCTGTTTTTACTTCTACAATATCACTTGAGTAACCTTGAGGTTCTCCGTTCCATTCTTTAAATTTATCTGTATAATAATCATAATCCATCCAACCTTTAAATAATAAACTATCATCTAATTTATAAATTTGCACATTAAATGGTGTTGTAGTTTCTATTGCTACAATATAAGCATCTGTATCTTTGTCATATTGGTCTTGATACATTGCCAACTGCATTTTATAATCATTATAGTATAAATCACGTTCAAAGCGTTTTCCAGCATCATTAGTAGTTTTTATATCTACTATACACTTCTTGCCGTTAAACGTTGTTAGAAGGTCTGCAAAGCCTTTAAAATTAACTTCTTTATGTTGCCAATCTAATTTAATTTCAGTATCTACTTTATTTTGCATCATTTCAGTAAGTACTGGGTGTAACATAGCATTGTTAATTATTCTGTTTGCATCATCTAATTCTTGTTGCTTAATTAGTGTTTTACCTTCGTTCTGTTCTTTAAACTCAATCCATTGTTTACCAGCTCGCCTTGCACCTTCAAAAATTGCAAACTCTTTTGTAAATGTATCTGGTTCTAATAACATCTTATGTATTATTGTTCCAAACTGCATTGCATCTGTAGTTTTTAATTCTTTGTTCCAGTATGCTAATAAATGGTTAGGAGATTTCTTAAACTGGCATAAAGCCGAGTAACTCAAGTGATTCTTTTTCATAATATATAATTTAATTTATTTTAGGTATGTATTAATTGCCATAGCTAAAACGATTCCGAAAAATACGCTTGTCATAATAAGCGTTGCTAATTCTGTAATATTTGTTTCTATCATTGTTTCTTAAAGTTATCAGCTTCAGAATCTGAATAAATACCATACTCATAAGCGTTAATTAATTTTAGTACTAATCTATCTTTTAAACGTTTCTCAGCCATTGCAAAAGGATATGGAGCCTTGCAATTCTTAGGTGATGCTTCACCAGTACTCCAAATAATCTTATTACCACGTTTTGCATCTCCTACTATTGCAACATCTTGGTTGCTATCTCTGTATATTGTAGGTGCGCCAAATTGTATGTTTTCTTTTGCTGCTATCTTTTCGCAAGCATCGTGTGTAATAATCCACATTGAACGTGTACCTCTTTTTAATTCCCAAAAGTCATCTTTTGATAAATCATATTTTTGTGCGATTTCTTTAATTTTCATAGTTTCTAATTATTGTAAATATAGTTTTTAATTGTTTCATTCTTTGTTCATTGTATTGCATAGCAACCGACTTTAATTGCTTGTCAATGTTTTCTAATTGTGAAATAAATCCATCAAATCTGTGTCTATGTATTTCTAAGTCATTATTTGTTAGTTTTATTCTACAGATAATACGCTTGTTCCAGTTAGCTCTTAATACTAAGTTGCGTAATCTATCTTGCAAGTATCTGTTAGTTTCATAAGCCCACCAATGATTGATGTTGTCGTTGTGGTGCTGTTCGTTATGTGGATGTGGATAATGTATCATTGCTCATTATATTTTTCCATTAAACTAAGTAATACTTCAGAATAAGACTTATGTCCATTCTCTTTGCATTTGCCTTGAAACTTAACCAGCGTTTCTATTTTTTCTGCTGGCACGTAAAAGGTTCTTGTTGTGTATGATATTTCTCTACTCATAATTGTTTGTTTTTAAATTATGATGTAAATATATATATAATTATAATACAAATTACAAAACACACTAAAAAGTTTATTAACAATTAAATGTTAATTCTAAAATAAATGTGTAATTCTGGCTACTTGGCCATTGTTCTTAGAGAAAATTACTCCTTCAATACCTTGATTATTAGAAGAAGTATAACCCATTTTATGATGCCAACTATCTGCTGGTGATGGGCTACGAAAACTGCTTAAAGTACATCCAACTAAATCTTTAGTTATTTTGTGATGAACGTGATGAGTAAACATATATCTGTATTTAGTTTCACTCCATTCTTTACATTCATCTGCCATTAATAAAGGTAGTAAATCCCATTTAGCACCATCTCCGTGAGTACTGCCGATTAAATTATTGTAATAAGTATAATACTTTCTATGTTGTAAACTAATATCAAAAGTAATGTTCTTACTATTTCTAAAGTATGTAGCAATAGTATCTGCCAAGCAAAAACCAGTCAAATAATCGTGGTTACTACTATTGTAAACAACGTGCAAATCTGGATAGAAACTAACTAAGGTTTCAATAATATTTATATATAATCTTTTAGCTATATGAAAATGCTCAAAAAACATACCATCAACATCTTGTACAGTTCCTTTTGTAGTTTTACCACCACTTGGTGTATCAATGTGCATTACATCATTACCAATACAAAGTATTAATTTATCTATATTAAATCCGTTACTTTTCTGTAATATACCATCAATAGCTTCTAATGTTCTTTGTACTGCTATTTGTTTATTGTATTCTTCACCACTTACAAATGATTTACATAATTTACCAATGTGTATATCTGCTGGTGATATTAAAAGGCAATGTCCATCATTTACTTTAGGTTTAACAACCTTTTTAAAGTTTGGTGAGTATTCTTTAAGGTCGTTTAATAATTGTTTCTTAAACTCCTTTAAATCGTTTTGCTTAAAATTAGGATTCTTAAAATATAAACTGGCTTTTTTGTTCTTTATCCAACCACTATGAATATCATTAGGATTTAAACCTTCTGCTTCTGCTTCTTGTTTTAACCTTCTGTAATCGTTTATAATTTGTTCCTCTTCTGAGTTAAGGCGATAACGTGGATTGCCTTTTTCTTTCCACCTTTTTTTGTGTGATTTCATTTAACAATTTTGTTAAATATAATAAAAATAAATTATTAATTACTTTTTTGAGCTTGTTCCGTAATAAAAAGCAAATATGTTACCAATAACAACACCTTCTACCATACCCATTAAATGAACAAATAATTCATTATGTAATACTTCAGGTATATATACAACCGAATAAACTATAAATAAAAAACATAACAAACCAACAACACCTGTTAGATTCATCATCCAGTCATTTCCACCAGCTTTAGTAATTTCAACTTCACGTTGTCTTGCGCTATCTCTATCTTCTACTTCTAACTTATACAATTCAACTAATTGTTGATGTATTTGTTGTTTATCTTCTGGTGATAGGTTAGGGTCTTTGTCAATTAAATTTTTAACCACACCTAATAAACCAGCATCAGGCAATAAAGCACCAGCAACATCTAAAACGTGAGGTGCTTTCTCAGCAAGAAACTTTCCTATTTTAGTGTCTTTTAGTTTATTCATCCACTACAGCTTTCGCAAGTTTCATCATCAATATTACAAGTTCTTTCAGGAACTGGTAAGTTTTCCATTCTTTTTATTAAGTCCTCTAAGTTAGTTTGATTGTTTTTTTCCATCTGCTTTTTTTGATTTTTTAGATTTTACTTCTTGTGCTGCTGCACTTTTTGGTTCAAAACCTTTTGGCTGAAACTCTAAGTATTCAACCTCTGCATCAAAACAAGGGCATTGTTTCATAAATTCCCATTTATCAATTTTACCATCTTTATTTTTATCTGGTGATAAATCTCGATGCCCGTGTATAGTAGCTTTTGGATATTTTGCTTTAAGTTGTTTAATTAACTTAATTAATAATTCTTTTTGTCTTGGTGTTCTTGTATCTTCTGCTTTACCAGTTTCTGCATTTAAACCACCTACATAACAAATTGCTATTGCGTGGTCGTTGTGTCCTCTTGCGCTTGCTGGTTTTCTGTGAACTGGCCTACCAAATTCTATAGCTGAATTAATTACATAGTGATAACCAATATCACTCCAATTTCTTGGTTCTGATGTATGCCATCTTTTTATTGTGCTTGCAGATATACTATTAGAACGTGTAGCACTACAATGAATGTGTATTTCTTTAATCTCTCGCATTTTTTCTATTTACTTTTTTTTTTGCACTATTTATTAATCGTGCTTCCATCTTAACAACTTTTACTCTTAGTTGAATATTTTCTTCAATAAGTAGTTCAATCTTTGTTTCAAGCTGTGTAATTTTGTTTGTAAGAACCTCAATTTGTTTTGTATATAAACTTTCTTCTCTTTCATCTTTTTTAGCTCCTATATCTATTTTTTGCTTTATTATTCCCCATATTTCTTTTACTCCAAATGCTGATATAATACCAGCTAATGCTAATAATAAATTGTGGTCATCCATTCTTACACTTTTTAAATTGTTCATTCTTCTGGCATTGGCTCACTCCAAGCAGGGGTTTGCAATAATTCAAGAGCCTCTGTCTGGTTCATAACCTCTGAAATAGGCACTACAGAACCATCTGAAATAAAACTTGGTGTAACACTATAAGATAGTAGCCCTTGAGTGTTTGCTAAGTTTCTTCGCATACTTTGTGCAGAAGATTGTGAAACCTGTGAAAAAAGCACCTTGTCTGTATCGCTTAAATCTATTACTATATAACTTCTATTATTCATTTTTATTTATTTTAAAATTTTAACTTGGTGTATCTGTAACTCTATCTTCTACATCCATATTTACACTTAAAGAATTTGCTGTGCTGTAAGGTGCATCTCCTATAACTTCATCTCCACCCATTCCAGAGCTTAAACCATTGGCATAACTACCAACACCATCCACTATAGCATCTTCAGTCATATTTACAGAAGTTCCATTGTTACTACCTTTTTCATCTAAAACAGTCCAGTTAGTATTAAAAGAACTATTACTTCCTAACTGCCACCACGACACGAGTGAACTTACTGCCGAGTGGTTTAAGAGATTTTGAGGAACTCCTTCACTATAAAGTTCTGTTACTTGTGCAGATGTTAAATCTGTGTTCCATAAAGAAAAATTACTCATAAAACCTTCAAAAGTTCTTGTAGTGAATGAAGCACTAAAATTACCAATTCTTAATTTAGATGTGGTGCTTGGTACTGTTGTTGGTATTGTTCCTGCTGATGAACCAATAGTTTGTAAAGTTCCATTAACATAAAATTTAATTTTATTAGAACCACTTTCAGAGCCATCATAAACAAAACACAAATGAAACCATTCACCAACTACACCACTAAATCCTGAAATTGGCCATAGGTTATAACCTCCACCAATACTAAATTCTATATTTTGAGCTGTTGGCTTTTGTATATACCAAGAAACTTGTCCAGAATCATACCTACTTGCAAAACAATGTAATTTAGTAATATCATCCCATTTTACCCACATACTCCAAGTAGCTTTTGTGCCTAAATTTAAAGATGTATCATATGCAATATCTATATAATCATTTATTCCATCAAAATCTAAAGCATAAGGAGAGTAACCGCTTGTAAAACTTAAATCACTTTGTACTAAATTGGCTTGAGACATTCCTGAGCTTGTGCCATCGTTTGAACCAGCGTGGTCTTCAATCGTCCAATTTCCTGTAGAAGAATCATAAGTATCAGAAGCATCTAATTTCCACCAACCTTGTAAAGAAGTAAATCCTGTCATTGAAGTAAGTGGAGAACCATTATTATAAAGAGTTTCTACTGAGTTAGAACCAGTTGCTGGTAGTGCTGTATTGAATACTTGCACATTTGAAAGTTTACCTTCAAAATATTGTGTGCCTCCAGGGTATCTACCAAACTCAAGAACATTTAAAGTGTTAACTGGCGTGTAACTTGTAGAAGTTCCTACTTCATTTCCATTTACATAAAATTTAGAATTACTACCATCCACAATAGTTGTAACATTATACCATTGATTTAAAATTAAATTTGTAAAAGATGCTCTTGCTCCATTAGGGTAGAAAAACAATGATGTTCCAGATTGATAAATTACATATCTACCAAGATTACTATTTTGTTCAAAAAAAACTCTTGTGCCTGTCCCTGTTGGATAAAGCCATAATGAAACTGTAGAAGAAACGCCTGTGTTCATTAAAGCAATGCCTCCAGCAGAAGCAATGTTTATATAACTACTACTTCCATCAAAAGAAAAAACATAATCTTTCAAAGAACTATTAGGCACTAAATAATTAGCTCCATTAAAAGCATCTTGGTCTCCTAAAGGATAGTAAGCAACTGGCTTTGGGCTTAAACTCATTGGGTTACCTATACCAGTAGAGCTTGAACCATAAAGAGTTGTTACTTGGCTTGCAGAAAGTGTGTAGTCGAAAATTGATACTCCGTCTATTTGGCCATTCCAATAACCTGTATTTCCTGTTCCAGCACTATTATGACTTGCACCTATTAATGTATTTACAACACTTGTATTCATACTTGAAACTGTACCTTCTGTAGTTTCTTTTACTCCATTAATATAAACTTTGCTTGTTGCACCATCCCAAGTTGCTACAATATGATACCATTGATTTATAGATAGAACTGTGTTTTTACCAGCAAGAATAGGCGAACCACCAGACACAATATAAAAAGCTATTTTATTTGCTTCAATATATAAAAGCCAAGAACTGTTAGACCAATTGCCATACCTTGTTTGAGCAGCTATAGTTCTATAAGTATTAACATCATCTCCTTTAACCCAGGCACTAACACTAAAAGAGCTATAAGAACCTGAGTCTAAGTTTGTATCTATATACTGACTCCCATCAAAGTCCATAGAATAGTTACTCTGCTTGTCTTTATTCTCATTGTTTGGCAAACGCCATTGGTCATTATAGTAGTTACTCATATCTTAATTTTATCAATCGCCCATACGATTCCAATATTTTAAATTACTTGGTTCAATAGTTGACAAGTCTTTAGTTAAATTAGTTCCTTTTGCATCGTAAATACTTTGGATTTGTGTAGATGTTAGAGCTGTGTTCCATATTCCAACCTCATCAAGTTTGCCTGTGTAGTATCTTGTATTATTTCCTCTTCTACCAATATTTAAATTTACAGAGTCATTATCTATAGAAGATGGAATGGCTGTTGTTTCTCTTATTTCGCTATTACCATCAACAAATATTTCCATTGATGTTGAAGGGGTAAAAACAAAAACTACATTATGCCAATTTCCATCTGTCCAAGTTGTTGTAGTTTGTATATCTGTTAAACCTGAACTAAATATAGTAGCATAAATTTTTTGTTGCCTTAATCCAACACCAAAACAACTATTAGTGGCATCATCTTTAGTAATTAAAAATTGATAATTTGTATCAGTTGTTTTAAACCAATAAGAAATAGTTAAAGCACCAGTTATTTGTAACTCTGTTGGATTACCTACATCTATATAATCATTAACCCCATCAAAATTCATACTGTAATTATTAGCAATTCCAGCAGCAGTTACAGCTAAATCAAATGTTGAAGAATTAGGACATCCAGCACCACTTGTTTCATAGAATATTTTATAGGATTGAATAGTTGAATTAGCTAAATCAATTTCACCAGTAGAAGAGTTAATACTTAAGCCACTTGGATAAGCACTATAAACACCACCTGAAGTTGTTGGAGTAGTTGTTAAACTTGCTGTTCCTGTTTGTGGTAAGCTATTTGAACTATAAGCAAAAGTAGCACCATCTAAAGCATTTACTGTAATAGTATTATTTACTGTAGTTGGACAGCTACCATTAGTAGTATATACAACTGTATAAGTTCCAGCAGTTGAATTATTAACATTAATAACACCTGTTGAACTATCTATACTTAAGTTACCAGTAGATTCGCTAAATGTTCCTGTTTCACCTGTGATAGTTGGTGCTGGTGTTGTTAGTGAATAAGTTCCGTGATATATTGTAATACCATCATTAGGCATATAGTAAGTAGTTCCGCTTAACGTGTGAGAGTGTGCTGTTCCGTCTGAGCTTTCTGCCTGTGCTGCTGATTCTGTAGCATATAGTGGATAGTAACCATCTACAGCTAAAGCACCAGTAGGCATTTGACAATATGAAGCTGCTGAATAAGTTACTGTTGCAACATCTAATGGAGTTTCTGTTACTGTTACTTGTGCAGATGTGTTAGAACAACCATTGCTGTCTGTAACTGTTACCGTATAATTACCAGCAGTTGCACTAATAGTTTGAGTAGTTGCTCCAGTACTCCATAAATAAGAAGCAAAACCAGCACCAGCATCTAAAGTAGTAGAAGCACCAATTCCAGCACAATAAGTTAAAGTTCCTGAAATACTAACACTTGGCAAAGCATTTACAGTAATTGTTGTTGAACCAGCACTTGTACAAAATCCATCATTTCCAGTTGCAGTATAAGTTGTTGTAGTTGTTGGTGATACTGTTCTTGGATTTAATGTTACTCCATCATTCCAAACATAAGTAGAAGCACCAGAAGCAGTTAATATTGTGCTTTCTCCAACGCAAATTGTACCATCAGAAGTACTTACAATAACAGTAGGTAATGCTAAAATATCAACTGAATCTGTAGCAGTTGCAGCATTTGTATCTGTATATGTAACAACATAACTACCAACAGTTGATGTATCAGTATTTATAACACCTGTATTTGCATCAATTACTAAACCAGCAGTTGAGCTAAATGTTCCAGCACCAACATTATTAGAAACAGTTGGTTGCGGAGTATTACCACCATCTTCACAATAATTATCAGCACTATAAGAAATATTTAAAGTTGTAAGACCAACAATATCAGTTTGACCAGCCCAACTTGTTTTTTGAGATTCACCCCAATTATTAGTTGCACTTCCAGCTGCTTGTCCCCAACCTATATTATTATTTTCTGAACCTTTACCCCAGTCGCTCATTTCTTTTTATATTTTAAAGTACCCAACCACCAAAATCTGCAACATCATCTGGATACATATCTTCTTGAGAATTACTATAATACTCAGGTATTAATCCAGCTGCGTTATTTTGCATCCAATCTATAAATCTGTTAGTGTAGAACTGTGCTGTAGTTCGACTTCTCTCAACTAAGCTATCTACGTGTTCTTTGCTTAGTGCTGTGCTATTTTCAGGATTCTTTGTGTATATACCACCATTTGAAATATTAACACCAGCATAAGGTAAATACTCGACCATACTCCAATGTAAAAGCATTGGTTTAATATAATCATTTAATAAAGTTAAGTAAGGGTCAGCTAATGTACCAGCAACTATTTCAGCTTGTATTTTATTATACAAATCAGTACCAAGATAATTCTGTATATGTATATCCTGCGCTTGGTTCAAAAATGGCAATAGTTTATCATTATCTATATTACCATTAGCAGCAGTAAATACTGATATATCGTGTCTTGTTACAAATAATGCTTTACTCATTTTTTATCTATTTAAAGCTCTTTTTACAGCATTATTTATTGCTTCTGCTTTATTTTGTCGACCTTTTGCTACACTTCTTGAATCTTGTAATTTTCTTAATGAACTTTTAAGTAAATTTTGTGTTTTAGAATCTAAAAAACCACTTTTTAAAATATCCTCATATCCATCAATCGCTTTTTCAATTTCTTTTAAAATATTATCATATTTTCTTCTTGTATTTATAGCAATAGTTTGACCATCTCTTAATAATTTTTCTGATTGCACTAATTTTCTGCTTAATTCCCTAACTTCATCTGCAAGCTCATCAGTAGATTTTTGTAACTCTATTTTTTTACTTGCTAACTCTACTTTTGTAGTTTTACTTAGTTTTTCAAATACTCTTCTCTGTGTTCTCATTTTTTATTTATTTTATTACTTTTTATAATTTGGGTGATGTCCGTTATTAGGCATATTTGTTGGAGCTACTTTAGCATCTTTATGTCCTCTTGGTGTTGGTTTTTGTGATTTAGGTATACTGCTAACCTCATCATAATCTTTTATTTTATCACTACCTTTATTTTTTTTCTTTTTTACCTTATACAATACTTCTTCAAAAATATGGCCACAGTAAACACCACCTTTAAATCTAAAAAGTGAAAATGGTTTATTATTGTGCATTGGTAATTCTAAAGATTTAAATTTAGATGCACTCCAGTTTTTTGTAGCTGCATCAATATCTTCTATTCTATAAACAACCCCAGATGAACTTCTATTCATCATTTCTTTACAAAACTTTCTACTATTAGCACTTGATTTTACCTCTGCATATCTGTATCTTACCTTGTAAAAAGATTTATCTAAAACTGAAAACCTATTAGGATTATTTTCTATTGGTGTTTTTCTTTTAACTGCTGTTGCTAATTTTGTTTCAATAATATTACCCGCCCATTCTTCAATATCAATATTTTCTTCATCATATTCTCTTACATCTGCAATTTCCCAATCCTCATTCATAATTTCACCATCTAAGCCATCTAAAATATAATCCATTGCTTCATCTGGCAAATCTTTATTTTTTACCTTAGATGCCATTATTTCAAGCTCTGTAGTTTCTTCTTCTTCTTTTATTCCAGTTTGTTCTTCAATAGCTTCTTCACCTTCAACGTTCTCTAAATCCATAAACTCTAACGGCTCAATAGTTTTAAAGTAAAGATTTAAACTAATATCATTAACTGCTAATATTGCATCTAAGCTATCAATTAAAAGGTTTTGGTAAGGTTGTATAACTACGTTATTAAAAAGCCTTGAGGCGTTCTCTATTTCATCAGCATTAGAAGAAAAACCATTAGCAGAAGATAAACCTAATAACAATGGTGAAGTAACTCTATGTGTTAACATAATTTTCTTAGAACATTCTTCACTTAAATAAGAATAGTGTTGTGGAGCATCATTTAGTGGTATATCGGTTACAGTAGTAGCACTTTCTGCATTATTGTTAAAGGCGATTATCGTTTTTTCTCCGTAACTTCCGCTTAGCTTTGACATCACATCATTCTTAATAGCAAGCTGTTTTTCTCTATCAGGAACACCGTTGTTAAAGTTTACAACCTTAGTACCTGAAAAGCCATTTTGAGTATCATTAATTAAATAACAAGCAATCTCGTTCTCAAGTGTGGCGTAGGCGGTGTTGTAGTCCGCTGGAGCGTAGTAGTAGAAACCTGTGACATATCTTTTTATAATATATATTTCATTTTGTGCGCCACTACCAAAAACAGGAAACTTTTTTAGTTTGGTATTTCTATTAACTTTTGTCCAATCAGCAGAATAAAAATAGTTTTTTATTTCGCCTTTATCATTCATTTTTTCAGCTCTTAACGTTTCTCTTGGAAAGTGTGTTATTGCTGATATTTTAGAACCATTGTAAGTTATTTGAAATGCAGCTTCACCTAATAACTTTAAATCTTGGCAAACGTTTCTTAAATCGTGAGGTTTTACCAAACTTTTCATTTGTGCATACTGGTCTGGCTTTTGAGCTGAATCAGTAGCATCTAATCCTTTTCCGTAAATTTGATTAACAACACCGTTAATTACTGCATTGTTTGTTGTGCTATCCATATAAGCAGATATCAAACTTTGGTAATAATCATTGTTATCGCCTATTGATACCCAATCTTTATTACGTTCCTCTGTGATTGTTGGCCTTTCGTATTGGCCTAATTGTATTAAATGTAAATTATCCATAATATATAAATTGATTGTCTCCTGTGCTTTGTTCTATATAAACACCATTTGAAATCTCATAGTCTGAAAGTGTTTGGTCTGAACAATACATCTTGTCTTTGAAAATTATTGCGTTATCTGTTGTATTAGTGATTGTAATAGTATAGTATTGATTTTCAATTAATGCTTGAGTAGTTGAATATTGATAATAGTAATCCAGTTCAGCAAATGTTGCATCAACATCTGTTGCTATAACTTTATTTTGTGCCTCTGACTTTATCACTAATTTATAAGTTTTTGTACCTAAAATTGTTTCTCTTGGTATAAAGTTAATAATTCGTGAACCACTTGTTGTTAATATTTGCATATTTTTTTACTAAAAAAGGGGAGGTTAATCACTCCCTCCCCTCCAATCAAACATATATTATGAATCACACAATTATTTAATCGCGTATTTTTTAACTATTTGTACCTACAGTAACTGTTACAGTTGCAGAACTCATTCCAGCAAAAGGGTCAGCAGCAGTACCACCACTAATAAAGTTAGCTGGTTCTAATTCTTGACCAGTTAAAGTTAGTGAATATCCACTTAAATCTCCAAAAGCAGTACCAGTAGCTATACTTCCACCAGTAACTTCCATTCCGTGTTCTAAGCCACATAGTAAAAAGTTACCGTTTCTATCCTCAACAGCAATGTGAGGTCTTCCGTAAGCCATTAGTTTCAATTCCTTATTATCTTCTTTAGATAATTTAGGTAGTGTTAAAGTTAATGTTTCTTCAAAGAATGTTGTACCATTCTCTCTTGAGGATGTAATAGCAGTTTCCAAACTATTAGTTCCTTTTAAATCATATTGATAAGCAAAAAATGTACCAGATAAATCAGTAATTTCGTCATCTACTTTGGTTACCGTTCCTAAATCTCCAAAATCTACAAACCAAGCTCTAACTATTCCACCAATAACATCTTTACAGGGTACTTTTCTTCCTTGTGTTAAATCGCAAGCCATTTGTTATTGTTTTAAATTAAGGGAGCATTTCAGCTCCCTAATTATTATTTTGTTTCTTAAACGTGGTAAAGAACGATATCAGAACCTATTCCGTAGTTTACAGCACTTGTGTATCTCATTACAACTCTTACGTTTTGAGAACCATCCAAGTCAGCCATATCCAATACTTTAACTTCGTTCATATCATTTAATAAACCAGTACCAAAGTATAAGTTAGATTTTTGAGCAGCCATTGCAGTATTGTCGTTAAGACCATTAGCAACGAATAATTTAACACCATCAAAAGAAAGTGCGCCATCACCGTACCACATATGAGATTGTGCATTTACACCGCTATTAGTAGCAGCAAATCCACCTAAAGCTCTTACGTAAGCTCTTGCTATGTTTTGTGAAATGTAGATGTGAACATCTTCTTTTCCGTAAAGTGAAGAAGGAATTGCATCAACAATTTTTCCTAATTCTCCAACTACGTTAGCAGCATCTACAGCTTGACCAGTTACATCATTTACATCAGCATCAGCTAAAGCTAAAGTTGCCAATCCATCAAATTCACCAGCATTAGCATTAACACCTTCCCAAATGTTTTGTTCAGTTTTTTCAGCTACTAAACCAGCTACGTGGCCAATAATGAAATCTGAAAACAATGGTGGCATTTTATCAAATGCAGAATATCCCATTTGAGCAGCTTCCCAATCAGATACAAAATCTTGCTTACAAAATTGTAAATTTACTTGAAACTCCTCTGGTTGTAGTAATCTTTCGGTTAATGTTACTGTAGCAGTTGCGTCAAAATCGCAAGAAGCGTTTTTAATTACGTTTGCATCAGTAGCTACTTTTTTCATAGTAGACTTGTATTTGATATTAGGCATTACTTCTATACCGCCTTTATCAATTGTGTTAGCACTCAGTAAAGCTGCGGATAGATATTTACCCGCAAAACTGCCACTATACGTGCTTGTTATGGATGTTGTTGTCGCCATTTTATTTTATATTAATTATTGTTAAAAATTTTATCAAAAACCCTGTCTTTCGTTGTTGCTGTTCTATTGCTTGCAATATGAAAATTTACTTTGTTATCAACTTCAGCTTCAGGGTTATGTTTTACAGGTTCAGGAGCAACAGCAGAAAGTTCTTCTTTCTCTTCTATTACTTCTTCCTTCATTTCTTCTTTGTCTCCAAATTTTTCGTCAATCATTGCTTTGATTTCTTCAACAGCAGATGCGAACTCTTCTTTGGTTACATATTTCATTTCTTCTTTTTCTTCTTCCTCTAATTCAGTTTCTACTTCTTCATTAGATTCTTCAGATAATTCTTCTTCAACTACTTCTTCTTCAGCAGCTTCTTTAATACTGTCAATTAAACCTTCTTCAGATACAACTAAAACTTTACCTTCTTCTAATTTATATTCACCAACAGGTAAAGCAATTTGCTCATCTTCAGTTTTAATAAATACAGATTTTCCAGCTTCAAAAGATTCTGCAACTAAAATAGTTCCGTTCTCTAATGTAATTTCAGTCATTTCTATTTTTTCTTCAGAAAGATTAACTTTTTCACCAACAATATTTTTTATTTTGTTTAGTATTTCGTTTGCTTTCATAATTTGAGTATATACCTATAAACGTTTGAAAACCTTTACTGTTATATTTTTTTTAAACTTTTTTTATATTTTACCAATTCCTTGAGCTTGTAAGCTACCATCACAGCATTTATTACTGTATCTTTTACCATCTGGACAAATACAACCACGCTTAGTATTTTTAGGTGATGTATTACTTGGTGTTTTAAATCTTTTACTTTTCATAATTATTTTTTTATATGTTCTTTACAAGGCATATACCAATCTTTGCCTTCAAACTCGTGTATGTGAAAACCTTCACAGCCTATATTTAATGCCATCTCTTCTGCTTTCTCTTGTGTGCTATAAGCTAATCTGTCATCTATTATTGCAAAAGTTTCATCTACTACCATAGAAGATAAATTAATTTCTCCTAATTGTTTTAACTTGCTTTCTGACCATCTTAAACCAGCTTTACCACCCCACAATAAATAACTAATAGTTCCGCACGCTTCTTTATCTCCTTCATCATAATATTCTTGCGCTCTACTTAAATATGAATACATTCTTTTTAAAGTTGATAAACTAATATTTTCTTTTTGTGCTAATTGTTGCGCACGTATTTTACCAACTTGTGTTGCACATTTATTATTTACTTTTTCATTTAGTTCAATACCTCTTTTAGCATTATTACTAACTGCTTGTGGATAATCGTTATAAGTTTCTAATTCAATGTTTTTACCTGATTTAGTTCTTTTATCTTTTTTAATTAGTGCTTTAATATTACTAAGCATATATTCAGCTTCTTCTTCTTCAATAGCTTCTAACTCTTTGCTCCATTGTGATTGTAAACTTGGGTCTTTAACTTGTGCTTTATCTGCGAAGTAACCTTCAATACTAAAACCTTTTACTTTACCAGTTTTAACATAATCGTTCCATACATCTTCGTTTTCTACTTTCATTGAAATCATCCACGTGCCTTTAGGTACACTTAAACCATACTTTTTAGATTTATCCATTTCAGTATCTTCTACAATCCACGATTCAACAACAGTTAAATTGTTAATCTCCATTTCGTGTTCTAATGTTGCGTTGTTCTGCATACTGTTTTGAAAGAATAATTCGCTTGCTCTCCTTACTGTTTTCTCAGAAAAGTAAACGTAAAAAGTATTCTCTCCATTCTTTCTAAAGATTGGTTTGTTAGGTATTAAAGCTGCTCCCATTAGCAAACGCTTTTCACCATCTATTTTAGCCAATTTTATTTCTTGTTCTGATAGTGTTACAAAATCAGATTCTATTGCTGGCATTTCTACGATGCTCACAGCTTCGATTCCAGTTAACCCTTCACTATCTTCATCTAATATTAATTCTATTATATCCATTTTGTTTTATTTTAAAAAGTTGCTTGTGTAATTGTATTGTTTTGTAATTGTTGTGCTGTTGTAACATCTCCAGCTACTACAAATGCTTGTGTTGGTGGTTGTTGTCCTAATGCTCCAGCTACTTGATTAAACCCTGATTGCCCTACTACATTAAAACTTGGTGGTTGTGTTGGTGATGTTGCTGCTCCACCAGTACTTGTTGAGGGTGATGTAGTATCAAAAGAACTACTATTAAATTGTGTTTTTTGTATGTTTTTAACTGCTGCAACTCCAGATGCAGTTACTATTGCTGCATTAATAAAATTTAAAGGTGGTGCTGAACTTGCAAGTGCTTTAGAAACACCTACAGAAGTGTTTATTATTGCGTTGGCTATTCCTATAGCTTTATTTACTTCAAATGCTTTCTTTTGGCTTGCTTCATCTTCTTTTGCAAATGCTTGTGTTAATTCATTGATAGCAATTAAAGCATTCATTGTTGTGGTTGCAGCTTGTTCAAAAGCATCTAAGTTTTGCTGTCTTTGTTCTTCATTTGACAATTCTAAAGCAGCTAACTCATTACTTCTATTAACTTTTTGCTGATATATTTCTTCTTCAAATTCTGCTAATGCTATTTCAGCATCAACTTTAGCTTGTGTGCCTTCTTTGTAAAGTGCTATTTCATTAGTTAATCTTGTTCTACCTATTTTTGCTTCTTCATCATCAATTCTTTGTAATTCTAATAACCTTTCTTTTTCATCTTTTATTTGTTCTGCATCAAACCTTTTTCTTTCAATAGATAAATTATTTTCTGATTCTAATTTAGAATTAATCATTTCTATTTCCTCTTTATTAAGAGCAGAAGCATTAGTTATTTGCTCTGACCTAAAACCCTCTACAGTTGCTCTAACAGCAGCTAATTCATTTTCAGCTTCCATTACAGCTTTCTTAAACTCAATATTTTCTTTATCTTTTTTAAGTTCTGCCTGTGCTGCTCTTAATGATATTTGTGCATTTTCAAGCATTGCTTTTTCTTGTTGGTCTAACACCAATAACAAATCATCATTAGCTTTTTTTCTTTCTTCAACACTTAATCTTTCATCATCTCTTATTTGCCTAAGTTTTTCTGCTTGCCTATCATATTTTTCTATTAAACCCTGATTTGCTACTGCTGCTAATTCAGCTTGTTTTTTTAGCTCTACATTTGCTGTAGCTGCCTCAACTGTTGATTTAGTATAATCTACTAAAGCATCAACACCGTCACTAATTATTTCTGTTGCTTTTTCTACTGAATTATCAACTCCAGTTAATACATCTACAAATTCACTTCCAGCATTTTTTACTTCATCAATAGCACCTTTAAAATCACCAGCAAATAATTTTTTCATTGCTTTACCTAAAAAGCCAAACACCTCAAGAGCTGATTTAACTCTTTCAATAATGTTTTCTTTTATTGCATTACCTAAAGCTTTTACAGATTCTAAAGGGTCATCAAATATTTTTTTAAAATAACCTGAAATTGCTCCTACATTCTTTGATATATAATTAAAGAAATCATTAAAAGCTATAGATAATGTCTCAAAAGCAATATTAAAAGTATCTACTACTTTTTGATTTTCTTCAAATAATTGTTTTAATAAACCAAATGCAGCAAGTGCTAATCCAATACCAGCAGCTTTTAAAGCAGTTCCCATCATTTTAAAACCACCTGCTACTCCTTTAGCACCTTTTTTTAGTGTATCAAATGCTTTACCACCTTTTTTTAAATCACCTACTTCACTATTAGTTTTTTCTAAACCAGTATTAAGAGTTTCAACTTCACTTGATAAATTTTCAATATCTTTTTCAGCTTTACCAGTATTAGTAATTATTTCAAGTATTTTTGTTATCATTTCTTCATTCTTAATTGGTTAAATCCTTCTTTAAATGTTAGTGGCACTTTATTAATACCTAATGCTATTATTATATGTTTATCATATAATTTATTCTCCTTACAAAATTCTAATGCTTCTAATATTGTTTTCACGTTGGTTCGTTTAATAGTTCAAAATTTGTTTCTCCACTTTGTAATTTAGTAGACATTTTATTTATTGTATATGCTCTTGTGCCAACTACAATTAAATCATCTAATGTTAGATTCAATAATACTTTTAAAGGTAGTATTGCATTGTACTTAAATATTCTTGTTCTTTTGTTAAATACTCTTGTTATGTAATTCTGATAATAAGTTTGAAATAAACTATTATTATTACCACCATAATCAGTAAGTGTATAAGTATTTATTTCACTACCAAAGTTTAAATTGTATGTTGGTGGTGTTGAGGATGTGCCTAATTCATTGCAAGCACTTGGCATCCAATAGTTAATTAAATCGTATTGGTCATTTGATGAATTGTGTGCTAATGCAGCGTATGTTTCTGGCCTTGTATTATAAACAAAATGTACCTCATCTGCTGACTGTTGATATACACCATAAAATAATAAAGGTTGGCCTATACTTGGCTCTAAATTATCATCTAAGAAAGTACCAATCTGAATTGTTGTTAAAGCACTACTTGTTTTATCTTGTAATCTTTCAAACAGCATATGTTCAAAAGGTATCTTAATTTGATACTTTTTACTTTTAGTTGTATCAGCTAAATAGTTAAGCTCTCCATATTTTTGGTTATTAGTGTTTAGAAACTGTTGTGCTAAAATGCTTTTTGGTTCTGCATATTCAAAATCTATTTCACTAAATGGAACTGTAGCTCCTACAGTATGCTCATCTGTTTTTACAAATGGTGTTATATCCAAAGTATCTCCACCACTATAAAAGCTATCTAATGTTTTTACAACTACTTCACCATTAAAATTTAAAAATGCAGTTAGGTTGTGCATATTAAAAAATGCTCTTAAAAAATCAAGAACTTTAATATCAGGAACTTGGTTTCTAATTGTAATAGTTTGGTCAGTTGTTAGATTAGCATCTTGAGTAAAATCTGCTGCATAAGTATCATAAGTAAACGTGCTTAAATTAAATACAAAATGCTGACACGTTAAAACAGAATCAAAAGTTAATGTTGTAGCACTTCTTACTTTAGCTATTAATGTGAATCCTTGACCTTGTGCAATTGGGTTAATTGAGCTATAACCAAAACCAACACTTAAAGATTGAGTACCTGTAACACCTTCTAAAGTTGCATAAGTAATACCATCATTTTCATTGATTATATCAATAGCATATTGAATAGTATTATCTGTTGGTATTATCTGAGCTTCAAAATTAAATCCTTCTGGTTGCCCTCCTGTGTTACTATCGCTAAATATATATGAACCTCCAGTTGATTGAGGGCCAATAGGTGGAGAGCCAGAGCTAAAATGATTACAATTAGCTGTACTTGATGTACAAGTAAAAGCAGTTTTTAATTCTTTATTATTTGGTGCAATCAATTTGCCTTTTTCTCTATGTAACCACAAGTATAAATTTGTCATAGCAGCAGAATCTAAAAATTCACTTGTTTTAAATGTTATTCCATACTGCTCTTCAATAGCTTTTAAAATAACCTTGACAGTTATAGCTGGTTTCAAATCTTCTGGAAATACCCCACGTTTACCAAGATGTGATGCGTTTTGATGATTGCTAATATTTAAACCGTTATCTTGGCTACCTATACCATCATAAATGTAACTCTGTGAATGCGCTAATAATGGATATATAATTGCATCATTGTAAGTAACTCCACCAATAATAAAGTTCTTACCATTTTCTAAAGCATCTTTTACATAATCATTGCTTGCAACGTGGTTAAAATTATTTAGCCATAATAAACTATCTAAGCTATCTTCTCCAATTAATTCTGTTAGCGTTAAAGTATCACCAAAAAAAGTTACTTTATACATTGAAGGTTGGCCATTTTTTAAAACAGCTTCTTCAAGTTTTATTTTACCAAACCTGAAATGTAAATGATTTAATTCTATTCTTGCACTACAAAATATTTGATTATCAAAACCATCAATGTCAGGATTATACCAATGCTTAAAAATCTTATTGTTAGTTTTAGATGCTGGTAAATTAAAAGTTCTACTGTAATCAGTAAATATTTTTTCTATATCACTAACATCTTGAATAACTTGAGTTAATGAAATTAATTCTTCTTCCATTAAATCAACTCTAACAAAATCTTGTGTAGTAGTTGTATTTCTTAACTGTGGCTGTATGTATAAAATAACTTTTTGCACTATCTAATATTGTTTACTAAAGCAAATGATTTTTCAAAGTTCATTGTATAGTTTATTAACCTATCGTTTAAACCTGTTTTATAAGTAAATGAACTATCTTTTAAATTAACTGGATATATGTTAGCACTTGAATCAGTTAGCCAGATGTTTTCACTAACCATCAACTCTTCAAAAAATGGATTCATTAATTCATTAACAAAACCACTATTTAATAAAACAGATTCTGTAGCATTTGCATTAAATGTTTTCTTTGCGTGTGCTGTTGTAGAATAAGTATTGTAAGTAATTGTTTCTTGGCAATCTTGTCCAACTTCTTCAGGTGGGTCTAAATGCACATTTCTTGCTTCAAAAATACTTCTATTAAAACTCTCACTTCTTGCATCTAAACTTTCTACAGATTTTTTAAAGAAAAACAAATCTTGCATTGCTCCCCATCTATTTACAAATGTTATTTTGTTAACTGGATATTTGCATTCTTCAGTAGGTTCAAGTGTTATTGTTTGTAATAAATTACCTTGTCCACCACTTCCAGAATAAAACCTTGCTGAAATTGGTAGAATAGAAGTTGTAGCCCAATTAAGGTATTTGATTTTTTGATTATTGTTTCCATTATCAGAAGTATTTGTGTTAGTTGTAGCTCCATTATTGTAAAGCATATTAACTGAACCTACTTCTTCATTATTTACAGGTATGTTTATAACTGAACCAATATGATATTGTAAATAATTTCCTGTTACCATTGCAATAGGTTCTGTTGTGTAGTTTACACCATCTTTAAATTTATTATATCCTTCTTGAGCTAAGTAAGTATTTGTTGTTACTGAACCAATAGCTGTTCCATCTGATTCTCTTGCTGAGGTTGTTACAGTTACCCAAATAGAACTTTTAGCAGATGATGCTGAATAAGTGCCTGTAAATATTTGTTCTAAGTGGTCATTTACTATTTCACTAATATCAAATGAAACACTATTTTCAGAACCTAATGGTTTTTTCTGTAGTGAGTAAGTTGCATATAAATCATCGCATATTTCAGTTGAGGAACTTAAACCACCAAATACAGTTATATTGATTTGAAAGTAACTAAGGTTAGCATCTGCTTCTTGTGGTGTTCTTATAAAGAAAGGGCTTCTTGTTCTTATTATTGTACTCATTGTAAATTCAATTTATCTTCTAAATAACCAGCAACTATTTCATCTCCGTATAAATCTAAACCACGTTCAAACGGTTTAGTAAAAAATAATGTTGCTCTAATACCTTTGTTTTTAATACTTCTTGCAATTAAGAAATTTAGTGATTGCCTACTAACAAACTTGCCTTGCTTATCTCTTGGTGCAATACCTTTTCTAATACTCCACTTGTCAAATACTGAACTTGGTGGTTGTTTAGTAGTGTATTTAAATGGACTTGCAGAGCTTTCTGGATATGTTGATTTAGCACCTTTAACACCTTTATCTAAATACCCTCCATAATCCTCGCTAAGAAACGAAATCTTATCTCCTTGTATTCTGTACTCTAAACTATTATATAGTTGCTTAGAAGCGTTATTTTTCTTTTTAGTAAGGTTGCTCCTTGATTGCTGTATAACGTACTTAGCGTATTTCTCTAATGCCTTTTTAAATTCACTCATTAGCAATAAGTCATTTCATCATTAGTACCACAATCAAAAGTTACAGCCCAACCGCAAAGCATATTATCGAAACGCTCTGTAAAAGGTTCGCAAGTAGCTGGATTAATTAACTCAAACTTATCTTTATATAAATCACTCTTTTGCAAAACTCTTATCACTCTTGTAGCTAATGCTAATTGAGTATTCAATATATCTTGCCTATTATCGTTGCCTCTATACAAATCTGTTACTTGTTCATTGCTAATATCTACTAAATCCATAAAGAAGATAGTAATATTAAAAGTTACATAATTGTTGTTTATTGTACTATTATTAACCATAACGTGAGATAATGGAAACAAGCTCTGTTTCTTTAAATCAATATCAGCTATATCACCAAATGTAATTTCGTTGTTAAATGGTTCAGCAACAATTACTTCTTTTATTTTATCTATTATATTGTAAAAACTGTTCATACTACTTTTATATATCTTGGTGTGTGTTCTCCTAAATCTTGATTAATAAATTCATCTAAGTCATCAATAGCATTATCAAAATCCATTTTATCACGTTGTATTAATAAATCTAAACATACCCAATAATCATATATTGCTTGTGCTGGATTGTTAGCTGTAATACCTATAAACGCTTCTTCAAAGCCATCAACTAAAATTATGTGTTCATTCTCAATTAATAAATTGCGTTCTGTTAATTCTTCTAATATATCATCCTTTGTCATCGTTGGCTTCTTTTAAGTATCTGTTGTTCTAATTCATATTTATCTTTTTCAAATGCTAAATGCATTAAACAGGTGTGTAGTTTTGATTTGGTAATTTGATTGTATTTGAGAATGTCTCCATTAGTAAGTCCGTAGATAGATTGATACCAGCCCCATTTTGCAGAGAATCCCGCAGATGCTGAGGAAGCTCTACTTCCTTCTGCGTTGCTAAATAGTTCAGGATAGTTTTCTGTAATTCGTTCTTTAAACTGTAAAAAAAAACAATAGCACCAAATACAACATCTAAAGTAACTTCTGTTAAATCATACTTTTCAGCACTTTCATATTCTTCTATTAAATACTGCTGCTTTTTCTTGTAGGTTATTGGCCTATATAAAACACCTATTGCTTTATTCATAAGCTCCCAATCAGCAAGGTAAGTATCTAAATCTACATACTCACCAAATGATATATCATCCAGCTTTGGTATAAATCCAAACTCTTTATCGTTTAAAGTAAACCTATCTATAAATTTAGGTTCTGTATTAAATAGCTTTGATAGTTCTTCGCAGATGTTGTTTATATCAGTAGCTTTTATTTGTAATACTTGCTTAAGTGGTATATTACAAAATATCTCTACCATCTTCTGCTGTAGAAATGAATCCAGTTCTTTACCATCAGCAATCTTTAACCACTTTTGGTATTGCTTTAAAGTAACCTCATTAAGAGTTTCTGGTATGTTAATAGTTAGTTTCATTTATATACAAACGTTTAAATTAGTGAATCGTTATATACAAATATAAAAAAAAGTAGGTAACGCTCTTGTGCCGACTACCTACTTTAAACCAAAACATAAATTTTAAATCAAGACTTTAACTAAACGTATTTAGAAAGTTATTTTTAAATTATATTCAAATATAATAAAAATTTCTATATATATCTTATCTTTTCTTATCTTATCTAAATGCTTAAGGGTGGCTTAAGCGTGGCTTCAATAAATGTGATATTCTCCTAAATTTGGATTCTGTAATTGATAGCTAACTGCATACCTCAACGCATCAATAGCGTGGTTAAAATTATCAACTGGTGTTTGGCTTTTCTTTTCTAACCAACAATAGTTATTTAACTCTTTAATTAATTCTGTACTATCTTCAGTTATTACTAAATCATAATCTTGTAATAAACTAATACCAAATGTTATACTACCTTGACCTTTGATGGCTGGAACAACATTACAATCTCTACTAAGTTCTGTTATTAATCTTGGTTCTGCTGAATCACCTACTATTAAATTATCTGCTGCAAACTTCTTGTTAAGTTGCAATATCTCGCTTGTAGTTAGTTTAGTTTGGTAGAAACATAGTTGTATATAGATAACTTTATTTTCTTTGTCTATGCTTGTTTTAACTAATGTTGAGGGGTCATTGCTAAATCCATAATCTTGACCGTAAACAACTTTACCTACTTGTTTAAATTCTCCTATACTCCAATCAGTAAATATAACACCCTCAGCTTTATCGAGCCAAGCACCTTCAATTGTATGCTTGTATCTGTTTGGCCTTCTAACCTTCATTGTTTCAATCTGCTTAATATAGCTTTCTGAAAGGTTGTCTATGTTATCTAAATATGTTGTATGTATATAAGTAGTATCTTCTTTAGTTATATTACTACCAGCAGCAACTCCTCTATCTTCAAACCAACGCTTATAAATGAAATGTTCTTTGGTTGTTGGATTTAATATTAGTATTACTCTATTCTCTTGTATTTTATTACGAACACTTAAATCAATCTTATCAAATATATCCTCATCATTAAGTTCTTCTGCCTCATCCATTACCCAAGTAGTAATACCTTGTAAAGATTTAAGATTTGCAGTTTGGTCGCCTGAGCTTGTTTTAATACCTCTAAATATTATCTTACTACCATTGCCTTTATTTATTATTTCATCCTTTGTTATTTTAAATTGGTCAATAACTCCAAGCAGTTCTAACTTTTCTATAAACTCAGGTATGATACTAATGCTGGCTGCTCTTAGAGTGTATCTTGTAAATAATATAGTATGTCCAGCTTGATAGGTTAATAGTAATAGTACAGAGTTAACTGCAAATGATTTACCTGAACCTCTACCACCAGTTACAATAAAGTACCTTGCAAATGATTCTTTAAATACTAAATACTTTTTATTGAGATTTAATTCTTCCAATTACTTCTCTAAAATCAAAGTTAACTTGTTCTGAGGTATGTATATCAACAGAATCTTTTTGCTTGCCATAGATACTATCTAATACCATATTTAATCCTTGAGCATCTCCTTTCTCAATAACCTTTTCTATAACAGCCATAGCCATTCTATATTCATTAGTCATCCATACTTCTTCACCAGTAACAGGATGAATGCCTTTTGTTCTAAGTTCAGCTATTTCTTTTAGAATTGTGCTTCTGTTTTTAGCACCTTTTGGTTTACCTTTAGGATTACCTGATTGGCCTTTTGTCCATTGATGTTTTACTATATCTTCTTTTGACATTTGCTGTTGTATTTGTGCTGTATTTGTTTAAAAACATTAATAGCTTTTTTTCAATTGCTTTTACTTTCTCTTTCGTATTCATATTCATTATATAATCTTCTCATTGTATCAACTAAACCTTTAACGCAACTACCACAACTTGATTGTTGTTTATTAGTTCCAAATACTCTATTGTGTATTATTAGCAATCCTTTTTGTTCGCTTGCATTTACTACATTTTTTTGCTGATTGAAGAATCCTTTTAGATATACATATTCTTGTTCATTAAGACATTCTACATTCTTATAAGGAAACATTTTATTAAGTTTTTCTTTTCTTGTGTCGCATCCACAATCTTTACCTATCTTGTCAAATATCCAATCAGTAGCTTGTTTTATACCTGTTGCTTTTGTAACCTTTTCTATGCTATCGCCTAAACCTTTACTTTTCATTTTTAATATATGCTATTTTTAATAATACTAAGTAACCAATTAAATCGCTTAGTGTATCTTCTGTTTTATCGTTTAAACCTTTGTTTTTAATTCTTGCTAACTTATCATCTATTCTAACTTTTATTGCTTCAATAGAATCTAACTTACTAAATACATTTGATGGATTGTTTGCAGTATCTCCGTAGGCTGCATTCTTTTCTAATAGTAAATCAATAACATCATTACCTATTTTTTTAATTAAGTATTCAGTTTTCATCAATTTTTTTTTTAATTTCTTTAATACAATTATTTATTGTTCTCCATACTACTACGTGTGAAATATTAGTTGCTGCAGATAGTTTTCTAATACTGTGGAATTTCTTTCTATATAAGTTAAATAACTTTCTATCAAACCAGTAAAAGCCATCAACTATATCATCAACAACTTTCTCTATATCTACATACTTTGTATTATCTGCTTCTATAATGTTTTTTAGGTCTTTATCAATTAGTAAATCTTTATCAACTCGTATTGTATCAATGAATAAATTATGCATCATCTTATATATAAACGCTTTATTTAAAGAATCGTTATATAGAATATCGTTAATTTTTACTTTTTTACTATCAATTTTACTATGTAAAGCAATATAAAAGTCGTGTAATAAATCTTTTGCTGGTATCTTACTATTGCTACTTATTTCCTCAGCCATACTTAGCCAAGTTTTTTCATCTCTTACTAAGATGTGTAATATATTATTTACTTCTGTACTCATCTAATTCAAGAAGTATATTTACAAAATCATCGTATTTTAAAGCAATGTAATCGTCTTCAAAGTTTTTAGTAAATACAACTACTGGTGTTTTTAGTGTGCCTCTTGCATCTCCTTTGCTTTGTTCTAATGCTTTCCAAATATTAAGTTTCTCTTGGTTTTTACACTCCCAGCTGTATTCAGATAGTATTCCACTTGTAGTTAGAATATCTCCTTTAATACTTAGCCCACCAGAATTAGGTGTTCTTCTTATATTGGTATCAAACTTCTTTGCTAAATCTTTAGCGATTTTTAGCTCAAACCTTTTACCTTTTTTATTTGCATTTAAACTCATATTTTTTGGAAATGTTTTCTAATTATTGCTCCAAGTTCAGCATCATTAGAATATATTCTACACAGCAAAGCAATGTTGTATTCAATAGGAGAATCATTACTACGATAATGAGAGTCCTTTGTTTGTCTGTATTCATTTAATGTTCTCTTTTTACTTTTCAAAATATCTTTTTATTATTACAACGATTAAAGCACCAGAGATAAAACTGGTTATGTGTGATATGATTAACATTAATAATATAGTTTTCATTTTTTAAATGTATTAAATTTTTTCTTAAGTTCAGCAGTTTCTTTATATGCTTTTACATTTTGCATTGTTAATAATGTTTGTTTGTTTTTCATTTCATCAATCATTAACCTCAGCTCTAACATACATTTTAAGCTATCTTGCAACGTTTCTACCGCCTCCAATTTGCTTTGTGTTACTCTACCAACTTTTAAACCTTCTTGAGCTTTTAAAAGCAATATTTCTAATTTGTTCTTTGTTATTGTATAATCTAAATCTGTCATCTTTTTAAGTCTTCTGAGTATAAAAATAAATCACCCATTTTTTTATCTAATGTTTTAATAGTTCTATATATATCTATGCTTTTCCTTTTAACTTCTTCTTTTTCTGCTTTAGTAGAATCAGTTCCAAGATGTGCATACAAACTGCAATCTATTTCTAAAAGTGTATCTATCTTTTTTTTATTATTCCAAGTTTTATAATTCATAAACTCTTGTATGTTTTTATATGTGTATCTCATTGTTTTTGTTTTAAAATAATTCTGTTTGGTTTACATTTTGTTTTCTTGTTATTCCTACTGCAGTTTCTAATATTGTTTTACCTACTTCATAATCTACAAGGTTTCTTGCTATTTTATCTCGTCTTTGTTTTCCTTTGTATTTATTAAAATCGTAATTGTGAAATTCACAAAGTTTTTTGACTTCATTACCAGTAACACTAATAATCCCTTTTCCCTCTTTTCTTTCGCCTATATTTGTAGGTAAATTAAAGTTAGTCCAATATAAATGCCTACCACGTTTTTTTGCAGGTATTAAAGGCTCATAATATGGTATAACATTTTCAACACAATACTTTCCTTTAAAGTAATTGTCTAAAAATATTATTTCTTGATATAACTTCATATCTGGGAATTTTGGTATATGACTATTTTTAGTATGTTGTGAAAATCTTACTTTACTATGACTTGGGCAAGGAGGTGAACTCCACACAAACTGAAATTCCTTATAGTGGTCTAATAAATATTGGTGTGCATCTGCTACTATTACTTTATCATTGGGAAACCTCTCTTGGTATAATCTTGCAGCTTCTGGGTCTAATTCTACAGCAGTAACTTCTACATCTGTAACCTCATCCCATTTGTATCTGTTTCCACCTAAACAAGCATATAAATTTAATATCTTCATTGTTTTTGTTTTAATACGTTATTGCCGCCAATTGTAAATCCTAAACCATTATTGTAATCAAAACATAATGGTTTATCTAAAGTCGGTGTTCCTCCAGTTTCTTTGTCTTTAATTTTTTCTACTCTTACTTGTGTCATCATCCAGCTTTCAGGTGAATTAATAAACCTATGTATCGAAAGAAAAGAATCGCAGCGATTTGCAAACACTTGACCACCCTCAACATCAGATTTTCTTGGTGGTTGTATATAACCAGCATATTCGTGATTTGGTGGAAATACTCTTCTTGCTGATTCAGTCATTGGATGTGTCATTACATATATTGATTTACCTGTAGTATTGCAAAAATCTCTTATATCGTTGCATATTAAATAATTACGTTCATATTGGTTTACTCTTCTATCGTGGTTTAATCCTGTGAAAGGGTCAAGTGCAAATGAATCACAATTACTTTGTTTAAATATTTTTAATAAATCTTTATGATTGTACATTTTTTTATTACTAACAAAAGTAAACCACTCTGAAATTTTATTATTGTATTTATCAATTTCATCTTTACTTAATTCATTTAATTTACATTGTGCATACATTTGAATTAAATCTCTTGTTAATTGTCCAGAACTATTTTCACCGCTCCAAATACACCATTTAACATTGTGTTTAATACTTAAGCATAAAAAGTACCATAACATAAAAAAAGTTTTGCCTACATTATCCAAACCAACTATTACTGTAAAGCTGCCACGCTTATGAACATACCACTTATCAAACTCGTTGCCAATTTCTAAACCACGTTTAATTTTGCCTTCTTTGAAAGCGTATAAGTATTTTAAGTTATCTTCTTTATTAACTATCATCTTATAAAATTTGTAGTTAGGTAAGGGTCTTTATTATCTTTTCTTATCTTATCTTTTCTTAATGCTTTAGCCCTGCTTAAGCCCCCCTTCTTTCCGTTGCTTACATTTCTCTTGTGTTCTAATAAGCGTTGCTTATACTGTTCATCTAACCATTTAATACTAATAGTTTCATTTTCTATCTTAAACAACTCAGCATCTACTAAAGTACTCCATTGTTTAGGTATTAATGTTTCTATTTGTTTTATTGTTACGTTACATTCTTTGCTCCAGTAGTAACAGCAAACTTTCATAAATGCACCTTGTACATCTAAATCCATAAATGATATACTGCCAGTAATCCATTGGTTAGGATAAAATTTAAAGTATGGTAATTCTTTCATAATTTGATTAAAAATTGTGTTTATAGTTTGTTCTTTCGCATTGTAATTTATAATATTCAAAAGCTCTCATACCAGTAATATGTGAATCAGTTGGTACAAAATATTTCCAACCTTTGCTTTTTCCGCGATTAATATAATAAAAAAAATAAGCAGCTAACTTTCCTGTGTTTTTTTCCATTATGACAGTTGCTGTATGGTCAGAGGTTGGTATTGCCTCTTTTACTTTAAAATCTTCATTATTATAATTACCTTCTCTATTTTTTTTTGAATATAATTCTGCTATATAATTAGCTTTATCATTTAATTCTTTTGCGATTTCTTTATTCATAATATGCTTTATTTTTTTGTTCGTATTTATAGTAAGCTAATAACTCATTTTCATTAAGTGATTCTTCTGTATATAGTTTATCAAAAGCGAAGGATACGTTTTTTATATCCTTCACTTCTTCTTTTGGTTGTATATAATCAATATACTTAAAATCTTTCTTTTGGATTTTAAATGCCTGTACCAATGAAATATATGTAATATTATACTTCTTTGCTATCTCTGGCATCGTTTGTCCGTTCATCAACATATTTTGTATATCTAACGAACTCAAACCCAATGCGGTTAAGATTTTTGATTGTTTCATAATACTTAAAAGGGTAAATCGTTTGAAGTATTACTTGCTTCAGCTTTAGGTGCTTCTGCATCTGGCTTCCAAGTATCTACACT
>WLWF01000723.1_pt1 | contig 30889 bp, 28 predicted proteins | sample 6718331 | NCBI WGS metagenome assembly WLWF01 (sample SAMN12718692, study PRJNA515312) | sponge metagenome | isolation source: marine sponge | host: Mycale hentscheli | place: New Zealand: South Island, Marlborough, Capsize Point | collected 2003-05-01 | reverse complement strand
TTCTACTTATTCTTACACAAATTAGTTATTCTTGTTTTTGTGTTGCTGATTTAAGAATAACATATGTTATTCTTAAATCAGCAACACAAAAACAAGAATAACTAATTTGTGTAAGAATAAGTAGAATTTGTGAGAATAACCAAGACCAAGATATAATTTCTCTCCACACAACAAATAGATTGATTTGAAAATTGATTACAAAAATATTATTATATAAGATTGTATATTATGATGTCTAATTCTCTTGACTTCCGCACTCAAATGAACTTGGTTCTTGTTGAACTTATTAAAAAAGCTAATAATAAAATAACTTATATGTGTGGGTGGGTAAGCCTACGAGGTGGAGCTTTAAATGCTCTTATGGACGCATACAATAGGACTGGCGAACGAGCAAGAGAAATCTTTAATGAACGAAAAATAAAGTTCGGCAAGAGAATGTTCTCTTGGGCTGATGTATTTGAAGGTAAAGCTGGATACTCAAGAAATTATGTAGATAGAAAATGCGGTTTAAGTGGATTTAGAACTAAATACTGGGACACCTGGGGCGGTCGTCATCATCAACATACTCTTAAAACATATTGGAACTTCCTCCAAGAAGGACGAGATTATAACCCAGAAAATAGGACTATGGCTCAACAAGATATTTGTAGGGCAAAATCTTGGATTATGTATAATTGGCTTATTACAAACTACTGGGGGCGTGGGCTTGGACAAGTTCCTCCAAAATTAACTACAGTTAATAATGCTATTAAATGGTGTGAATTTCATTATAATAAAGATTATCTTGACAAAGTATGGAAGGACAGTCTAATGTTCAAGGACGAGGAATTTATGGCTTGGTTTACAAACACTCACAGAGCCTGGGGTAATCAAACTTATACTCAATATTGTCAAAATTTACAAGATGGTTGGGATTTCGCTTGTTCATTCGGCGAAGGCAAGAAATATGACCTCACACAGATTATGGGAACAAAAGAACATACCAGAGCAGAAGTCTTGGCTCTTTGGCAAGAACAGGGAAATTGGGACGGTTTTGACCTTCGGGACAGAGATTAAGCAAAGATGGTCATAAAACCAGGCGAAAATGTCAAGACTATCCGTTGAAGTTTTATAAAAAAAGAAAATTGAATTGATTTTAATATTATATTATTTTTATTATACACAACTAAAATATATCTTGACTATGACTACCAAAATCCAGACCTACACCAAAATGATGAACGAAGGAAAGAATGGAAATGCTTGGAAACCTGACCATATCACCGCCTGTGGCTTTGTCAAAGGTAGAACTGTTCAGGAATGTGCTGAAGATATATTAACTGAACATAAATGTTGCGATGTCCCATATTGCGACTGTGATGAATATATTACTCCAACCTTTGGCTCTAATGTCAATATTGAATGTATGAAATGTAGTAAATTTACCTGTAGTGAATGCTGTGATAGGATTTGGAAAGGCGAATGGGACGGCGAAGAATTCTATAAACCAAAGATACTTCAGCCTGGCTTGACACATCAGGTTTGGAAATGTCCATTCTGTCGGGCGAGTTTTGATAGATTGCTATGGGATTAACAAAGAACAAAGATAAATATCTCTCCAAATAATAAAATTGAAAATAAAATTGATTAATATATTTTTTAATATTCATATAATATACGATGGCTACTAAACAGGTCTGGAAATACGAAGCGGCGGCTAATGATAGTCTTGGTCTTAAAGTAGCAAAAGACCCTGATATTGTTATGACAAAGCCAGAAATGGCGAAGTATTTAATTGATAGAATTTCTTGGGAAGACGGCGAAATCGTCTGCGAACCGTGTCGTGGGAATGGAGCTTTCTATGATAATCTACCTGATAATGTTGTTAAAATATATTATGAAATTAATGAGGGCAAAGACTATTTAGGAAAGGATAAAGTAATGTGTAATACCACAATATCTAATCCTCCCTTTGTTCCAAGAAAACTATTTTGGAATTTTATGGTTAGAGCTATGGAAACTACTACTGATAGAATTTATTGGTTAATAAATCTCTCCAGTATGAATGTTTTTACTCCAAAAAGATTAGAAGAAATGAAAAAGAAAGGTTGGTTTATTCAACATCAACATATTGTTGCAGATAAAAGATGGTATGGAAGATATGTAATGCTTGGTATTGGAAGGGAAGATTTGGGCATATTTTCTTGGTATGGAGGCAAGGCTTTTTAAAACAAAGATATAAAAAAGAGTTTAAAAGAATAATTATAATATTATATAAGTATAAATGGAAGAATTAAAAGAACAAGTCTTTAAATTTAGAAATCCCAAGGAAAACACTTGGACAAGCTATGCGAGAAATATTCGCCAATTGGCTGTAGGTATTACTGAAGAGGAATATAAAAATAATGATTTTTTATTAGATGTAAGTAAAGTTAATGATTGGATAAGTGAAAATTCAAGTAGTGATAGTAAGCGTCGTCTATATTACGCAGTTATTCTTTTGATGCTTCAACCAGACCGTTCAAAATCAGTTTCTATTCAACAATCTGGAGAGAAAAATATATATCTTGATTATCAAAAAGAATTAAAAAAATTTACTGAAGAATATTTAAATGAAAAAAGAGAACAAAAAAAATCTCAAAAACAAAGTGATAATTGGGTAGATTGGACTACTATTAAAAAAGGAATAAAATCTTATAGGAAATTTTTTATTAAAAATAAAACTGCAAACTGGAATACCAAAGAAGGTAGGCTATTCCTTCAAGATTGGCTCATATATTCATTATATACCCAGACTGAACCACGCAGACTTGATTATGCTGATATGAAAGTTATTGATAAAAAAAACTATAATAAATTAGATGCGAGTGAGAAAGAAGAACATAATTTTTTAGTATTAACTGGAAAAATTAAAAAACAATTTAGCTTTGGAAAAAAAGTTCAAAAAAATAAAAATATTGATGAAAATGGTATTCAACAATCAGTATATATGACAAGAGTACCAAAGGCTATTAATAGCGTTTTAAATATATATCTTAAATATAGTCCTGAAGAACAATTCAAAGAAAATTTTATTACCAGAACTTTGCTTTATATGAAAAATGGAAAACCTATGACAAAAGATGGATTAAGCAAAAATGTTATGAGAATTATGAAAGATAAATTTAATAAAAAAATCTCTCCAACTATGTTAAGAACAATATTCATTAGCAACCAACAAAAAGATGATGTTAAATTAAAATTAAAAATACATACCGCAAAGCAAATGGGTCATACTCCAGGAATTGCTGAACAATATTATGCTAAAAAATAAAAGAATAAGTAAGCGTAAATAACTTAAATATAATAATATAGTAATAATATAAATGGAAGGAAGTGTTTATATTATTAAATGTAAATGTAATGGTATTTATGTTGGGTCTACGGAGAGAAATTTAAGACGCAGACAGGGCGAACATCAAAGTGAATGTTTTAATCCTAAAAGAAAAAGTTATTATTCACCTGCTTACAAGCACTTTAGGAAGTGTGGTATGACAAGAGATGACCTCATTTGTCAGCCTATTATGGAAGCTCAACAAAACTTGAGATATGAAGAAGCAAAATGGATTAAATTATTAGGAAATTTAAATACTAATTGTAGTATTGAAGATTTAGAAAAAAAAGAAGCAAGAAGAAAAAGATGGCGAGATAAAGGTAAAGTTATTCATAAATGTGCTTGTGGAGGCACTTGGTCTTATACTCATAAACCCCGTCATTTAAAAACTAAAAAGCATCAGGAATGGCTTGAAGAAGAATATCAAAAAAAATTAAAATATCTACAAGGTAATATAGAAGATGCCGCCAAAGAAGAAAAAACCCAAATCAAGCACATCGTCCTCTCGTATGACAGCCAAAACAAAAAGTTCCTCAAAGAAGGGGAGTAAATCCAAGACCAGACCTGGAGATTTAGATTATACCACCAAACGAGGCGACAAAGACTTTCATCGGGGAGGCAAAGATGTTAAGAAAAAAAGACGCCCTTATATTCCAAGAAAAAAAGCCACAGCTGAACTCGGCGGCGAAAAAATTACCTTTAATAAAGGAGGCTTACATCGCTCACTTAAAGTCCCTATGTCTTATAAATTTAAGCGTAGTGAGCTCTCAAGAATTAATAAAATACCTGACGGAAGCTCATTCAAGTTCCAAGATAATACCATCAAAATGACACCTAAAATACATAAGCAACTCACTCTTGGTATGAACCTTATGAGAAGGAAAAAGAAAGAGTAAGCCTGGTTATTTCAAATACTTCAATTTAGTTATTCTTAAAACAATATAAAGGTTTTTTTATATTGTCTAATTATAATGAGATATTTAGACTGGTGCAGACAAAATGATATTATGGTTATGCCCATAAAACTCAAGATTTATCACAACGCTGAAGGCAAGTTGGTAAAGAAATTTCAAGATAGAGCCGATGTTAGATGGTTCAAAGATTTTAACGATGGACACGCTAAAATACAAAGACGATGGGCAAGATATGACGCTAATGGAGGCGGATTTACTCATTTCGCTGTTGATACAAGCAAGATTGCTATTATTGATGTTGATTGCGTTTTAGAAGAAAGTAATGAACATCAAGCTCAAATATTCAGGCTTATGTTAGAACACCCTTTTAAAATATCTAATACCAAGTCATATGGGAAACATATTATTATTGCGACAGACAACATACCTGATAATAGCCCTGATAGGTTTGGACTTGACAAAAGATTTGGAGTTCAAAATAATCAACCAGGCGTTGAAATCTTGGCGGGGCAGTGGCAGTGGGCTAAATTAGATGATGATATTCAAAATGTTGAGAAAGGAATTAAAATATGGAATGACTTGCCTGATGCTGTTAGACCTCTTGCTCCCGCAGCACCTGCCTTACCCGAACCCGAAACAAGCCCTCCTCCAGCACCTATTGCCGTTGCTACAGCAGTTGCAGTTGCCTGTGATGAACAACCAAGTCCTATTGACCTTCAAGCTGTTAGAGATAATCTTAATGCTGTCAGCGACACCAAGATAAGAAGCCCAACTACTTGCTCTGGAATTATTAAAGCATTAGCCTGTTCTAATAGTGAAGATGTTTATCAAATATTATTAGAAAGATTATCCAGACCTAATTGTAATTTCTCTAATGAAACTTGGGTTAGACAAAGATGGGACGCCGCTCCTATGGATAGTAATATCGCCAATTATAGAACTGCCTGGGAAACCAGTTGGTCGCAAAATAAAAAAAAATATAATTTTACCAGATTTTTAGAAGATGCGAATAAATTATTTCAAGATGAATTTTATAATAAATATAAAAAAAACTTCTTGGTCAATCTTAATTATAAATGTGAAAATCGCAGAGTTGCCTTTTTTGATGAAAAAAATTCTGTTTGGAAAGAAGGAAAAGGAATAGCTAAATCTCAAATTATTTTTATGATAAGGAAAGAATACGACAACCTACGCAGCAAGTTATTGTCAGGATATGCTCTACTTCCAAGTGATGACCCCTCTTCTGCTGAATATAAAGAGATGGTTCACGGAGCTATAAAACGCTTTCTTTGTTTGTTTTCATCTACTGGTGGTTGGACGAATGGAACAGCTAATCATATATTAAGTATGATACAACATACCCCTGAACTTCAAAAAAATATTCAATATAATCTTGAACCTATAACCCAACATTATTTTCAATTTAGAAATGGTGCTATGAATTTAAAAACTGGAATATTAGAAGCAAGAACAAGAGAAATGTATATTACCAAAGGTATGGTGCTTGATTATGATTATGTTAATAAACCTTATGTTGATGAAACTAAAAAATTAAATGAAGTTTTTGATAAGATTTTTGGATTTAATGAAGCTAAAAAAGAAAGCTGGTTGCATTGGCGTGGATATTGCTTGACTGGAAGTATTAGGGAACAAAAAGCTATGATTAAAATAGGAATAATAGCAAGTAATGGGAAATCTACAGATAGTAAATGCTTTAATAAATGCTTTAATATTTATTGTGATAAAGTTGGTAATGACGCATTTAATAGTGGTGGAGCATATAATAAATGTTTTTCCAAGTTCGCTGGAAGACCTATTAGATTATTTTTCTTGGAAGAATGGGGCAAAGATGAATTAAATACTGAACTTATTAAAGCTACAATTGAAAGTGAAACATTAACTGTTAAACCCTTATATCAAGAAGAGATTAATATGATTATCCAAGGGAAAATGGAAGCTCAAACCAATCATCACCCTAATTTTGGTAAAGATATTGATAAAGGCATATTAAGACGCTTTGGTATGGAAGATTATGGAAGTGAATTCGTTGATAAGGAAGAAGAAGAAAGATGTTGCGATGAAGAACATATATATCTCAAAGAAGATATTGAAGCATTATTTGATGATGTTAATTATAGATGTGCGTATTTTAATATGTTTTTACCTTATGCTATGAAATATTATAATGAAGGTGGATTGAAATGTTTTTATAGATGTAATCAGGTTTTCAAAAAGTTTGTTGGAGAGAATTATGATTATGAATGGGTAGAAGATTACTTTGAACAAACAGAAATAGAAGAAGACAGATTTATATACAGAGATAGAATGTTAGAAATATTCCAAGAAAAACACAAGAATATACAAATAAAAGAAATAAAAGCTGTGTTGGCTGCTCAAGGTATTAAATATGATACAAAATGTGAATTAGCAAAAAATCATCAAGATAATATCACAAACAGTCGCAAGAAGGGTTATTTTGTTAATGTTAAGTGTGTAGATTTCTATGAATAAGCTCTCCCTCCAATCCCCTCCAATCCCCTCTCTTTTGTGTTTGTGGAGAGGGAAACCATAATATCCTCTTGTGTTGTTGTATAAATAATAAATATCATCTTAACTGTTGGTAATAAAAAATAGCCCACCTAAATTAGAAAAAAAAAAAATTTTGTTTTGAGATAGAATAATTCTCTCCAGAGTAAAAAATAAAAAAAGGCGGAGAGGAGAGGGGCTAATTTTTAAGAGTGGGCGTAAGTAACATAAAACTAAAAGATACTTTTTTTACAAATAAGGACAAAATATATACAGAAAAATATATATTTTGAAGATTAAACAGAAGGAAGTGGATTAGGAATTTGCTCTTGAACAGCAATTTCAGCTTTATCAAGAAGACATTTAGAACCTTGGATAAGGCATAATATAGCGTGAAGAAGACCATTACTTTTATTTTTAAGCAAAGGCAAGACCTCACTAACAATAAAGAGAGTTCCTAAAATATAGGTAGTATATTCATATCCTACATCAACACCAGAAGATATTATAGTTTGAGATGAGTTTGACATTTAGAATATGGAGAGAAATTATTTTTTTTCTTTACCTTTCACTTTAATATCTTTACCAAAAATATCTTGAGGAGTAGGCATCTTTTCAGGTTTCATTTTAGCGACATCAAGTAAATTCCTTGGTTCACGCTGTTTCTTCATTTTGAGATTGGCTTTTTGAAATACTTTTGAAAAATGAGGCATTATAAAGTATATAAATATTTTTTTTATATTTAGATAATATAAATGAGTTTAATAGTTCTTAACAGTAAAGGTGATGACCCTGAAGATTTCAGTAATTTTATGACTGAACAAATAAAATTCCCCGCTGATGCAGAGGTATGTTTAGTGAGTTCTAATATTAATCGCAGAATGATGATAGATTTAGAAGCACATATTGCCGCTGGTAGTAATTCATTAGGCTTTCAGTTAGGGTCTGGAACACTTCTTGCCGACAGCACTCGTAATCTTGATTTATATACCCCTCACGCTCCTAATGAAATTAATATAGAAAGTAAAGGTAAAAATTTCCCTATTAAAGTAGTAGCCACATCAGTTGGTGATGAAATTAATGCCCATATGAATAACCCAGAAAAAATACTTTGCTCTAATACTTGTCGTGGCTGGGCTTCCGCAGCAGCTGGTGCGGCTCCTTTCACATTTTGGAATACTCCTCAAGTATGTGAGGCAGATACAGAAGGTGATGTTGGAAATTGGATTACTCAAGTAGGTGCTAATAGAATTAATCAAGGTGGTATTAATAGCACTTCAGCGTCGGGAGGAACTGTTGAGCCCGAAGGAGGAGCATATGTAGATTGGAAGAAATTAAAAGGAAATAATGGAAATGGTAGTTTTGTAGATTTATCTCCCCTTTGGAATACTCATAATGGAGCAAGATTAGGAACATTTAATCCTAATGGAAGTGGTATTAATATTGAACACGGAGGTTGGAATTGGCGATTTAGAACAGATAATACAGCACCTGATGAAATAGGTGCTTTGCGTGGAGGTATTTTTGATAATACAACCTTTACGCAAAGTGATTTCTTTAATAAGGACAGCAATATTAATAAATTAGTTGGAGGAACAGCCTATACAGTTTGGTGGGAATTAACAAGAATAGCAGCTGATGGTTCAGCAACCTGTACTTTCTATGCTCGTAAGCCAGGAAATAAAACAAAAGAAGGAGTAAATAATGAATTAGATAGTATGACTGTGAGATGGGCTCAAGTAGCTCTTCCAGCCGCACCTGCTTCACATATTAGTTTAGGTATTCGCCCTGTAATTGACGCTACAGGAGCAGCACCTGTATATTGTTTAGAGGCGTATATGGGAGTGACAGCATTAGCAGCAAATACTTGGACAACTCCCCCTGCTGCTTGTACTGCGGGAGGAACAGCAGGAAAAATTATAATAAGCGACCCATTAGATACAGCCACTTGGTCGCCAACAATAGGTGGTGCTGATAGATTAAACTTTGATTTATATAGACATCTTCCTATTCGTATGGGGGTGTCAAGTTCTTATACAGAGCCAAGAGTTTTATGTAATGCTATTCATCACGCCCAAGCTGCTTCAACTGCTATGTCCGTGACAGACCAAGGTAATTTTAGTCCGTATACATTTTTATTAAATAACCTTTCACCTATTCAAAATGCTTTACCTGAAAATCTTGGAGGTTCTTGGGACGCTCCCTGCCGTCAAATGTTAAGAAAGGCAACATTAGCAAAGGTATTAGGATATATAGGTCATTTTGGTAAAGTAGCAGCAACAGCTATGCTTCCAGCAGCAGCAGGATTACCCGCAGATATAGGATTAAATTTAACATTACCAGAAAACTTGAATTTAGTGGTTACTTTACCTGATTTACCTATAACAGGATATTATGGTAATTCATCAGGAGATGACGCAGCAGGAACATTAAATTTAAATAGTGGTGGTAATAGTGCTGCTATATTAGGTGTAATTCCTATAGGTGAAAGACCTTATAAGACCCCAGCGGGTGGCGATAGAGTAAATAATCATAGAGGTCAATTCTTTGCTTGTCCTATGGAGAATTGGGTTTGCTTGAACAATCCCGCACCATTTTCCACCTCATCTTTGCGTGTCCGTATAACAGACGCTCTTGGAAATAAACCAAATGTATTAGACAGCACGAGCACTATTACAATTAAAATAAAAAGAAGAAGCACTCTTAATGATTTTAGACAAGGAGGCGACCCAACAGTATTTTCAAGAAAATAAAGTTTTTATACAAAAATAAAATATAAATATTAATATATAATGAGCCAGAATAGATTGCCTGAAGTTAAAGACCCTCTTGCTGATTTAGCTATAAAACCTATGGAGGAAATAGAGGAAGAACATCAAGAAGTGGAGCAAATAGAAGAAGAACCTCCAGTAGAACCCGCAGATGTCTTTGGTTCTAAAAAATTTGAAAAAAAAAATAAAAAAGTAGAATTAGAAGTAAAAGATGAAATGAAAGATAATTTACCAAATTCTCTCCAGACAATAGAAGAAGAACCTAAAACGGGGAGAGGAAAAGATAAAATAAAAAGAAAAAGAAAAAAGATGACAGCATCTCAATTAGAAGCTTTAAAAAGGGGACGAGAAAAAAGTTTAGCAATAAGAAAAGCAAAAGCTGCAGAAAAAAAAAATAAAAAAAAACCATCTCCCACCAGAATGCCTCCACCTCAAGCAAACGCAAAATTATCATATGATGATTTCAGTAATTATATGGATATGTATGAAGAAAAAAGAAAGAAAAAACATTCAACGAGTAAAGAACCACACCCTAACCGAGTAATTAATCCCAGACATAGACCTATAGCTCCACCCAGTCAGCCCAGACAACCACCAAAAAGGGTCGCAAAATGGACTGGAAATATAGGGAGTTTTGCCCAACATAAGACTGGAGGAGGACGATGGAATTATGGAATATAACGGATATATGTCATTTTTAAAATTGAAGTTACTTTCTTGATTAGTAGAACCCACCAATTAAGAAAGAAATGCCGAAATTCACGATTATCAAAATGAACAACGGAGAATTCCCACCCGATGAAGAAAATATTACAGTAGAACATAAACCAAAATGGTTTGATTTATTTGAGCATATTCTTGCTTGTAATAATGGAGAAAGAAAGAAAGATGACAGATATTGGACTTATATTCACCAAACTATTATGGACGAGATAAAAAGAAAGTAATTATTTAAATCTACATATAAACTTACCTGTTTCAGGACATACTTCTGGTAATTGTTTTACAGATACTTCTTTGACATTTTTTGTCCTATCACTTTTATTTTTTCTATTTGATTTTTTGACAACTATTTTAGGCAAGTTATTTTTAAGTTTAAAATAATAATCAAAAAAACCATCTTGATTACTCATAGTTGTCATTTTATAAAATACATTTTTATTATACGACAAGGTAGAAGAAACTTCATAATCATAGGCAATATTATCTTTGCCCACAGCGTGTCTTTTCTTATCCTTATAATAATAAAATCTTGTCCAATTTTTTTGATTTTGATGTTTATGATTATATTTCTGTATTACGGAAGTGGGACAATAAACTTTGAAGTCAGTCAAAACATTATTTTCATACTCATTCATTTTAATTTATGGAGAGAAAATAAATAAAAAATTATCTTATTATTATATAAATGGCGAATAATGATTTAACAATATTACCAGTTGTCGCACAAGATAATGAAGATGAAAGTGGAAAGCAAGAAATACACCCCAATATTCCAAATGTATATAGAGGTCAGCTCGTAGCGTTAGTTGCAGGAGTTCGTATGGGAAAGGGGACGCTCTGGAATAATTTTCTCCATAACCCGAATTTTTATGAAGGTATGTTTTCAAGTGTAAATGTAATTAGTCCAACAATATGGAATGATGCGACTTCAAGATTTACAGCCAAGAAATTTAAAGATACTTGTCACGATAAATATGATGATAAAATAATAGATGATTTAATTACCAATCAACAAGCAAAAAAAGCATTAGATGGAGCAGATACAAGTTATGCTTTGATAGTAGATGATTGTTATGGAGAATTTAATCGGCACGGGAGAAATGGAGGTAGTGTTTTAAGACTTGCCTCACGATTTCGTCATTACTGTAATAAAGGAGATGCTTGTATGTATTTATATTCCACGCAGAAATATTTAGATTTAGTTCCAATTATTAGGGCGAATGCTACAGGATTTTTAGTGAGTGGAATGATAAAAAATAGGAAAGAATTAGATGCCCTAAAATATGATTTAGATGACACTTTTGGTGGTCAGTTTGAGGAGATAATGGCTCACGCTCAAGGTGATATGTATAGTTGGATATATTTTAGACTTGATAGTACTCCTCCAGAAGCATATTTAAATTTTCATACTCAAGTTTATTAAAATTTTTTTTATATTACAAGAATATAAATGAGTATAACAGGTTTTGAGAGTGCTATTTCCAATAATGTCAAATCGTATGGCGATAATTTAGCATTATTGAGAGATAATCAACTTATGGCGAGGAATAATGCTTTATCATCATTACAAGGAGAATTTGAGAAATATGGAGAAATTGCTAAAATAGGCTTGGAACTTCCAGTAGCTATAGAAGGTGTAAAAGGAGTAGCAGGAAGAGCAAAAGATTTATATAAATTTATAGCAAGAGGAGGTGTTCAAGATGCTGTAGGAGCTGCAAAACAGTCAGTAGAAGGAGCAGTAGGAGATATTAGAGATACTATGGCTGGTCGCCTGGATAATTTAAGGGTGTCAAGTAGTTTTGGAGGAGGAGAAAGTAAAGTAGATTTTAATCCTATGTTGAGAGAAAGAGAAAGTATGGGTAGGGCATTTAATGATATTGAAATGACAGAAACAGATGACCCTAATTATTTTGAAACAAGAGCAGGAGGGAATAGTTTTGCCTATGGAGATAGTGTTGGAGGAGAGAGTAAAGTAGCAAGTGGTTTAGATGAATATGGTTTACCAAGAAGAACAGGAGGAAATCCTTTATTTGATAGAGGTGAAGAACCCAGATTTTCAACATCAAGAGGTTTAGATGCTTCTTGGGAAAATGGAAGAGTAGAGCCATCAGTAGCCAGTATGGGAAAACAACCAAGAGGAGTTGCTAATCCAGAGAGCCAATTAGAGCAATATAGCCGTCCTGAAGCAAGTCCTGAAGGAAGAGATTTAGAAATGAGGAGCTATTCAGCTAAAGCAGAAGGTGAAATTAGACCTGGAAGTGCTATAGAAAGAACAACCGAAAATACCTTTGGTGGAGATATAGCAGAGGATACATCAGCAGCTGCAGCACAATCAGCAGTAGAAGAAGGTAGTAATGCTGTAGGAGATGCTTTGGAAGCAGGAGCAGCAGCAGCGGGTGAAGCGGCAGCGGGAGCAGCTGAAGAAGGCGTAGGAGCAGGTCTTTTAGCATCAGGTATATTTGCCCCTCTTGGAGCATTATTAGAAGGTGTTGGGGCTGTGACTGAATTAGGAGCAGTAGGCACAGGAGTTTATGGTGCTGTTCAAAGTATAACAGATGCTGATAAAGAAGAAGCATTAAGAAATACTCCACTACCAGCTATAAGACAACCAACATTAGATTTAGGAGGAAGAGTAGCAGCTCCAATACTTGCTTAAACTAATATTTATTTTAAAAATTAAACTAAATATTTTTTATATTAGTATATTATAAATGTCAGTTCCAACTTTGTCCAAATCAATCCTTACGGATAGAAATTCTGTTTACACAGAACAAGATATTATAGAAATCTTTGTAAGTCCTGAAGAAGTCCCTTTACTTAACGCCAGTCAAGGTTCTTATCTTAAGTTCTTGCTTAAAGTAAAAGCTGATGCCGCCGTCACCAATTGTATCGCACAGCCTGACCCTATGAGCGGCGGTTCTGCAGTAATACAGACTATTTCCATATATGATGGAGCAAACTCCCAACTTTTAGAACAGCTTGAAGATTTTAATACTTGGACTGCTATGTATTACCATTATTCCAAGACACAAGGTTTAGAAAATATGAGAACTCTTATGGAAGGTGTCAGTCCAGTTGAAGGTCGTTCTTTGAAAAGTCAATATTTTAATTTTGACCCAGTAGATGGAACTACCTATAAAAATGTTGAATGTGTTGTTCCTCTTTATATGAGTGGTCTTCTTGGTCAGGGACAGAAATTACTACCAGTTATAGCCCTCAACGGAATTCGCATTCGCATTCAACTCGCAAAGAAAGAGAAAGCTTTACGAGCATTAACTCAAGTAGGATATTCCAAAGAAGGAGCAAGATATGTTGGTATTCGCCAAATTAATGCTTTACCAGTTGCTGGAGCATTAGTTGCTCAAGCCTTTGCTTATCAGGGTGCTGCTTTGGCGGGTGGTGCTGCTAATCCTGGTGTCTTTTCTGTCAATACGGCAGGTGTTGATGCTGCTCCTGCCGCTGCAACTAATAATATTCAAGCTTTAGCTGATTTTAGTAATATTGCTTATATGGTAGGACAAGATTTATATATTGAACAGACTGCCCCTGACCCTCCTCTCTTTGCTGGTACTATTACTGGTGTGGCTTCTGTAGCTGGTCGTCCTACATATACGGTTGCTGGTGGTGCTGCGAATGTTGGAGCAGCAGGTATTGCGAATGGAGCAAAAATATATGTTGACGGTAATTCTCTCAAAGCTTCATTTGAAATGAGAAATGTTGAATTTGTTTGCTCTGTTGTTCAGGCAAGTGGAGAAACTATGAATGGACTTATGCGACAGGTAAGCTCTGGTGGAGGTATTAGATTAGATTATCCTTCTTATAATCTTTACCGTCAAAATCTCCAAGCAGGTATTCCCCGTAGTGAGCTATTAGTTCCCTGCACAGAACGCCGAGCTTGTTCCATAGTATCGCAACCTATGAGGTCTGTTGATAAAATATTTGAAGATACACTCCGCCCTGTAGGAGATGAATGTCTTTCTTATATTTGGAATATTGCTAATCGTCTAACACCTAATCGTAGAGTAAGCACTCGTCTTGTAGCCACGAAAGATGAGGAAGCAGTCCAGAGATTATCTTGGGACGCTATTCATCTTCACGAAACAGAAAAAGCAATAAGTAGATTAGATATAGTTCCTCGCAATCTATGTGAAAATGCCCGTTGCTTTGTCATTCCTCGCCAACTTGCGAAAGACGGTCATTCTTTTAATGCTAATGAAAATGAAATAAGATTAAATGTTGAATATGGTTCTGCAGCCGATGAGAATGTTATTAATAAACTTGTAGGAACTTGGTTATATCATATTAGAACCTGTGTGATTACTCCAAATTCAGTTGCTGTTGAATTTTAAATAAAGATAATTTTATATATTTTTCTCTCCAGATAATAAAATGGAAACTCAAAAAATATATGAAATAAAATATTATATCAAAAAATATAAGATAATACCAGATATGTTTGATATAAAAATAATAAAATCGTGGGAAATGGAACACGATACTTCTCTTGACCCAACAAATTTCGCATATTTTTTATATGATAGATTTGAGAACCACAAAGAATTATTAAAATCTAAAGGTAATGTAAATGAAATCGTTATATCAGGGCGATTGTCTGGAAAAAATGAAAGACTTAAGCGATAATAGTGTGGATATAGTCATAGCAGATTTGCCTTATGGAAGGTTCAAACATTTAGAATGGGATAAGGAAATAGATTTAGAAAAAATGTGGAGAGAAATTTGGAGGGTTGGAAAAGATACTTGTCCAGTATTTTTATTTGGTGATATAAAATTTGGTGTAAAATTAATAAATAGTTGTCCCAAGTATTTTAGATATGAAATAGTATGGAATAAAAAAAGAACAACAACACCTTTACTTTCACGCAAAAGACTTGGAAAAGCAACAGAATATGTATTCATATTTTATAAAAAACAACCAATATATAATTATAAAAAATATCATAAAATAAAAAATGAAAGATGGACAAATAATAATAATCAAGGAACAGGAAAAAATGTAATGTGTAGAGTAGGAAAGAAAGATAAAAGAATAGAATATAATCCAAAATTACCAACAAATATAGTAGAAAAAAAAAGTGATTATTGTACTTCAAGTAATTTTTTTACGGGTCAAAAACAAGTAGTAAAGAGAATAATATACGAACCTTTATTACCCACTAATGTATTAAATCATACGAACTTGGTTTTAGGTAAGGAAGATATGTATCACGCCAAGAGAGCTGTATATGACCCAATCTTGCCCACGAATGTAATTGAGCAATATAGTGTGAGGAAAAATAAAGTGATAAAAAACATTACCGAAAAGCCTCAATTTCTATTAGAATTTTTATTAAAATATTTTAGTAATGAGGGTGATACTTGCTTGGATATGACTATGGGAAGTGGTAGTTGTGGAGTAGCTTGTCATACATTAAATAGAAATTTTATAGGAATAGAATTAAATAAAGAACATTTTGAAATAGCAGAGGCAAGATTAAATTCTCTCCATAAAGAAAAGAAGGAATGTATAAAATCACCGCTCATACAAGAAGTCAAGCAAGAAAATATAATCTTATCGTCCGCCCATCAAAAAACAAAGGCAAAAAAATCGCAATCTTTAAAAAGGTCAAAAAAGATGGAAAAATAGTAGAACAGAAACTTGCCGATGTGGGAGCTTTAGGCTATGGGGACTACGGAACTTTTATAAAAACCAAGGGCAAGGAATTTGCTGATAAGAAAAGAAAGGCATATCGTAGCAGACACAGGAATGACCCTATGAGTAAAGACGGCAAGAGGTCAAGGGCGTGGTATGCTATGAATTTATTATGGTGAAATACTTAAAAAAGAATATAAAAATTGAGTTAAAGAAATGATGCGTAAGTATGTTATAAGATGCCCAGTAAGAAAGGAGTAATTAGAGAGCTGAATGCGACGATTGAAACTTTAACGCAAGAGAAAGAAGACTTAATAAAAGCACAGAATATTTTAGCATTATCAGTTATGAGAGCTATGAATAATAAATTAAGCTACTTTGATATTAAAATACAATTTTGTAAATGGATAATGGAGCAAAAAATGGATAGAAGTGAAGAGATATATAAATTAATTGAAAAAGCAAAAAAACTGGGATTTGAATGGGACAGCGAGGAATGGGACGAATAATTAAAATTGAATTTAATTTCACATAATAATATATGACTAATATATATCATTATGTCAAAGAAACCGTATACTATATATCCTGTAAGTGTTATAGATACTGCAAAACCCAAGATAAAAAAGAGAGGTAGTCAAAAAAAAAATGGGGTGACGCAAAGTAGTAGAACAGAATTCTCTCCATTTCAAATGGAAATAGGCACATTATGTGCTGAATTTTATTGTCGTGATAGTTATTTAATTTTTGACCCCTTTGCTGGGTGGGGTGAGAGGCATAGATGTTGTGAAGATGCTTCCAGAAATTATGTAGGTTTTGATAAATCACCCGATGCTATAGATTACGCTTTTAAAACATTTGGAGTTTCAAATACTTTAGCTGATAGTTTAACGGAAGAAATCCCGCAACATAACGGATTAATAACCTGTCCTCCATATTGGAATTTAGAAAAGTATGATGGTGATGGATTGAGTAGTTTAAAAACTTGGAATGATTTTTTAAAATTTTATAAAAAAATATTTGAACGATGTTATGCGAAGGCTGATGATGGAGCGACATATTGTATTATGGTTGGGGACTGGAGGAAAAATCATAAATTTTATAATTTGAGTTTTGAAACGGAGAGAATGATGAACGACATCGGGTTTAAGACTTGGGATAAGGTAGTGGTCAATCAAAAAAAAATATACAACTATTTACGAATGGGATATAACGCCAAGAAATTTGGCTATAGTTGTAAGGTTCATCAATATTTATTAATTTTTAAGAAATAATATTTTCAATTTTCGCCCTGCTTTTATAACCCTGGTCTTGACTTTGGTCATTATGACAAAGAAAAAAGCAAGATTTGTCAAGAAAAACCAAGCACCATAAGCCGCTGCATAAATTTTAAGTAGTCTATAACTCACCCGTAAAAGTTAGGGTCAAAAATTGTACTGAAAGTCAAGAAAGTCAAGACCAAGTTTGGAGAAAATTGAATTTAAATTGATTTCTTTCCCTGGTTAGTAATCAAACAGCAACCAAAATATCTTGACTTCTATATACATACATAACACTATGTCAAAAACCCAAGCAAAGATGACCGACGAGAGCCTTCGGGAGAAGGTGAAGGAGATGCAACAGCTATTTAAGGCTTACCCCGAGATATTCCCAAGCGGATACTTCAGGTTTCTGGGCGGAGGACTGAAGAAGGAAATCAGCCGTAATACCGCTTGGTCTAACAACTCTGTCGGCTTCTATTTTAGCTGGTGGCGAGGACAGAGAAATCCCAAGAGGTGGAAGATTGAGAAAATCTGTGTCCGCAACCGTAAGAGAGGTATGGGAACGAAACTGATGACGATGTTCTTCAAAAAGCTTGACAAAGAAGGCTGGAGCGAAGTCAGTCTAAAAGTCCTAAAAACCAACGAAGTAGCTATTAAATTTTATAAAAAATATAACTTCCAGATTGTCGCTGATAAAGGTGATTACTGGCTAATGAAAAAAACAAAAAAAGTAAATAAAGAAGCAATCGTATTTAGGCGTATTGCGAGGATTGCGAAATGTTAATCTAAATATATATTAAAAATGAAAAAAATATGGAAAGAATTACCGACTGAAATAGTTGATAAGCTTTTTTTATATCAAGAAACGCCAAGCTGTAAAGCATTTAAGGCTGCGACGATAAGACCCATAACAACGAGTATGTTAATGGAAAAATGTAGTGGTGATATAACATTAAATACTGAAGATGATGAAGATTATACTCAACTTGATTATGAGTGGTTTCATTATTTAGTAAGTGAATATTATGATTTAGATTTAGAATAACACAAGCAAGATTTTAAAAATTATAAATTCTCTCCAGATTTTTTTTTATATAGTTATATTAAATGTCAAATATTGCAGCAGTAAGAAAATTTGAGATTGCCCCAGACAATCAAACATCAGGGAATACAACATATTCCTATCGTCAGGGTAATCCTATTATTACCTTTAGCATAGCTCCTCAAGAGTATTATGTCCGTTCCAAAAATTTAAAACTTTGTTTTGATGTAGTATTAAAAGATAGTGCTGGAAATCTTCCTAATAATAATGACCAAGACGGCACAGGAGAGCGTGAAGTTCGCATTAATTCTCGTGTGGGAGTAGCAAGTTTATTTCAGCAACTTGAAATCAATAATGCTATGAACCAAAATCTTGAAACAATTAGACATTATGGGCGTTTACTCGCATCGCTTTTACCAAGTGGTTCGGGTTGGAATGAATATACTACATATCTTTCTAATGAATTTGGTGTAAGTTCTAATGAGCAGGTTCAGGGTCGTTATTTAAATCGCAAGATGTCAGTTGCTATGCCTTTGATGGCTGGTATTTTCCTTCAGGGAGCTGATATTCCTCTTTCTATGAATAATGGTGTTGGTGGATTAAATCTTAAATTTTCTCTCCAATCAAGTATTCAGGCTCTTTATGGCTCAACAGCTACTACTCCTAACTCTTATTATGAAATTACTAATGTCAGTCTTATGGGCGAGTATGCTATGCCCAAGGGTGGAAGCCTCCCTGCGATTTCTTCCTATCCTTTCTCTGGCTTTAGTTCTTTCTATTCTGTAATTAATAATAACGACCAGACTTCCCAGATTAATCCTGCTTTATCTGCTGTCGTATCTACCTTTACTAATTTCTTACCTACACCTCATATTAGTAATTATGAGGAGGACGCTATGAAAACTACACCTTTACTTAATAGAAATCCCGCAGGTGGAGCTTATGATTTACTTGCTCCTATTAGTAAAGTCAGTTTTATGCGAGGCGGTGTTCTTTTCCCTCTTCAGTTCCAGGTTGATGAGAATGAGGTAATTGTTCGTAATCCTGCTGTTGCTGATGAATTTGCTGGTTCTTCTTTTGATGCCCAGCGTCAGTATTATTATGCTATGAGTATTCGTCCAAGAACAAGTAGAGCTACAGACCAATTAGCTGGACAGAATAGTGAAAACTTGCCTACAGCAAATGGTGATGCTCAACATAATGCTGTGACTGAAGGAATTGAAGGAAATGTTACACCTAATGGTTTCCAAAATGTTTATGGAATTGGTATTAGAGTTGGTGATATGCTTGGAGTGGGCAACACTGCAAACTTTAAGAACCAGGCATACTCTACTCGCATTATATCCAAACTTGATGGGTCTTCTCCTATGTCTTCATATACTTTCTTCCTTTACCGTTCTGTCATTAACTATGATGATAGGGGTCTTGTAAGTATTGTCAATTAGTAAAAATAATACCTTATTTTAAAAATAATATTAATATTTATTTTATATTAGTATTATATAAATGTCCCGTAAACGCAAAAGTGATTTAGCACAAATGGTTGGTATTTCAGCAGCTGAAAGTCAAACCCAGCGAGTTGAAACCCGCTTGATTGAGCCCCGTTCTTTTAGTCAGTCCCAGGCTGTTTTTGAGCTTCCCCAAGAAGGTATTTTAAGTGATGATGTTGCTCTTCAGCTTCAGCTTACTACAAGTGAAACGAACGCAAATCAGCGTAATGACCTTCCTCTTATGGCTGGTATTCTTGGTTGTTTAGATAGAGTTGAAATGTTCTTTGGAACTACTCTTATTAATGCTGTTGAGAATTGCCCTCATCTAATGCAAATGAAAAATTGTTTGGTTGACCAAGATATTCGTGACCAAACCCATAATGTTTATCTTGGTTCTTTTAGTGGTATGAAAGCACAGCAAGGTGTAGGTGCTAATGCTTGGGGTAAATTAGCTCTTAATGCTTTAAATACTGACGAAACAGCCAATACTAAAGCATCTCAAGGTGTTCTTGGTTTAGTTGAAACTTCAGCCACAGAAATTAATAGATTAGACCATTTCCGCACTACATCAAGTGATAGAACAACGCCTTTCTGGACTATCAAACTCAAAGAAATTTTCCCAGTACTTTCCCAAATTCCACTTCCTTTGTTCGCACTCAAGGAGCGTGTTAGATTTGTATTCCATTTTTCCAGCGATTTAGCAGGTAATAGATGTGTTGCTGGTAATACAGCAGCAGGAGGTGGTGCTACTCCTTTCACAACTGGTAATAATATTCTTGAGAGTTCTTGTAAATTATCAACAGACCTCATTTACTATGAAGACCAAGTTGGTGTCCCATCACCTATGCTTCGCATTCAGCAAGAGCTTGAGAAAGGTGTCAGTCTTGTGATGACAGATTATGTGAATGTTATGTCTACGCTTCCAGCCCAGCCAGGTATTCCAGCGGGAACATCACAGCAGCAGCCTCTTTCTGTCCTTCTTGGTCTTGACCACCAGATTGTTCGCAATCTTTTAATTGCTACTCCTTCTCTTCCTAACTTTGGAGCTGCTCCTACTACTCCTGCTAATAGGGTTTTAGGAAACTATCTCTCCAAGGCAAGTAATGTTGGAACAACTCTCCAGGTCAGTATTAATAATGAGAATGTCTTTCCTTCTCCTCTTAATACAACCTCTAAATTATATAATGAAATGTCGCAAGTTGATGATGTTCCACTTAAGATTAATAGAGGTCTTTTCTCTGCTGATGGACAGACTACTGGAGCAGGTGCTTATCCTACTGATGTTAATCAGTCAGCCTTTGACGGAGGACAGTATTTCCACGGTTGCCCTAATGATGAACTTAATTGGTCGCTCAATTATCTTGGTGTAAATCTCTCCAAAGATGCTGGTATGAATTATGTTGGTAATGGAACTCAAATAGGTCGTCAGCCAGTTATTGTAACTCTTAACCGCACTCGTGTGCCTACTGATGCAGCACAGCTTCGGGTTCTAATCTGGGCTGAATGTGAGAGAATGATGCTCATTAAATCTGGTAATATTTTTATGAGTGGTCAGTAAGAATTTAGTGTAATATTATAATATCTTATTATACTAAATGACTACTTTTCAGGGAACAGAAACATATTTAATAGAATGCTCACGAGAGAATTCTGCTATTAATATTCAAGATGATGACGATACAAATGGTTCTTGGTCTAATGAAACAGATTTTGTTGTCAAAAGAGGTGACCGAATATCAGTAGAAATGGTATGTGCTAATATTAGAGGTTCAGGAACTTCTGCCCCTACAATAGAATTTAGCGGACAAAATGTTGTTGTAAATGGAGAACAAAAAGATTATTGTGATACTAAAGTTTTACTTGAAGTATTTTTTTATATGAATAATAATAATACATATTCGGTTGGATTACCTTTAATTCACCCAAATGGAGGTATAAATGGCGATGGTGGTGCTACTGGAACAGGATTTACAAATCTTGTAACACCTTTTAATTTAAATCCAAGAATACCAGAAAATACAGTTACAAATCAAATAAATAATTATAGAGAGGTTAATGAAGGTCACGGTTATGTTTATCCAGATTATGAAGGGACGGGTTGGGGTAATATCGCAAGTCTTATTTTTAGTTCAAGAATAGTTTTACCTCCTCCACCTGCCTCCCAGCAAGTTATTCCTTATCGCTATGCCTATGGAATATATCAATATCAAATTGAAAATCCAGTAGGTGTATACACTTGGTTGGCTCCTGGTGTAGTTTTTGGTGCGGCTGACCCAGGAAGAATATCAAGAGTGCGTATTCAGCCCCACGAGATGTCAGGACAAACAACACCTTTACCCCTTTCTTTACCTAATTTATTTACAGATTATGATAATGGAATAATAAAAGGAAGAACAGGAGATTTATTTCAAAATAATTTTTATGTTGGAAATCATATTTATGTGAATAATAACGCAAGTCCAGGTGGAATAGGATTACAAATAGATTGGGTAGGACAAATAACAAAAATATATGGAACAGCAGGACTTGGAACTCCAGTATTTAATGTTAGGGTTTTAGAATTAGAATTAGATGTAACGAATACAGGTTATTTACGAAATATTCCTTATGAATGTGGAGATTGTGCAGTATATGTGGGTGATACATATATAGATGGGGGAGGATATAGAAGACCTAAATGGAATATAAAATGTGGTTCAAGTCAAGAAGGATTATTAAATTATGATAATTTAGATTTACACGGAGTTCCTACAGTTGCTGGTAAATATGAAGGAAATGGTTATATGAGAGGTAATAATGCTATGTTTTTATACTCAAGAAATACGAGGAAGCCGCAAACAGGACAAAATAAAGATTTAAATTTATTTCCAAATACTGTATTTGACCCAACAGGTTTTACAGTAGATGCTGGAAATTATGGGGAACTTGAACCAACAGCTCAATTTGGATATAGAAATGCGAATATAGTCAAGGAATGTAATAATGACCCATATATTTTTATGAGGAATGACCACTTTGGAAGTGGAAGAAGAGGTATGAATAATGAGAAAATGCCTTTGGCTGAACCTATGACAGCATTTATTTATGTTTCTCTCAAAGAATTATTACAAGATGTAAATAGTGTGACCGCAGTTATAAATGAAAGATTACGAGAAACCTTAACAGGAATAGGAACTACTCAACAGCAAACAAATAAAATATTATTAAATTCAATAGAAAATCCTGATGATTTTAAACCAGCAAGTAATGTTGTTCCATATTATAATAGAGTAGGTTTTTATGATAGAGATGTGACGGAAGTTACATCAGGACAAGCTCAAAATACTTTAATGAACCAGCCAGTTAATTGTCAATATCGTAATGATGTGACAGATATAATACCAATTAAAAATGGAGGAACAGTCAAGGTAAATCCAGCTAATTTCACAGCAGGACGAGATTACCTTTCACAATCATATGGTAAACAGTTTGGAGGAATACCAAGGGGTGAGGATAATACAGTAAAACCAAGTCAAGCTCAATTAAATAATATAAAAGAAACGACATACTTGAGAGAGATAGAAACAAGTAGTCAAAATCCCGTAACAGAAACAACATCAGTAGATAGTGTGGTAGAAGTTCCAGAAGTACCAGGTTTTTACACGCCACAGCCAGACTTGATAGTGCCGCAGCCTGATATATATACGCCCCCTGTCCCAGAAGTTCCAGCAGTTCCTCCAAGTTTGATAAATAGAAATACAACAAGTGATGGAATAATAACAACATTAACATCAACTTATGATTATTCCGCCTCACCGCCTAATATAGTATTAACGAATTCATATAGAACTTTTGCAGACGATGGTGGATTGGGTAGTGATTATTCAACAAGTCATTCAAGATGTATAATTTTTGATGCTGGTGCTGGAAATAAAATTATGATAAATCCAGTAGATTTTGAATTTGAACATTCAACTTATGCTATGTATGATAGACTTGGAATAACAGCATCAAATACAATATCAGGATTATCATCATCATCAGGAAATTTATCAAATACTGATAGTCCATTATCTCAATATTTATATCAATCATCATCATCAAATCCAGGAACATTTTGGGGACAAAGTTGGGGAAATGGAGGAAATCAAGGAAATGGTTGGATTTTGCCTTCAAGTTCTGGAACAGATAGTAAAGGAAATAATAATAGTAGTTGGATTAATACTTGGTATGTGATAGATGCTCGGTATATTAAAATATATTTCAAGAGTGATGGAAGTGCGACAGAGCCAGGTTGGAATATAAGAGTAGCCCGTCAAACTTATGACCCTGGAAGCCCAGCAATTCCAGAAGTCCCAGGTTTCTATACACCACAGCCAGACTTGATAGTGCCGCAGCCAGATATATATACGCCACCTGTTCCAGCAACAACGACAATAGTTCCAGTATTAACAGATACAATAACAGAGGAATTAGCGGAAGTAAATTTCAAAGGTTGGGCAAATCCAATATATGGAAATATGGCTACATCAAATTTATATAAATATTTATTAGGTGATAGATGGGCAAATTTACCTGTAAATAATTGCGACCAATTTAGTTGGACAGGTGGAACAGAAGCAATAACAAGACAAGTAGGTAAAACAATAATATTAAATAATAAATTGGTATATGAAGTATTAGATTTTACCTTTCCTCAAGGTGATAATAATTATACGACACCATTAAATAAATATCCAACAGAAGAACCTCTCTCATTAATATGTAATAGATTAAGTGAAAATCAATTATTATACACAAATATTCCTTTTCCAACTGAAGATGATGGAGAGAAAAATTGGGCTGAATTCGCAAAAGCTATGAGAAATTATGAAACATATTATAATAAATCTAATAAACCTCCAGTAGGATATAAAAATCAAAGGAAAGATGTGGGAGGTTGGATATTTGATGGTGATGTAGGTATGACAGATGATAGAACGACAGCACAATTAAGAACGCAAGAAGGAAGTGTATCATATCCTCCTCCATTAACAGACCCAACTCACCCATATATTCCACCACCTAATTGGACGCAAGACCCAAGTAGTGTTACTCAACCTAAATATCAGCCAAATAGACCTTTTATTTATGATTGGCTAAATCAGCCTCCTGTAGAAGCTATGCTTACGACTGATGCTAATTTTGGAACAGACCTTGGATTACCGCAACCCATAGGAGGAGCAGCAGGAACAAGTCCAGATTATAGACCTCAAGCATATGGGACAAATAGAACATTAATATGTCCAACAACAACGAGTGAAATATTTGCGGGTATATCAGCAAGAAGTAATATAGATGAGGAAGAGAAATTTAGAATGTTAAAAGAACTTGGTAGATTAAAAATGAAAAGTAGATTTCAAAAGAATTTTTATAATATAGCGAAGAATTTTCAAGGTAATATTATTAAACAAACAACGCCTCCATCGGTAATTGACCCTCTTGATAATGGATTTATTAATGCGAATAATCCTCCAGACCCTGATTACAAAGTAGATACAACATTTATGGAAAGTCTTGATTTAGGTTTTTATCCGTATACATATACGGAGGGAGGAGGAACAACACAGACCTTTTGTGCTATTATGGTAGGCACAGATTATCAGCCAGAGAAAGAGAAATTATCAACAATAAATTTTGGTAGTATGTGTTGGGGTAATAGTATTGGTATTTCTAATGCGTTTTTTGATAATCACGCTATATGTCCAGTAAATAATGACCAAGTAAAGAGAGGTGAGCCTTTATCAACAGTAGTGACGACGCCTGGTGAATGGGTAAAAATAGGATTTCAAAATACATTAGGTATAGAAACAGATGCTGCTTATCAAGCACCAATAGCTGATGCTGATGCTTATACGCAGACAACAGGAATAGGAGCAGAGCCAAAGAGTGAATGGGATTTTACAACGAATTTCCCAGCTAATCCAGCCTATGAAAATCCAGATGCGGCAGGTAGATATAGACTGAAATTAATATTAACAGATGGTTTTAGATGGGACGAACAGACAACAATAATATGGGAACAAAGTAGTTTATTAACAGCGGCAGCTGTGACAGGATATAGTTTTATATCAGCAGATGCCCCTGGTTGGACTGCAGCAACAACACCAGCGGGTGGTAGATTTACAGGATTATTTAAAAATCCTCTTTTATCAGCAACAAATACTTGGATTTTAACAACAGGAACGGGAACAACACCAATAAATCCACCCGCTCCTACAACAGACGCATTAGTTCCAGGTGTATTTCAAGTTCAAGGTTTAGGTCAGCCTGGAGCATTTCATAATGGTCAATATGATACAGATGATAGTAAATATCAACAATATGGAACAGCCACTTTATATGTATGGAAATTTCCAACGACAACAGCAGGGGATAGTATTCCAGTTAATCTTGGTTTGGAGCAAAATAAAGTAAATTATGTATGGACAGGAGCAACTCAACCTACATTTCAATATGATGGTGAGCGAGGAAGAGTTCAGTTTATACAATTACAAGAAGATAATATATTAAATCAAAAATCAATACCATATAGTGATGCTACAACAAATCCATCGGCAACGACGGGAACAAAGGCAGGAATAATAAATACAGCTTGTGAAGATGCGGTATTTAGTCGTAATAATAGATTAGATGATTTCCAAGCGAATGCGAAGACAGAACCAAGTAGAAATACTGGAGTTCGTGCGGAAATAGGAGGGGTAGGAATATATAAAGTATGGTTATGTCCAGAAACATATGAGCCTCCAAATAATATAAATCTCTCCAGTTATTGGAATAATGCTGATGAAACATTTGATGAGAATGGAGATTTGGTAATAGATTATTGGGGACTAACAAAATATAATAGAGATAAAATAATAAAAGGTTGTGTGGAAGCAGATGAGGATAATTGGGAGAATTGTTTATTTTCAAGATTAGGTTTTCAATCACATAGGGAATTATTACCTGCTTATGGTAAACAGGAAAATAGATTTAATCCAACAACATATAATCAAACAAGACCAGATAAAATACCAAGAAGTACAAAACCATTAATATTATGTAATGCTGTAGATAATTCAATTGACCCTGCTTTGAATACCTTTTATTCATTAGACCCAGATTTAAGTGGAGTAAATGGAATTCCTATGTATAGTAATGGATTTTTAAATGATGAGAGTGTTTCTCTCCAATTAACAAATCAAGCATTAACAGCGACAGCTCCTCCAATATTATCAACTTCCCCTTTCTTATTAATAGAAAGTGATATATGTCAAACGAATTATAGAAGTGGTAGAACCCAGCAGAATGTTTTATTTTATTTAATGAAGAATTATCAAGCAAGTAGTTTTATATATGGATATGGAAGTTCATATACTCATACAGCAAACCAAGATAGAGTATTATCTTTAATTAATACAGCTTTGCGTGACCCAATTACAGGTAGATTACAGAAATGTTCAAGTAATTCAACAATAATATATAAAATCCAAAGAGATGTAGTTGTTCCTCCTCCTATGACTGATGCTCTTGGAAATCCATTAAATATTGAACAGCCAGAGAGCAAGACAGACAAATTATTAGAACAGATAGTTCAAAATACAGACAAGCAGCAGTCGGCAAGTGGTGGAGCGGCAGGAATAGGAATAGGAGGCGGAGGAAAGAGTGGAGGAAAGAGTGGAGGAGGAGGAATAGGATTAGGAGGTTTGCAGCGATTATTATTAACATCAAGTGAGCAGCAAAATGGTGCGTCTTTGAATATAGTTCAAGGGGCAAGAGCGACGGAAGCATTAGCTCAAACATATGCTGAAATAGCTGTTGACCCAAATACTGACCCAGAAGATAAAAAAATGCTGTCATTAATAGCCAGTATAGTTCAAAGAGGAATAAGACAGTTCCCTGTAGAATTACAAAAAGATATTGGGGGAGGAGGAGTAATACCTTCTACGAATTATGGAGAGATAATTACTCCTGACCCTGCTTCTTTATCTAATACGGGACTGATTTTACAACGATTTATTACAGGAATTATTATTGATAATGTTGGAGGATTAGAAGGATTACAAGATATATTAGAATTAGGAGATTTAAACCCAAGACAGCAGCGAGAATTTGAAAGACTTTTTAATGTAGTAATAAACCCCAGAACTGGAGCGGCAACGAGGAGAACTGATGAGGAAACTGCAACGAATTTTGTTAATTTTGCTTTTAATGGGCTTCAATCAGCATCTCTGGAGAGAATTTCAACATTATATCTTGATTTTTTTAGAGGTTTAGAACGGAGAAGAGAGGGGGGAATGAGTAAAGAAGATGCTGATTTAGAAGAAGGAGCAGAAGGTCGGGACTTGGATAATATAACATTAATATTAAGAAATATGATGGGTAGTGGTAGAATAAATTTAGTAGACCCTCAAGAAAATATAGTAAATCCAGAGCCACTTGGAGTAAGTACTTTTATTAATATTCCAGTTAATGATGATATGAGGACGGTTGATTTAAGAAATTTACGAGGAGCAAGAAAAGAGCAAGGTATAGAAGAAGAACTTTTTGCCCAAAGAAGAGGCGACCCAGATGCTATGGATACAGACCGAGGCGAAGACCGAACACCAATATTACCATTAGAAGACCAAGAAATTAGAGGAGGCGAAACAAAAAGAGGATATGAAGACCCAAAGAAAGAATAGCCCCTCTAATTCTCTCCATTTTTTATTTTTTGTCTGGGCTAATATTTTTCTCTCACAACCTTTTTTTTATTTTTTTCTATTTTAGGTGGGCTAATAAATATTAATATCTGTTCTTATATTATAATGGAATATCATAAATGTAGAAGTTGTAATAAAACCTATGAAGAATTATCTCATCATAAAGATAGTAAAAAAATGGAACATTATGTAAAAGCATTCCTTGGATATTGTAGTTTAAAATGTTATGATAAGTTAAGCAAGAAAGATAAAGCTATAGAGAATATGTTAGTAAGTGTATTTGGAACAGGAAGGAAAGATAATCATTATTGAAACATTCCAATCGCATTCATTACTTTGTCAAGCCAAGCTTCTTGGTCGTCGTCGGGTGCAACAAATACTCCTCCTCCCAGCGGATTAGCACCGAACACATCTTCCTCATTCTTGAATATAATTTTAGGTAATTTCCTCGGCATTTTACGCCATTTTCGTCCGTGAATAAACCCAGGGTGTGCTTCCCCGTTGTAGCCCTTTCCAGCTGTAGAATACATTTGGAAGGCATCAAGAATACCTTTCATTTTTCCAATATTATCAATATTATAAATATCATATTCAGGTTTATTTAATATATCAGTCCAAGCTTTGTAAGGAATAAATAGTTTATCTTTTGCTTTTTCAAAGTCAGGAGTAGGGTCAATCCATTCATCATCGTGCTTTACCATAGCGTGAACTTCCATCAGTTCTGGTGTTGCTATTTTATGGTCGTATGCTGGGTGGCTTCTTGAAATATTAAATCCCAATACAATCTTTGCTCCTGGGTTTAGCTGACAATAAGCATAAGAATTCCACCAACAGAATGCTTCCCAGCCCGAATACGGGTGTCCAATCCTCAAAGGCTTGACTTTAATAACTTGGTCTTGGAAGTGTCGTTCAATACTATCAATATCATATTGCTTGACATTATATGCTGTCATATGACACCCAGGAAGTTTATGTTTGACCCCAGCCATAGCATTCATAGTAGAATATATTTGTTCATCTTCTTTATCACAATCCATATGTTCCCTCATAAATTTAGTCAAGATAGTATTATGTGATTTTTTATATGCTGCGAAGCAACCAAGTTTGCGATGCTTTCGCTTTTTATCCTTAAATTTTTTACGGGATTTAGCCGTTATATCCATACCACACTTCGGGCAAGTAAATGTCAAGCATTTGTTCGTAGTAGTTAAGGCAGCCATAGTCAAATATAATATAATAAAAATATATTATATTAAATTCAAATCAATTTTAATTTTCACCTCTCCACCGTCCAGCCTTTGGCTTGGTATGGCTTCATTTTTTTACGAAATTTTTTAATATTAAAATCTTTCGTATGAGCATCTACATCGCAAGTAATCCAAGCTTGACCTTTAAATTTATCTGTCAGTCTGTAGTCAATATGTTTTCCATTAGAGTATGTTTCATACCTCCATTCACCGTCAGTATCTTGGTAAACAATAGCTTGATGGAATACATAGCCTCGGCTACAAACACTACGAGGAACTTCCATATTTATTTTAATAGTTGCTTGTCTTCTGGGGAGCATCTTTACAAATCTTACTACACTTTCCTTAACACATTTACCAGTCCCGTGGTTTCCAGTCATAGTATTGTGTAGAATTCTCGCAGCTTGATTAGTATCATAGTAGGCGAATATAGCTTTACTATCCCCAGTATTCTTCCTGTATTCTTCCTGTGTTGTTTCTTCCTTGCTATTGGTTGTCTTCTTCTCAATCAAGAAAGGGTTCTGATCAACATGATCAAAGTATTCACATGCAGATTTCCAAAGCTGATCAGCTGTCTTGAATATCTTGTCCCTTCCATGCTTGCTTCTGGTTGTCCAGAAATTATTTCCTTTCTTAAATGTCATATTAATCTGTGTTATAAGTGACAATAATATCATCAATACAGAAGGCAGGGTTTCTTTCAAGGCTTCCATCATCAGACCAACTAAAGATGATTCTTTGTGAAGTCCCTGCATTGAAGTGCTGATCATTTGAATCAATTGTGATTGTTTCTTGATACCATACACTTGCAGAAGCATTTGAATAGTCTTCATCAAATTGACCATCATTTGATTCTGCACCGATCCTGTTTGCCTTGTCTGTTGAAGAACTGTATATGACCCCATCAACAGGTGTGAAGCTTGTTGGCTTGTACATGATGTAACCAAAGTCATACCTGTCATCGTAGTACCCTGATCCTTCACCCCTTGCTAAGAACCAAAAAGACATAGTCAAAGATGTTGCATTTGCAGGCACATCAATGTCAAACCACATGTGACTGTCTTGGCTGCTTGAATCGTATGTTGCTGAAGCACCCCCATCTTGTGATATGTATGCACTGTATGAACCATTCTTGCTGACAGCTTGACCTACATGCCAAGCATTGATTGAATCATTATCAACAGACCAATTGCTAAGATCACCACTTTCA
>WLWF01000719.1_pt1 | contig 30970 bp, 48 predicted proteins | sample 6718331 | NCBI WGS metagenome assembly WLWF01 (sample SAMN12718692, study PRJNA515312) | sponge metagenome | isolation source: marine sponge | host: Mycale hentscheli | place: New Zealand: South Island, Marlborough, Capsize Point | collected 2003-05-01 | reverse complement strand
AAATGATGTGGGTTCATTAGGTATGACTACATACAAAGGACCATTTTTAATGTAGTTATTAAACCATCTCAAACCAGGTGCGGATGTACACCATCCTGTTTCACCTTTACCTGAATGTAAACTATTACCCCCATAAAAACATGCCGCGTTACGACCTAACTCTCCTTGGTCTTCAATTTTAACAACAGTCCATTCAGCACCTCTGAATATAACATCTCCACCTGGGTGTTCATATGATGTTGCCGCCGCTTTTTTCTCATCTTTAGTCGCCTTTGTTTTATCCAAACTGAAGTCCATAGTAATATCAATTAGACTTTCAATACTATGTTTGTTAATATCTCTTTTGTCCTGTTCAATCTGACTCTTAAACCTATCGAACTTTTTAAGTGCATCTGTAGACTTATACAAATCCTCAATGAAAAGTCTTTGAAGTTCGGTCATCTCCTCTTTAAATTGTGGAGTACCGTAATCCGCTTCAGGTTCTAATTTAATGAATTGTTTAATTAACCATGGGCTGTAAGTACCTGCCTTCTTAATCTTGTCCCCGTCTCTACGAGTAGTAGGGTCGGCCAATATAATCGTATCCAACTGCTCAGGCTTCATTCTAGCAGGTTTTACCTTATCACCTTTCTTCTTAGGTTCAGCGTAGGTCTTTTTCAGGATTTCATAACGACCCTGTTCAATAATAAGTCCTTTAAGTAGTCCACTAAATTTCATCTTTTTCTTTTAATATAAATATGTTCTAACTGTAAAAGATTACGGATTGTAGTTCAAAATAAGTAGTTCTGTTCCTTTATTCTGAGTCTTACCTTTACTAGCGGCAGCGGCTTTTACAAATTCTTTCTGTTTCCAAAGATAATCATTTTTTGGAAACCATTCACTTAAAAGTTCAAATTCATAATAAGAAAGTGAAAATTTACCTTTCATATTTGTTAGTAGTTTAGCTAATCTTTCGTGGTCATCCCTATCAAAATCATGATTAGAGTAATAGTTTTCAGTCTTCCAATATGGTGGGTCTAAGTAAAAATAAGAGTTGTCACCGTCATACTTGTTTATGAGTTCTTGAAAGTCCATATTTTCAACAACGTTGATTTTATCGAATTTAGTCAACCACTTATCATTCTTCAACTTGTCTCTAAACGTAAGATACTTCGACTTATACTTCCCTTTTAAGTCAATGTAGTTCGACGTCTCAGGTTTACTACCGCTAAATACCTGTGTAAGGACGTAAGCATACTTAGCGGCAACATCATAGTCCGGGTAATTGATTTCAAAGTCATCTGCGAATATCTCAGACTGAAACTCCTTAAACATTATTTTATATTCTTCAGGGGTTTTCTCCACACCTTTTTGTTGACAAGGAATAGACTCAACAGATTTAAGTAGTTCTGATGGGTTCTGAACACACATAAAAAGATTATAGTTCAACGGATTAAAGTCATTGTATACAATATTCTTGAGATTTGGGTACTCGTCCAAGTCCATATTATAATAACACCAAAACATTCCTCCGAATGGTTCTACATATGTCTCCATATCTTTAGGGTAATATGGAACAATCCATTTACCTATCTTACTTTTTCCTCCGATATAACTAAGCATACTTCCTGATTTTACTACAAATATAGTAAATAAAATTCAAAAAGCAAATTTAAATCAATCTTTTTTTCTTCTTGTCTTATCTATCATTACATATATTAACATTGAGAGTGATATAACTACAAAGACAATCTCAAATATATACATTCCTTTATACATAATGTATTAATAATACGATAGCTACAGAAACAAGTAAACCAACTAATAATTTTAAGAAATCTTTAGCAACAATAGGAAAAACCTGTTTTAAGTTACCCTTTTTTGTTAAGTATGTATTTAACGCCAATTCCCTACCACATAATAAACCAACGAACACCCACGTAGTCGACATCGGTATATTATTTAATTGTTTAAAGTATAGTAATAAGAATGCGTAGACTAAGTCAATTAATGTTGCTGACCTCACGTATTTAGTATTCTGTTTATCTAAAACAATTTGTTGTATTTTACCTCCTTGTTGATAAAAAATCCACCCTAACCCTATAGTAAAGAAAGTAATGACACCCGTTAATTCCATAATAGATAGTTGTCGTGGAAGAAATACTGCAATATTAGCAACATCATGAGATAACCAAGTAAACCACAAAAATCCACTTGTAATCCACTGTGCAGTTCTCCAATATTTCTTATTTTTTTCTTTTATATCGTTGTCTTCGTTAAATACACCAGAAATAAGGAACCATACAAAGTATGACACTAAAGCGGCTAACCCATACCCAACAATACTCTTCATTAACATTTTTTCTAAAACAAAGGTAGACGCAAATGCTGACAACACTAAAAATGAAGTCGATACGGGTATACCTCGTCTCGTTAGAGCAACTAAAGCTAAAGGCGCTAACGCGTGATACCACTGTACTTCTTGGAATGGTATTTTAGTAAGTCTGCCAAACGAAATGTCTCCGTCATATACGTTCCACCCATAAATTAAGGTTGTTGCCATAACTAAAGACGCGGCTATCCATAAGACGTACCATTTAAATTTTTCTCTGTTAGATGCAATCCATGTACCTAATGTTTGTACACTATCATTAGCAATTACTGAGTATCCTGCCAATGTAAATCCTATTACTGATAATAAAGTCATATTTTTAAATTTTTATAGAAAATCTGAATCTTATGGTTTTTGAGGTGTCCCACCCAATTCTGTAGATAAACTTATTATTATTATAAGGTATGTCAACAGCAATGGCTAAATTATAAATTTCATCATACGAAAATTCTTGTTGAGCCCATAGTTTGAACTTTTCAAATTTATAAATTAGTCTAGGTTCTAATGTAGGTTGACTTTTTTCAACCTTATAGTGTATCGGGACACTGAAAACTAATGGTGTCTCACCTATACTTAAATTGTGCCTATAAGTGACTCTATTTTCATTTAAATTAGTTTTATGTCTTAGTTCTAATCCCCCATTTTCGTGAATTTTATGACTAAACGTTAAATATGAGTTACCGTTAGTTCTAATTTCATATCCAACTTTTTGTGATAATACATTACTACTTAAAATTAGTAATAAACTTAGTAATATCGTTCTCATTATTAATAAATTTAACCATATATAGTCTTTTACGTTTTAAAAAACTTAGAAAATCTTATCATTAACAAATAGATAACACAATCAGTATTTTAAATTAATATACTTATTTACTATGAATACCTTACTTATTACATTAGTATAAAATATAAACAAGATGGAAGAAGAAAAAAAAGAAGTTAAGTTGGTGACTAAGGGAACTGACGAATTGATGTTCGGGTGGAAACTTGAGAAGTTCACTAACTGGAAAGCCTACAAGAAATACTACTATAAATACGGCTTAGAGGATAAAGGGGTTACTTTGACCTCAAACAAGCCCCTTAGTTGACCTCAACCATACCCCTTCTTTGACCTCTAACATACCCCATACTTGGGGTCAAGGATAGGGTTAAAGATAAAGATAAAGATATAGTATATATATAGTTTAAATAATTTTTATATATTTGTCTAGGTTTATGAAAAGACTACCAACAGAATTAAAAAAGCAAAGAGGTACACTTCGCAAGGATCGTTTAAACGAAAACGAACCGAAGCTACCTTCTGTTATTCCCCCGATACCAACTTGGTTATCTGAAGATGGACAAAAGGCATTTAGTGAACTAAGCAACTTACTTCACGATATGTCTGTCCTGACTCAGGCAGATGAGTTAGCTTTAACTTTACTTTGTGATGCTTATAGCGAATATAAGTTAGCTAAAGAAGTTGTTAACGAACTTGGTGCGACTATGGAAGTTACTTCAAGGGAAGGTAATTCTAAATCAGTTATTCGACCTGAAGTACAAATAGCTAATCAATCTTTTGTTAGAGTCTTTCAGCTCCTTAAAGAATTTGGTCTAACCCCTTCGAGTAGAGCCAAGGTAAATGCCATTGAAAATCAAGGTAACACACCTGATGTTAAAATAGAAAATTTCTTTAACGGTGGCGAATAATCTTCACAGAATAGATGAGTCTAAATACTACTTTGATGAGAAGTCAGCGAAGAGAGCTGTTGACTTTATTCAAACTTTCTGTAAACACACTAAGGGAGAATTAGCAGGTCAACCATTTGTACTTGAGCCTTGGCAAATAGAAATCATAGAAGCTATATTCGGTTGGAAGTCTAAGAAAACAAAGCTTAGAAAATTTAGACAGTGCTTTATATTCATTCCTCGTAAGAATGGAAAGACTACGATGATGGTTGGTATAGCACTCTATATGCTTTTTTCTGATGGAGAGAAAGGAGCCGAAATCGTGAGTGCAGCCGCAGATAAAGAACAAGCCAGGCTGTCATTTTCGATAGCTAAAAATATGGTTTTACAAGAACCTAATCTTATCAAAAGAGCAGGTACTTATCGTGACTCAATCACTTATGATAAGGTTGGATCGTACTACAAAGTTATATCGGCTGATGCAGATACCAAGCACGGACTAAACCTCTCTTGTTGTTTACTAGATGAGATTCACTCACACAAAAATCGTGACCTCTACGATGTGTTACTCACGAGTATGGGAGCTAGAAAAGAACCTCTAATGCTAGGAATAACTACGGCAGGGGCAGGTAATCAGAAAGACCACATATCGAGAGAGCTTTACGACTATTCTAAAAAATTAATTGAAGGTTCTATTCAGGATGAATCGTTCTTAGCAGTTGTTTATGAGGCTGATGAGGGAGATGATATTTTTAGCGAAGAGGTTTGGAAAAAGGCTAATCCTGGTTATGGAAGTATAGTGACTAAAGAGTATATGCAACAACAAGCTATCAAAGCAAAAAATGAACCATCATTTGAGAATACTTGGCGTAGACTTCACTTAAATCAATGGGTTGCCAATGAAACTAAGTGGATTAGTGACGAGAAGTGGATGCTTTGTGATGGTGAGGTAGATAAGAATTATCTAAGAGGTAAAGTTTGTTACGCAGGATTAGACCTTGCAAGTACACGAGATATTACTTGTTTAGCTTTATTATTTCCTGACGAAGAGGGTGGTTACGATATAATTAACTACAATTTTGTACCTGAAGAGAACGCTAAGAGAAGGTCTGAAAGGGATAAAGTAAATTACGACAAGTGGCACAGAGAGGATTATGTTATTTATACTCCTGGAGATGTAACTGACTACAACTACATAAAGCAAAAGATTGTTGAGTTAAGTGAACTATATGATATTCAGATAGTTGCATACGATAGATGGAACTCAAGTCAGCTAATAATCGACCTGACAGAAGATGGATGTCCTTGCGTTCCAGTAGGTCAAGGATTTAAAACTATGTCACCTGCAACTAAAGAATTTGAAACACTAATTCTTAGTGGAAAGATTCGTCACGATGGCGATCCTGTCCTTAGATGGATGATGAGTAATGTGGTACTTACATTTGACCCTGCAGGTAATGTAAAACCTAACAAAGCAAAAAGTAATGAAAAGATTGATGGTATCGTAGCTTGTATTATGGCACTATCTGAGGCTATGGAAAATAAAAACAAAGGTGGCTCGGCTTACGATGACAAAGAAATATTTTTTATCTAAGAACGAGATAGTAGAAAAGGAGTACAACTCAATTAGAGAGATTTGTACGAATGTTCTTAGGAGCAATAAAAATCTTTACCTTGTAGATGACTTAGTGCAAGAGGTTTGCTTAATTTTGCTTAATCAAGGCGATGAGTCTGTGCAAACTATCTACGAACAAGGTTACTTTAAATTCTATATAGCTAGGATAATCACCAATCAAGTATTCTCTAGTACTTCACCATTCCACAAGAAGTACAGACAACAAATACCTTTCATTGATATTGACGACAAGGAAGAGTATAATCCCTTAGCTGACAAGATTTGGCTTGATATACAGCACTTACTTACTAAAAAAGAGAAGAAAATAGTTGAGTTGAGGTACGTTTATAACCTTAAAGTTACTGATATAGCTAAGACAATGGGTGTTTCTACAAGGCAAATTTACAAGTATATCAAAGGGATTACAGGACACCTTAGAAAAAAATACAAGTAAAAGGTTCACAAAAACCCTTTTTATATATATCTATATGGATAAGGTATATTAAACCACTAGGGATTTGGCAAACATATTAGATTTTTTCAGAAGAAAACCACAACAAGTACAACCTAACCAAGAGGAAAGGTTTTACAACACAAGTTTATATGGGAACGCTTCAATAATGGGCAACTCATCTAACCAACCAATTTCAAAAGAACGCTCTTTACAGCTATCGACAGTTTGGAGTTGTGTAAAAGTAATTTCTGAAACAATAGCTTCTCTACCTATCTCGTTATACGAAAAAGATGCAGATAACAAAAGATATATCTTATCTGACAATCCACTTCACTCTTTAGTAGGAGAGCAACCTTCAACTCTCTACAATTCTTTCAGCTTTTTTGAAAGAGCTTTAGTAGACCTTTGCCTCGATGGAAATTTCTTTGCTTACATTGAAAGAAACAATGGCGGTCTACCTACTCAAATAATCCCTATCCAATGTGATGATGTAAGTGTCTATGTATCACCTGATGGTAGAGAAGTTTATTATGAAATAGAGCAAAACGAAACTATACCTTATCCTATTACTGGTAAAGTAACTTCTGAGAATATGATCCACGTTAAGGGATTATCTTGTGATGGAGTTATGGGTAAGTCACCGATACAAAGTGCAGCAGAGTCTTTAGGTATATCTTTATCTATCGAACAATTTGCAGGTTCGTTTTTTAAGAACGGAGCATCTGTAGGTGGTATTCTTAAACATCCAGGAACTCTAAAGCCTGAGACTGCCAAGAGATTAAGAGCTAGTTGGAATCAAACTTATAGTGGTTCTATCAACGCAGGTAAAACTGCAATTTTAGAAGAAGGAATGGATTTCTCTCCACGACAGATTCCGAACAATCAAGCACAATTCTTAGAGACTAGACAATATCAAATTAGTGATATTTGTCGTGTTTTTAGAGTACCTAACCATCTCGTAAACGATTTATCTAACGCTACATACTCTAACATAGAGGCACAGCAAATCGACTTTGTGGTACACACTATCACACCTTGGATTAAGCGTATTGAGATGGCACTTAATCAAAAATTAATTCCTTTCAACAAGAAAGGCTCACAATATTTTAAATTCAACTTAACTGCTCTTTTAAGAGGTGACTCTAAGTCAAGAGCAGACTACTATAGAACACTTGTAAACATTGGTGTTATTTCACCTGATGAGGTTAGAGCTTTTGAAGATATGAACTCTATGGGTGGACCAAGTGAAAATGTTTATATGCAAAGTAATATGATGCCTTTAGATAGTTTAGGCGAAGGAACAACAAGAAAAGACATAGAATAATATGGCACTAAATCAAGAACAAAAAAGAAGAAAAAAGTTTTTAGTTAAAAAAGGTTCATTTGCTGAATCAGTTTCAAATAGTGATACTGTTGATTTAAGTGAAGAAAAAGCTGAACTATATATAGGTACAGGTGGTCACATAAAAGTAAATTTATTTGGTGGTTCAACTGTTACTTTAAAGAATGTACCTTCGGGAACATACTTACAAGGTATTTTCGTTACTAGAGTTTACAGAACTGGAACAACTGCAAGAGATATAGTAGCAATTTATTAAACAAGTTGCAATATGAAAAATAAAGAAACTAGAATATATAATGGTAACTACGAAGTTCGATTGGATGAAAGTTCAAAAGAAACTAAAGTAAGTGGTTACGCTGCCTTGTTCGATACAGATAGTAGAGATTTAGGCTTTAGAGAAACAATTTCTAAACGAGCTTTTGATGGTCGCTTAGAAGATAATGTAATCTTAACTTTCAATCACGATCCTAACTTAATCTTAGATAGAAATATCGGAGGTACTTTACAATTATCGGTTGATGAGAGAGGATTACGATACGATGCTACACTACCTAACACAACAACTGGTAATGATGTAGCAGAATTAATGAAAAGAGGTTTACTTTATGAATCTTCATTTGCATTTACTGTGACTGATGATGATTGGAGTAAAGACGGAGATACGACTCGTAGACAAATCAATAAGATTGGTCGATTGGTTGATGTTTCTATAGTTGGTGTTGGTGCTTACGCTAATACTGACGTTGCACTTCGTTCTAAAGAAGCTTTCGAAACGGAAGCAACTATAGAAGAAACCCCTCAAGTTGAAGAAGTGGAGCAAAAGGTTGAGGAATCATTTGATGATTCAAAGTTAAATTTATTAAGTAACGAATTAAAATTAAAAAAACGAATATGAAAAATTCGATTGAAATTCGTCAAGAGAGAGCAGAGCTTATCGGAAAAGCTGATACTTTGTTAAACTTGGCTAAAGGTGAGTCTCGTGACTTTAGTGCTGACGAGCAAACTTCATACGATGGTATGATGACTAACATTGACAAACTAGCTAAAGACATTGAGGTAGTTGAACGTCAAGAAAAATTGAACGCTGAAGCAGCTTCTATTCCTGTTTCTCACGGAATACAAGATGTTTCTGATTCTAAAGAATTACGAGCATTTTCTTTTGTAGATGCATTTAACGCTGCTAAAAGTGGTCGTGTTGAAGGTCTTGTTCGTGAAATGGATCAAGAGGCTCGTAACGAGAACCCTTCTCAAAACTTCAAAGGTGTGGCTATACCTCACTCTGCTTTGGAATCTCGTGCAAACACGGCTGTAACAGATAAAGCTTCTCCAGTAGAGGTTAAGTCTTTCGTAGATGATATGTTTGCTTCTTCTGTATTAGTTGGAAATGGTGCTACAATGTACACAGGTGTTTCTGCTTCTCAAAAAATTCCAATCGTAGCAGGAATTACTGCAGGTTTCATTAATGAAAATGGTTCTTCTGCACAAGCTGCTGCGGGAGAAATCGGTGGTGGTCAGTTGGACCCTCACACTATTGTTGCTGCAACTAATGTTTCTAACGCTGCTTTAGCTCAAAACGCTTCTATCGAGGCTGCTTTCAGAAGAAACTTTGCAAGTGCAATTATGGCTCAATTTGAAAAGAACTTATTGAATGTAGCTGATGTTACAGGTCCTACTTCTATTTTCTTAGATGCAGAGGATTACACTTCAGGTACTCAAGCTTGGACTAGCTCTACAGCTTTAGCAACTGTTCAGTCTATGTTTAATAAAATGATTTCTCAGTCAAACGATGTAAACAAACCTTCAGTTAAATTATTATTGAATGGTGATGCTTACGCTGACTTAGCTGCTCAAATCGCTGCTAAAGATGGTTCTGCTTTCAACGCTGCTTCTATGAACTTAGTTGATAGAACTGTTCTTAACATTCCTTACGCTATATCTGCAAATGTAGGTAATGGTTCAGGAGACACTAAAGCAAGAGCTTTAATGTTGGATATGGAAAAAATCCATCTTGCGATGTTCGGTGGACTAGACGTGTTAGTAGACCCTTACTCTCAGTCTTTAAGTGGTGGTACTTCACTTGTACTTTCTACTTTACTTGATGGATTGATTGCTCAGTCTGCAGGAAAAGAAGCTGCTGTTAAATGTGTAGCTCCAGCATAGTAGATTAAATTAATTAGAAAGGCGAAAGGGTTAATTCCCTTTCCCTTTTCTTTATAAAAGACCAAAATGGCTATATCGTACTTAGATAATATATTTAACAAAGGTAACTACGAGTATCTAAACCCAAGTCAAAATAGATATGGGAATTTAGAGCTATCGGAGGCTGCGACAACTCAAGTTGTTACAACTGCTGAGTTAAAGTCTCAACTTAGAATTGATACTTCTGATGAGGACACTTTGTTAGCTACATATATAAGTGCTGCGACTCAAATGGCTGAACACTATTGTAATAGACATTTTATTGAAGCTAAGTACAAACTTTGGTTTAATGAATTACCTAGCACATTTAGTTTATATTATCCTGATTGTAAGTTCAATTTTAATGGGTCAAATAAAGATGGTTTATATTATTTAGCAGCAAGTGGTTCTACCTATACTTATTTTGCCAACACTAATTGGTATTCAAATCAAAATACTAACCCTTGTCAGGTAAAAATGACTAACACACCTTCTAATGCGATAAGTACATCAGATTTAGATGGAACAACTGACGGAATATATTATTTCCAATTCCAAACTGGTATTGGCGATGCAGCAAGTGATATTCCTGATGCTATTAAACAAGCGATTAAATTAATTGCAAGTGATATGTATTATTTCAGAGAGGATCGCAAGAGAGCGTTTCCAATGGCTTCTGAGATATTACTACAACCTTATAAATGCTATTTATAGTATATGGCTTTTATTTCTAAAATAAAGGCAGGTGATTTTAACCAACGAATTAAGTTAAAGTCAATATCTTCAACTCAAGATGGTTTTGGAGGCGTTTCAAGCAGTTATTCTGTTCAAGCGACAGTTTGGGCAAATAAGAATGTTAAGACCCTTAGAGACATCGAAGAGAAGTTTGAAGGAAAAGAATTACAATCTTATGGTCGGTTTGTTTATACCATAAGATACTCAAGTGAGACAAAAGGCATAAAAGCTAATTGGATTATTGAAGAAGTACAATCTAGCGATATATACGAGATATTAGGTTTCGTTATAGACCCTAGAAAAGAGTTCATTGAAGTTTTTGTAAAGCAAGATTTACCAACAGCTTCACCAATATAGTTATGGCTAAAGCAAAGGACAATATAAGAATCGAAGTTCGTAATATTCAAGATGTTCAGCGTAGGTTGAAAAGACTTGGTAAGACGGCTAGAGAGTCTCGTACAGCTATAAACAAAGCGTTGAGACCTGCTGCTAATATGTTAGCTAGAGGTATTCAAAAGGCTTATAAAGATGAGTTTAAATACGAAACAAGAGTAGGTGATAAAGTTTTTAAACGAAAAAGAAAAGCAGGTAGAACACCAACTTGGAAAACGATTGGTATAATTACTGCTAGAAAATCAAGACAACCAGGCTTGTTTGTTGGTCCTATAAAGCGTAAAACTTCTCCTATAACAGTAAAAGGAAAGGATAGTTACAATTTAGCTGCGATGCAAATTAAAGGTAATAGCATACCACAAAAGCCTAGACCAAATGTATTTGAGGCTACAGCTAAAAAAATGGATTCAAAAATCTATTTACAAGCTGAAAGCGACTTAGATAAGTTGGTAGAAAAAATGATTATACAAGCAGGTTTAAGATAAGATATGTTTGCAGTAATAGGAAAAGAAATAGTAACAAGATTACAAGCAACGGCTGCATTTACAGCAGCTAATGGTAGTAACAAGGTTTTTCCAGTTATTATACCACAAGGTGTATCTTACCCTTGCTCTACGTTTGAAATAACTAACGTATCGAACTTTTTATCTAAAGGTGCTTCTCTTAACTCGTGTGATGTATCAATTCGCATCGCTTGTTTTGCAGACACTTATGGTGCAACATATAACCAAGCCAAGGCAGCCGTAGAAGCCTTAGACTTGTTCGTAGTAACTTATACTGAAGATGGTGTAAGCTACACAGCGAAATTCAGATTTCTTGATTTAGACGATGACTATTTCAAGACTCCTGAGAAATTCTACAAAAACGTAAATTTTAACTGTCTAATAATTAAAAATTAAAATAAAATGGCAATTCAAAACGCAACAAATGTAGCAATTAGAGTAGGTGGTACAGGCTCAGGTCAACCTGCAGCAGGTGATACTATTGGTTTCGCTACTTCAGCTTCTTTAAGTGTAAGTATGGATCTTCGAGATTCTACAACAAAATCAAGCCTTGGTTGGCAAGATAATTTAGGTGGTCTTAAATCTTGGGAAATTAGTGGAGACGCTTTTGTTGATTTAAGTGCAGACACTAATACTGCTTCTAATGACCCTTTCTTATCTGATACTACAACAAATAAAACTGTAAAACTTACTCAATCATTATATGATACTTGGGCAGCAGGTGTAGCAGTAAAAGTAGCTTTCGGTAACAGCAGTAAAAGTTGGTATGGTCAAGGAATCATAACATCTTTATCTATTGATGCAGGTGTTGAAGAAAACGCAACTTACTCTATCACTATTCAAGGTACAGGAGCATTATCAGAAGCATAGTATTAACTTTTAAATCCATTAATTATGGCAATTCAAAACGCATCGGATTTATTGGTTTATATCAAGACAGGTATAGCAATTAAACAAACTACTAGGATTAAAGTATTGACTACTGCTCCATTCTCTAGTACAGGGTCTGTTAAAATAAATAATGTTACTAGTGCAAGTGGAGAAGTTTCTGATGATGTTTCAACAGGGTCAACATCAACAAACACAGGTGCGGCATTAGTAGGTATTATTGGAACTAAATTAGGAGAATCATCTAACGGCTATAATGTTGGAACAGCAGATACACAAGGAGATTATACATATATAGATGTAATAAATGGTGCAACAGGTATAGTCCCTACATTAGAGGTAATTAATGGTACGGGAGTATTAAAACAATATGCTGTCATTATAGAGATAATTACACCTGGTTCATCAAATATATTTGACCCTGTGGCATTTAGCACATCAGCTTCGTTCAGCACTAATACAGATTTAATAGATGTTACTACAAAAGATTCTGAGGGGTGTTCAGAATCAGTAAGTGGTTTAAAGTCTTTTGAGATATCGACTGAATTATTGCAAAATCTTAACCCTGACCATCCTATAGATGGAACTGATTTTTATCAAAAACTAGTTAAAGGAAGTACATATAATATATCTTTTTCTGATAGAATTATAAATGTATTATTAACTAATCTTACTACAGCAGGAGTAGATAATTTTACTAAAGCAGCAGACTTAACACAAACAGCAGGACAGAGTGATCCATTTGGAGGTACAACAGCTAGTAAACTTTTAACACCTTCATCAACAAGTTCAAAGTATTTAAGATATACTATTGCAGCTGCAAGGGTAGAAGATAATAAGGTAACTTGGTCTTTTTATGTTAAAGGTTTTGGTAGCACTACTAAAGCAAGTTTCACTCCTAATAATCATCCTTCATCACCTGCTCCTGTAGTAACAAAGTTATCAGGACCAGGAACTATTGCAATACAAGGGGGTAATTATGTTATATCAGACTTAACAACAAGTGATTGGTCAAGAGTAGAAGTTTCTTTAGATACTTTAGGAATGTCAGGTCAATCAGATTTAGAGTTTTATCTTTATCCAGGATTATTCTCATCACAAAATTCTGATGCAATAATAACATCATCTTGGCAAATAGAGTTAAAAGGTAAAGCAACAGATTATCAAGACCCTACAAAAGTAAGTCGTTGGCAAGGAGATGCTTTTGTAACATCTATTGATTTTGATGCAGGAGTTGAGGATAACTTTACTTGTTCGGCTACATTTACAGGTACAGCAACTAGCACTTTGTACACTTAAAATATAGTTTATAAATCAATTAAATTAAATTAAAAAATGAAAAAGGTAGAAATAGGTGGTCAAGAGAGACCAATTAGATTTAGTTATTTAGCTTTAAAAGACATTTGTAATAAGTGTGGTTTAAAGTTAAGCGAAATGAATCAATTAGGATCGGAGGTAGACCACATTGGGATTATCACTTATTATGGATTAAAGTATGGTGCTAAGAAAATAGGAGAGCCATTTAAGCACAAGATAAGTGATATTGAAAATTGGTTAGACAATGAAGATTTCTCTAAGATAAATGAAATCTTTGAAGCTTTCCAACTAGACCAACCTCAAAGTGAGGGAAAGTAGTTGAGGGAGAGGAAGTCGACAAACAATCGGGTGAAATCAACTGGGATAAACTCGAAGAAATAGCTTTAGGTAGAATGGGGATGAGTTATGATGAACTTTATAACTCTACCCCACGAAACTTCAACAACAAGTTAATTGGTTTTAACACTTATCAAGAGCAATTAATGCAAGATAATTGGGAGAGAACTAGAGTTATAATTCATTCTACATTATCACCACACAGTAAGAAGAGGTTAAAACCAAAAGATATACTACCTTTCCCTTGGGACAACAAATATAAAGTGAAAAAACAAATCGCTACTAAAGAGCAAATCCAAGAGGCTCTAAAAAGATACGAAAAAATAGAAGCTAAAAAAATCTAGTTATAAAATGGGTGGAGTTAAAACTATATCGATAATTGTAGCTGCTAATATCAAAGGCTTAGAGGCAAGTCTTGGTAAAGCAAATAAATCAATAGCAGGTTTTGCTTCTAACGCAGCTCGTATTGGTTCGACACTTACTTTTGGTGTTACAGCACCTTTAGTTGCTATGGGTAAACAAGCCTTTGATACATTCTCTCAGTTTGAGAATGGTATGATGAAGGTAAACACAGTAACAGGTGCTACTGCCGAAGAGTTTAAAATGCTTACGGGAGAAGCTAAACGATTAGGTGCAACTACTCAGTTTACGGCATCTCAAGTAGCCGAATTACAATTAATATTAGGTCGTAAAGGTTTTGACCCTGAAGCTATAAAGGGGATGCAACAATCTATATTAGACCTTGCTTTAGCTACTGGAGAAGATTTGTCTTTAGCAGCAGAAGTTGTATCTAAATCTATAAATGCTTTTGGACTCGAAACAGAGCAATCAGCAAGAGTAGCTAATACTTTAGCAAGTGCAGCAGCCAATTCATCAGTAGAACTTAGTACATTCGCAACAGCCTTCGGTCACGCAGGTGCTTCTGCAAAAGCAGTTGGTGTTGATATAGAAGAATTGTCTGCTATGATGGGTGTCTTAATGGATAATGGTATTAAGGCATCTAAAGCAGGTACAGGGCTTCGTAAAGTATTTATGAAGTTAAACGAAGAGGGTATTCCTTTTGGCTCTACACTAGAACATTTGTCTAGTGGCACAATGAGTCTTAGTGAAGCTCAAGATTTAGTTGGAACGACAGCAGCAAACCAATTACTTATACTATCTGAGAACAGAGATAAGTTAGCCGAATTAACCGATGAGTATGATAACAATACAACTAGGTTAAATGAAATGGCAGATGCGATGAGTAAAACTACTGTCGCAAAAGTAAAGAAAATGCAATCGGCAATAGAGGGTCTAAACTTAGAGTTAGGTGCTTTACTTGCTGATAGAATTATGCCTCTTATAGAATTTCTAACTCACTTATCAAATAAATTTAGTGGCTTAGATAATACAACACAAAACCTTATAATAACGATAGGAACTATTGCAGCAGCTATAGGACCACTAGCTTTAATAATAGGTGGTTTAGGTGGAGCATTAGTAGCAGGATTAGTTGCAATGGGTAATTTTGTAGCAGCAGCTGCCCCAGTAGTTCTTGTTGTTGGGGCTATAGTTATTATAGTAGACAAACTAATACAAGTCTTAGGTATTTTAGGTCAAGCTGTTATAGATAATGGTAAGGCACTAAAAGAGAGATTTCAAAATATAGCAAATTCTATAGGTAACTATTTTATTGATATGTTCAATAAGACTGTTACTAGATTAAGAGATGCAGCTTCCAAGTTTGGTATAACAATATTTGAAAATTTCACACCAAAAGAGGAATTAACTATTATACCTGATGATGAATTGACTAAATTTGGTAAGTTCTCAGATAGTGCTTCAAAGTTTATGGACACATACAAGAACTTTAAAAGCAGTATTGGTGAAGGTATAATGGGTGTATTTGATTTTAGTGTTCCAGGTGGTGATGAAACAACACCTACAAAAGAACCTAAAACACGATCCCTTCAAGAAGCTTACGATGCTATCTTTGGAGATGGTGCTTATGCAGCATATCAAGAAGATATGAGATTAAAACAAGAGCAACTAGCATCAGCACAAAGATGGGCTAATTCACTTAATAGTTTAGCTCTTAGTTTATCAGAAAACTTTGCTCAATCATTTGCTGATAGTATTGTAAGTGGTAAAAATTTTAGAGATACTATGAATACAATATTCAAAGATATTGCTAATCAAATAAAAGTAATGATAATTAAAGCACTTGTATTAACTGCCATACTTAATTTAACTGGACTTGGTGGAACTGCAGCAGCACAAACAAAGTTTGGAGCAAATCAAGGATTTAAAGATATATTAGGTGGTATGTTCGCAGGAGGATTTGCAGATGGAGGTCAACCACCTTTAGGTAAAGTCAGTCTCATCGGGGAAAGAGGACCAGAATTATTTGTTCCGAATCAATCAGGAACAATTATACCTAACCACGCTTTAGGTGGTGGTATGGCTATACCTGATGTAAGAATATCGGGTGATGATTTATTGATTGTATTTGATAGAGCTAATAGAAGAAAAGCTAGAAGATAATGGCATACGTAAAGTATAAATACTCTAATATAAAAGGGGAAAAAGGTTCAGATTGGAATATTGAAGTATGGAGAGATGGTTGGGATGGTAGCAGTTCTGAGATAAACTTATCAGGTGAAGGTTTTGAGATTACTTGGAATGGTCGTGGTGGAACAAGAAATAAAGATTTTATAGGTTCAGCTTGTACTTTAAATATATTTATAAAAAATTCTACTGATGAATCTTTTGTTTATGATGTTTTAACAAGTGGAGTTAACAAGTATTATATAAGAATATACAAAGGGGCTGTAGATGGTTCTCACACTAATTTATGGTGGTATGGATGGTTACAACCAGGTTTTGATGTAATTGAAAATTTACCATTTCCTTATGTATGTAAATTAACAGCAACTGATTCTTATGGATATTTAAATCAATTAAAGCCAGTAAGTTTTGATTACGAATGGGAAAAACAAAGTACCATAACTGATGTTAGTAGTGAAACAGTTTTAATTCTTAATTTAGGTGGTTCTATAAATGTAGGAGGTAGTTCTTCAAATAATCTTACTCCTGCTCCTGACAATTACTATTGGCACAGAACAAGTGCTGATTGGTGGTCTAGTGGTGATTATATCGCAAACGAAAATTGTTTATTACATTATTATGTTTCTCGTGGAGCATACGCTAATCGTTCTGAAGAAGATGAAGAAGGGAATTTAACTACATCAAATAATCCTTTAGAATATAAGTTACAAGATGTTTTTAATGGTACTTTAAGATTATTTAATTTAGTTGGATTTTTAGCAGAAGGTAAATACAACTTCATACAACCTAATAGTTTAATAGGTAATACAAGTGGTTCTTTAGATTGTTTTAATAGAAAGGCTTTTCTTGGTGCACAGACATCAGAAACTATTAATACTCTTCTTACTATAGACCAATCTAGTAATGTAATACTTGGAGGTTCAAGTTTAACTTACGAACCATCTCTTAGTGGTGTATCTATTATATTTCCACAAGAAGCATCATTTAATGTACCTGCTGATACTGACCTTGAAGGAAATACATTAACAGCAGGATATGTAGCTGCAAATTCAGGTACATACACTTTAAATTATGTAACTAAAAATTTTACATCAGTTGTAAAATCTAATTTTAGTTTTGACAGTAACAATCACGACATATATAATAATACTTTTCAGACCACATCTAACTTAACTTTTAAATTAAGTAATGGGACTAATAATTATTATTTACAGCCATCAGGAGATGGTATTTTTACTTGGACTCTTAATAATACTACAGCACTACCTATATCTATAGTTAGAGGTTATTTAGTAGGAGCATATCCCCAACCCCAAAATACATTAGATTATGTTTCTTCAGGAGGTATTTCAAATGATCCTGAATTTACTCAAGCAACTAGCACTTCTAACAATCTATTTACAGGTGGTGGTGGTGGAGGTAACTTTCCTTGTAGAAGGAGACCTGACCAACAAGCAGGTTCACCAATAGTTACCTATTCTCTTTTTGAAACATTATTAAAATTTGAGTGTACTGTACAAGCGCCTCCTATAAGTGGAGTAATAACTTTAACAACAAGCACATCAAATAATTATTATCAAAGAAAGTTATTACCAGCTCACCAATTTAGTAATATTAATGACCCTACTCCTTATACAAATGAAACTAAAGTATTAGAGTTACAACTTACTCCATTTCAATCAGATACTGCCATAAGTGGTAATACGGAGGTTACATATACAGCAAGTCAAAACACAACACAATCTTTAGAATATGAAGAATTAGGTTCTTCTGCAATAGGTCAAACTTCTATAAACGATTTATATGCTGTAAAAAGAAAGGTAGGTATATTATATCCACCTGTTACTGATGGTTTTAGAAGGGGTAATTCAGGTGATTTTAGAGATATATTGCAATTAAATGTAAATGAATATTTAGATTTACAAACAGAGCCATTGGAGATATTACAGGCTGATATACAAAGTGCTAATATATCTCCTTTAAAATTAGTTAAGTATTCTATTGACAATGATGGTTCTTATAAATATTATTCATTCTTAGGTGGTACATTTAAAGCTCAAAGCGAAATAATGTCAGGTGAATGGTATAAAGTTGAATCATCTACATCAATTATAATAGATGACCCAACAAGTAGCCCAACTGAATTAACATTAAATCCAATATACAACAACTTATATAATATAAATTCAAGTATATCAAGTTTAAACAACTTAAACTCTACTTCTTTAAACCCGATGGTTTTAGGAACACTTGACACAGCATTAACATCGGGAGTAGCAGTAACAAACATAAGTCTTGATGCAAATGTTGAAGGTAAATATTATTCTGGTCAAAAATTATACTTATCATTAGCAAATGGTTCAGCTCAACAAGAGATAACTTGTTCAAGCACAAAAGCAGGAGTTGATTATGTAGATGTAAGTTCAGCTACTCCTTTAAGAGATTATCCTGTTGGATCAATAGTTTTAGTTAAAACATCAGACCTAAGCAATGTAATCACAAGTGCATCTACTCCAGCAGGGCAAGATACGCAAGTACAATTTAATGACAATAATGATTTTGGTGGTACTGATTTACTTACAATAACTAATACTGATGAGATTACTATAGGTGGACCATCAGGGACAAATGCAAATGTTAAATTTAATTCAGGTGCTGATATAGTTTTAGGAGCAGATACAGCAGGAGGTACTAGCTCAACAATTCAGTATTTAGATAGTGGACCAGGAGCATCTAATCCTACTGCAAGAGTAATGTTGGGAGCTTATGCTACTGATGTAGTAGTATTATCAAATAGAGCTGCAAATGGTGAGGTACAGATAAGAGCTAATACATCTCAGGCAGGTGGAGCTGGTGAGCTTATTATAGCTACATTTAAAGACACATCTGTTGATTTCTTAAACGCTGCTGAGTTAAGAGGTAGTAACATAGGTAACATATTTGATACAGAGGCTTACTTAACTGCTGTTGATTTTTGTATGACTACAAACGAAACTTATCCAGGTTACACACAAACAAATGGAGGTAGCTCAGAGGTAGGTGAAGCAAGTGAATCGATGTACGCAACTTTTCAAGTGCCTTTAGGTTATAAAGCTACACACGTTAAAGTTAATGGTAGTAATAGTTCATCTACTTTTAATGTTTTTGCTTGTCTTGTAAGTGATACTAGTGCTACACAGCTAACAAGTAATCCATCAGTAAACTCAAATCAAGCTTTATCATCAGCACAATCAGGTTTAGCAGGTAAATATCTAAGCATAAAATTTACTCCAGGAGCTACAGATAGAAAAGTTTACGGAGCAAAAATAACATTAGCAAGAGTATAAAAAGGGAGGTTGATTGTAGTGTATCTTTTCGCTACCTTTTCGATAGACTACTTTCACTCCCTTTAAATTAAATTAACAAAATAAAGTAATGCAAGTGACAATAGGATTAATAGAGTTGATAATATCAATAGTTGTATTACTCTCAACAGGCGTAGGTGTTTGGACTAACTTACAAACTAAAGTAACTAAACTTTCTTCTAGGGTATATCACTTAGAGCAATCTGATAACGAATTAAAGGTTATCTTAGCAGATATATCGACTAAGTTACACAAGATAGAATTATTGTTAGCTGCTAATCAAATCAAAGAGAAATGAGTAAAGAGATACAAGATACTTTTGATTTAAATGAAAGCTCTAAGATCCATTTAGATATAAAAAGTTTGATAGGTATTGTAGCAGGTATTATTTCTCTTGCAGGTATATGGTTTACATTGACAGCAGAAATTTCTCAGTTACAGCTAGATGTTATGCGTATGCAAGATGATGTAGCACTTAATCACGAATTTAGAGTTAAATGGCCTAGAGGTGAAATGGGTGCTTTACCTGATGATGCTAAACAAGATTTAAAAATAAACTATATACAAAAAGAAGTAGATAATCTACGCAAAGTAGTTAAAGATTTAGAAATTAAACAAGCAAAAAGTGAGCAATGAGATTAAGTAAAAACTTTGTGTTATCAGAGATTACTCGAAGTAACACAGCCAAAAGACTTGGAATAGATAATGAACCGACAAAAAAAGACTTGGAGAATATCCAAAGGCTTATTACAAATATTTTACAGCCTCTTCGCAACCATCTTGGTCCTATCAGGATTAGTAGTGGTTATCGCAACAAGGAACTCAATCGTGCTATTGGTGGAAGCACTAAGTCACAGCATAGTAAAGGCGAAGCACTTGATATACAATTTTGGAAAGAAGGCAAAATGTGTAATAAAGAAGTTTACGACTGGATTATAGACAATGCAGTTGAGTTCGACCAAATGATAAATGAATTTGATTTTGCTTGGATTCACATATCTCTTAAAAAATCTAACAACAGACGAGAAGTATTAGAAGCCTATAAAGATAAAGATGGTGATACTAAGTACCGATACGCACCTGATATAATTACATTATGATAAAGAATATTCTTAAAAGTTTAGTAGGACAAGCTTCTACTATAATAGACGATGTAGTAACAACTGATGAAGAACGATTAAAACTTAAAAATGAGTTTGAGAAAGTTATACAAGAACACGAGAAGGAAATGTTTGCTCTTGAGGTTCAGGACAGAAGTAGTGCTAGAACAATGTTTATGGACGATAGCTTTATACAAAAGATATTAGCTATCATCTTTACTTGTGCTTATTTCTTTTTATCTTACACGATGTTTAAGTTCTTTGTGTTAAATACCCTAGAGCTATCAGATTACGAGATAGGATTTGTTAGTAGTGTATTCGGTGCTATGTCAAGTAAAGTAAACACTATTATAGACTTCTTCTTCGGTGGATCGTCTAAGTCTAAATCTAAGTAAGATAAATTATGCCTTGGCTTCCTAAACCAAGAGATAGACGAACTAAGGCTGAGAAAAACAAGTCTTGGGGAGGTGACACTTCTTTTTACAGAAAGAGTGCCTGGAGAAAGTTAAGGAAAGTTGTATTAGATAAGAACCCTTTGTGCGTTCATTGTTTAGATAAGGATATAGTTAAACCTGCTGATGTAGTCGACCACATTGTGCCGATTAAAAAAAATGGAGCAAAGTTAGACGAATCTAATCTACAAGGATTGTGTCACAGTTGCCACAATAAAAAGACATATTATGAAAATAGACAACAATAGATATAGAAGTAAATATGAAGAAGATGTTTGTTCTAAATTGCATAAAAGTAAAGTCCCTTTTGAGTATGAAACTATTAATCTTTACTACGAGATTTCCGAACAGCGAAAATATATTCCTGATATTATACTCCCAAACGGAATCGTTATTGAACTAAAGGGAAGGTTCACCTCTAAGGATAGGAAGAAGATGTTACTGGTAATAGCACAACACCCTGACTTAGATATACGAATGGTCTTTATGAGACCTAACAATAAGTTAAATAAGAATAGTCGCACAACTTATGCCCAATGGTGCGATAAGAATAACATAAAATGGGCTAACAAATATATACCTACAGAATGGATAAAGGAAGCAAAAAAACACCCGAAGAGGTAGCAGAAGAAATCTTCGGAAATTGGATAGTGGATTCTACAGATGAAGAAGAACAAGGAGAGGACTAATTGTCCTCTTTTTCTTTTCCTAAGTTTTCTATCTCTAGGTCAAGCATCTTTCTGTTGTGGTCATCAGAACCACTAGGCTTAGTCATATTCCACTCGTATCGAAACGGCTTCTTTTCCTCAAGCTCGATTAACTTTTGTAAATACACAGCCATATCCATCGCTTCTTCTTGAGCGTGTTTAAGCCAATCTAACTTACTTAAATCTTCTCGCTCCATCGTAGTGCCATATTTCTTTTTACCTACATCAGAACGCTTTAAAATCTTAAAACAAACTTGTTCTTCTATGCTACTCATAATCTCTTTGGTTAAAATTTTCCACTTACAGTTCCGTTAGGCTTCTTTATAATACCTCCGAATCCATTATTCTCCTTTACACGATCCATATACTCATCGCAACAAATCGCTTCGGGACTAACTACCTTATCATCAATTACCTTAATCGAATAACTTGATAGCTCTTTAACTTCTTCGCACTTATTACATTTAAACTTTGCCATAACACTCGCTAAAGTACAAAAAAAAAGGACATCTACAAATAGACATCCTTTCTTCATTTCTAACCAAAAAACTTACGAACTATGCAAAAAACGTAAGAACGCTCAAATATACAAAACTTTTCCTTTATCATACTCTAATAAAGTAATATACTTATAAACAAAACTTTTTCTACCGAAGTCAGTAGATTCAGGCATTGTCCTCCAAACCCAGTTACTTATTCTAGTTTTGTTTAAATTGAATACTAACACAGAATCGCAATCAAAGAAGTTAATATACAAACCTTGAGCTGCTTTTTCATTTTTAGTCTTTCTTAATATCCTTTCGTACTTGTGCATCTCCAGGATTAATCCTTCAGGATATTTACTCTTAGCTGTATCTAAAGTAAAGTTTCTTTGTTTCATCTCGCAATAGAACTTCCTATCATCCCATTCGTAGGTAAAATCCCAAAAATCATACTTTCCCTCACAAGGGACACAATCAATTTTATACTTACTAGCGAATCGGTCTAACAAGTTTAGTTCTTTTTCAGTCACTTTTATTTAATTTAGTTAATATATCTAACTCTTGCTTGAGTTCTATAACAGCATTAGCCATCTCCATTTCATTTGCATTAGCTAAAAGCTTTTCTCTTTTATAAGCCATCATTTGTGTGTGTACCCAAGTAAATGCTAATGCACTTTCCTCGAACACCTTTAATCTAGGCTTTAACTTCTCAGCTTGTGGATGTCCTTTGAATTGCTTGAACATCTTAATCACCTCGTTTTGATGTGCTATAAACTTATCGAGACTATTCATCTCGTCTAAATTCGGGTCGGCTTCTCGCAATAAATTAATTGCTTTTAGTGTAATTTGGTCGGGCATAGTAGTAGTTTAAAATAGTTTAGTTTGTTTTACATTATTTGCAATATTAATTTCTAAAGCTCTATTTAAAATATGTAAACCTAATTTTGAGTTAACAGCATTTCTTTCAATTAAAGGTTTATTATGTGCGTTTTTATTAGTTCCTACATATTGTTTCATCATAGTTCCGACTTCGTTTTTAGGAAGTTTTATTTTAGGTATATTAAAATTAGACCAAAAATAGTGTCTACCTATTTCTGCTGTAGGCACAATAAAATGCTCATAATAACTTATTACATTTTCTACACAGTATTTACCTTTACAAAATGTTTTTAAAAATAAAATTTCTTGCCATAACTCCATTTTAGGATATCTACTTTTTGTTATATAATTTATAAAATAGTTTGCTCTACTATGAGTTTGACAAGGTGGGCTACTCCAAATAAAATCAAATTCTTGATAATGATCTAATAAATATTGATGTGCGTCTGCTACAATTATTTTGTCATTAGGATATGATTTGTGATATTGATTAGCTATTTTTTCATTAAATTCTACTGAAGTAATTTCGTGTTCATTACCCCATAATTTTCGATTACCACCTATACCTGCGTATAAATTTAATATTTTCATAATTAAAATATATCGTTAGTTGGTTTTTTGATTATTGTCTCTTGTATCGGATCAATTAAAGTTCCGTTCTCATTTAGGTATCTAAACCTGCGCAAACTATAAGAATAAAACAAACAGACAGGTGTAAGTTCAGGTGTAGGTACTCCGACTAACTTCTGAAACTTAATTTTCTGTGCGTGTATCTCAGTAACATTCCACTTCTCACTTTGTGGGTTACGATGAAACACAAGAAAGTTATCTGCCCTATTCCCAAACATAGCACCAAACTCTACATCACTCATATTCGGAGCAGGTCGAGTACCATCTTCGTTTCTTCTTCTGTTAGCTGCCGTACCAGGATGCACAACAAGATAAAACATTACATTATGTCGCTTTATAAACCTTCTTATGTTACTTAAAGCATCATAATAGTAATCGTACTTACTCGTCTTGTTAGGTGCTTTTAAATCGTTTAAAGGGTCTATAGATATACCATCTATCTCAGCTACTTGCATATACTCTTCAAACGAGTTTAACACATCTTCTACGCTTGGTGTCTCTTCAAATGTAAGCACAGTAAAATGGTCATAAGCCCATTCAATAGCTTTAAGGTAGTTGTCTTGATTAATCCTATCGTTAAAATCTTTGTCGGCTGTCTTACCACAATACATCTCAGCTATATCTATCATCAAATCACCGATAGGTTCGTTCTCAGGACAATACATAAGCCACTTATAATCGTAAAGCTTAGATGCCATCATCATTAAGAAAAGTTGTGTAGTGGTTTTCCCGATATTAGCGAACCCAGTCATTATAGTTAGTTCACCTTTACGGAAAGTGTAGTGAGGGTCTAAAGGCTTTATACCCGTAGTAAGACCCTTTGTGTAACCATTAGAGTAAATGTCTTTACAATAATCGGTTACCTCTTGTTTAGAGGTTACTTTATAAAGAGCCATTTTAGTTCTTCATAGCGTTTAATTGACCTCCTAAGTAATCAGAGTCGGGTAAGTCTTTTTTCTTCCTTGAGATCCACCCTGAAGCTGCCATCTTCCAATCTTTCATTGGATTCTTACCTACTCGCCACCCTTGAGACTCGTAGTAATAATAGAATCTTTCTCCTTCCTTCTTGTTGCTACCTTTCTCTAAGAAGAATGTTACAACCTCTTGAGTGGACTCAGGAATACTTCTTTTATTATTAATAGGTTCGGTTAAACTAATTCTGTTACTAGCAACATCTAAACTAATATCGTTTTCATTTAACAACTTTAATATAGACTTGTGAACTCTATTATTTGGGTTGAGTTTATTGCCGTACTGAAACTCTATAAAACCTGTAAGAAACCATCTTCCATTACCTAGAACACAAACTCTCGCTTTGTCCTGGTTTATAGTTTGTAGAAACTTCCTTACATCAATCTTGCCTCCAATCAGCAACTCAAACATTCTTTTATTTGGTTTGAATATACCTGCGTGGTCACAATTATCGCAAATATAAATCCAAAATAACTTGTCAACTAAGGCTAGGTCTAAGTACCAATCCTCGTTCCATTTCATTGTGTCAGTAAATCTTTTTGCCATTTTCAATTTTCGTGTTTCTTTGGTTAAGAAAAAAAGTAAAGGGGAGCCGCATAGACGACCAAGTTTATTTGTCTCCCCTTGTACAAGAACAACCTAGCCCTTATTGCTTATAGCTAGGATTTAGATATGTAGCACTCACGCAGCCCACTCTCGTTATGTTTTGCAGCGTTCACGTAGCTTGCTCACGTACTAAACTCTCCTTTGCAAATTAAATCCTAAAACTCGTAAATAGTAAATAAGGAGAGCTATAATAAAAGGTTCTCAGGTTTGGTTCTGCAACATCGCACTCTGTAGCTGAGATTATAAGGGTTTAACAGTTAATCACCCACACCTTCGTTATTAATTAAAATGGTAAGTCCTCAGTAACTTTGTGGAATCCGTCAGCAGAAGCTGTCTCTGTTACAGGAGTATTAGACTCAGTAATCTTTTCACTAACTACTTTCCAAGCACCAAGATCCGTGTACCATTTGTTGTTAAATTCTCTTGCATTGATATTAAAGAATACCTCTACAACTTGACCAACTCTATTGTAAGTCATAAAGTTTGCTGTTTTTTCTTCACCAAATACTGTGAAGTAAACATCTTTAGGGTACTCACCTTCTGTGGTGATAACGAACCCTAACTTTTTCCATTCCTTTCCCGCCTTAGACGTTCCAGTTTCTAGTTTAGCGATTTTTGTAATCTCGCCTTTTAAAGATAAATCTCTCATCCTTTTCGTGTTTAGTTAAAATTAATAATTAAAATTGCTCATAATATTGGTCTACGACCTTTAAAAAAAATTCTCTTGCTTGGGGAGTCTTATTCATCTCATCAACACATAATCCTACAAGTGGACTCAGCTCTTCGTGATAATTCAAGTGAAACCTAATTTGAAACTCATCTTTGTTATCTGTTGATACTACAGATACTATTACGCTTTCATTGGTTTCCTCTTGGATCGTCTCGTGACAAACGTCTATTCTATCTATCTTCATCTTTCTTAAATAATTTTTTGATTAAATCAACTTTTTTAGAAATATAACAATCAGATAGAATAATCTTTTTAATATCCCTATTTGTTCTGTACTCCCAATTTCTATCGTTTTCTTCTAAAACAATGTCTTTAAAATCTCTAAACGATTGGTCATAAATACAAAGGTTTTCGAATGTTTTAACAGAATGTATTACGTTTGAGTGGTCACAATTAGTTAGTGTACCTATATCACAAGATGATAAGTCATCATAAGTATTTAAAAAATATCTAAGACTGTGCTTTGCATATATGATTTGTCTTTGTCTACTTCTACTTAATACTTGTTCAGATGTAACTCCCCAATATTCACATACCTTGGGTAAACATTCAAATAATCTTTTTTCTGCGTGTCTTGGTAAAATCTCACTTTTCATAATTCTTCGTGTATTACTTTAGTTTTTGGTTGGTTTAACATTTCTAGTAAGCTAACGTACTCTTGCCTACCTTGGTCTATAAAATTCTCAGTACATCTAAATATACCTACCTGGTATGGCTCTTGTGTCTCTACCACAATAAATACAAATTCTTTTGCTCCGAAGCCATCTAAATAGAACGCAGCTTGTCTGTGGTAATTGTACCTGTAAGCACTCTTCCTAAACTCACTAATCGGTTTAGAGGTAGTCTTTATATCTACTAACATATCGCCTCCATCTACAACTATATCGGCTTTACCTTTACACTTTCGCATCGTATTGAAGTCTATCCAACACTTCGGTACTTCCTTCTCAGAGTTATCTAAAATAGATTTAACTTCATCAATCCTAGATAACTTGTCCCGAAGATTCAAAGCTAAGTTGTACTGATCCATTCCGATTACAATACCTTCTCTTTCCTCCATCTTAATCTTCCAAGCTTTATTTAATTTACTTGCCATCGACTTAGTTGGTTCAGGTCTATCTTCAGGATTAATCACTACAAACTTACGTTGGAACTCTTTAGGCTCTAGTATAAGTGTGTGAACTAAGTTACCGAATCTTAAAGCAGGAGAGTCTATCATACCTCCACGCTTCATCATTTCATAGTACTCCCATCCTTTCTTGATGTAGCCTAATTGAGAGTTTGTAGTGTACTCCCAGTCTCCGTAGTATTCTTGGTCAGTCTTAAATGTTTTCATTTTTCTAGTTCTCGTTTTCTTGGTCATTTACTAATATTGCTAAACAAGCTGCATAACTTAAAATAGCAAGTATAACTAATAATGGTATGTACATATCCATAATTACTTGAGTTTATCGATTAATTTATTTACACTTTCATTACTTTTAAATAGCCAAGCAAAAACACTTCCTACAATGTGAGTTACAAATGCAACCCAAATCCACCAAGGGGCTTTAGCTACTACTAATATCCAGGCAACTACTATCAACAACATCATAACTTAGATAGTTCAAGGTTAATAGTCTCTTTTTGCTTATCACTCATATTGTACTTAATAAGTGCTTGTTCTACTTGAGCCGACTTGCCATTCTTAATAGCATCTAACATACTCGTCTCGATTTCCTTAGTCATCTTTTGTCGAGTCGGTTTCTTATCTCTAATTCGCAGAGCATCGACTACATCACCAAAAGCTTTGACACCTTTCTCTACATACAATGTAACTTGTGTGCCTACCCAATCCTCTACTAATCCACTACCAGCAACTTTCTCTATTGCTCTTGCATTAGTTCGGTTAAGTATCATTCCTTTGTCAAACTCTTGGAAGTAAACTACAAAGCAATCTTCTTTCCTACCTTGTTGTCCTGTAACCTTCTCTTGAGCTAACTTACTAACTTCAACTACAGCTTCTTTCTTACCATCTAACGAATACGATCCTAAGTACTCGTAGTTAAATTGTTTTTTCCAATGTCCTTTCATAATTATTTATTTTAAAGTGGGGGCGGTATAAAAACCTATTTATAATACTTCTAAAAATGGAACTTTCACTAATGACTTTTCTTATCAACTTGTGACTCATATATACACTTAGTAATACAATTAATCATATCAGTAAAGTGCTTAGAACAATTAAAATTACTTTGCTCTCGACCACTTTCCATAATTAAAGTATATCTGATTCGAGGTGGATTGCTTCCATCATATTCGGTTGGGTAATATGCAAACGATAACTTAACATCGTAACACTTTTCTTCGTTGTTTAAGTTCCAACCAGTTATTAACATTGGTCGAACTTGCTTTAGTAGATTCTCTTGTTCTTTACTCATTTTAAGCAATTTAAATTAGTTTTAGTTTTTTGGTTTGAAGGCAAAGATATAAACATTTTTTTAATTTCCAAACTCGACCCCACAAAATAAAAGCGTATTACTAAATGGATCAAAAATTAGATATGGGAGGGGAGCTTGAGGGTAGGGGACTGGTATCATATCGAAAAAATTATATGTGTGCGATAGGAGGGAGGTTTACGACTGATTTTATGACATTTGCAAATTTTGAGGCATTATTTTAATAAATATTTTTAAATTAAATTTGGCGTATTAATAACCAAAACACGTACAAAATGAATACACAAAAAAGATTTTATTGGAATGATGAAACAATATTTTATTTCAGATTTGAGGCAAATTACACAAGCAAAAAAAATGTAATTGAAAATATTACTGCTTTTGTAGAAAATGAATGTAGTTTAGAAAATGATGAAAGTGAAGATGATTTAATTAAAGATTTAATTCGTCAAGTATTTAACCAAAAAAACACAAAAAAATGAATGTATTAATCACCGTATCAACTATTGCAATTTTATTATTTGCAATTCTATTTTTAAACAATAACCAAAACTAAAAAACACAAAAAAATGAATTTTACAATTGATGATTTGAAAGAGTTAAAGCACACGCAAGTTTTGACTCAGAACGACAAAATGAAAAAGACAAGCAAAAAAGAGAATATACGTCTTTACAATTTCGGTATTTCAGCCTATAAAAGCCATAGTACGGGAAAAGTTACTTGCCCATTTGCAAAGGATTGTATTAAATTTTGTTATGCTCGAAAGGGATCTTTTATTTGGAGCAATACAAAAAAAGCTTATGAAAAAAGATATTTGCTAACTAAAGAACCTGAATTATTTAAATCTAAAATAACTGATGCAATAAAGAGACGCAAAGCGACGCACGTACGTATTCACGACTCAGGCGATTTTTACAACCGTGACTATATTTTACAATGGTTCGAAATAATGCGACAATTTGAAAACGTGACGTTTTACGCATATACTAAAAGTAAAATGCTATTTGATGAGTTTGATTTTTTACCTGCTAATTTTACGGTGATTTATTCGCTTGGATCTCGCTTTGATAATTTAATAGACCAGGAAACGGATCGCCATAGTAAAATATTCTATTCACTTGAGCAATTAGAAAAAGAGGGCTATATCAACGCCTCAAATAATGATCTCAACGCAATAGATCCAAAAACAAATAAAATAGGATTATTAATACACTAAAATTTAAAACTATGAAAATTGAAATAATACAAAACGAAATAAAACAAGATTATAAAAGTTTGTTAAGAGAGTATAAACAAGTTAATACATTAACAGAAATTAACAGTATTATAAAAAAATGTAACGATTTAAAAAGTGAGTCATTTTATTATAATATTGAAATTTATATGTCTGTTGATACTATATTGATAGCTATGCAAGAGAAAAAAAATTTACTAACTAACTAAATTTTAAAAAAATGATATACGAAGTAAAACAAACCACAGAAAAAAAGCGGCTTTTGTTCGGTACAAAAAAAGTTAATAAGGTATTTAAATTTAATACTCTTAATGATGCTTTAATATTTGCCCTAAACGAACAAATAAAAATAATCACTGTAAATATTGGCGAAGGCATAACAACTAAAAGAAAGCCTTTTAGAGATTACTATAGTTTAGATCAATTTATAAAAGTGAGCAAAAAAAATCCTTTCTTTTATCTTGGCGTTCACAATTACAAAAAAGTAGATATAGAAAAAATCTATTTTTACTTAGTACAAAACAATTTAAGTAAACTAAAAAAATTTAATTAAACCTTAAAAAATAGAAACTATGCAAGAACAACAACTAAACCAAAACCAATTAGACATTATTTATAATTTAATGTATATATATAAGAAAAGCCACAAAATAAAATCAAAAGACGCTTATATCTTATTATTAGAGTCTAAACTAACTAAATTATTTAATACAATAGAATAAAACTTAATTAAGTATAATTATTAAAGCCCACTTTTATAGTGGGTTTTTTTATTGGCTTATTGTTTGTCTAGTGGATCAGATTAAATAAGCTTTAATACAACACAAAACAAACAAATCTATTTAGAGAGCTTTTAAGCTCTTTTTTTTATGTCTAATATATAAACACCTTACTCAATTAAGTAAGGGCATTGTATATGCCTCAAATCGCCTTATATAGCATTATATCGGTTTCAATTGTATGTATATATTATTTGCCACAAATTAAAACTAATCGACTGACATTAAAATAATCTAATTTTTTTTTGGCTTGTTTTTCTGTCAGT
>WLWF01000718.1_pt1 | contig 30987 bp, 47 predicted proteins | sample 6718331 | NCBI WGS metagenome assembly WLWF01 (sample SAMN12718692, study PRJNA515312) | sponge metagenome | isolation source: marine sponge | host: Mycale hentscheli | place: New Zealand: South Island, Marlborough, Capsize Point | collected 2003-05-01 | reverse complement strand
GTTATTGATGGTTCTAAAATGGCAGCTGAACCAGCTGAAGAGAGACAAGCTTGTGTAGACAGAAATGTTGAACATTTAGAGATTATGGTTGCTAAAGATTACTGGACTGATGAAGATATGACTGCAGTTGATGCAGCTATCGTTGCTGGTAAAGCACACACAGCATCGTAGTTTAATTTTCTACCTATAACATATGTTGATATAACTAGGGTTCTAGTATATTTTAAACTAGGAATTAATTTATGCTACAAAAACTAGGATTTTTACCAGGATTTAATAAACAAGTTACAGAAACCGGAGCCGAAGGTCAATGGTTTGATGGTGACAATGTACGTTTTAGATATGGTAGTCCAGAAAAAATAGGTGGTTGGAAACAATTAGGCGGCGATAAATTAACAGGTGCCGCAAGAGCAATCCACAATTGGGATGATGGAGTTGGTGTAAAATATTCTGCAATTGGCACTAACAGAATTCTTTATGTTTTTTCAGAAGGTGCTTATTATGATATTCACCCAATAGAAAAAACTGTTTCAGGCGCAACATTTACAAGTACATCAGGTTCAAATTCTGTAACAGTAACAGTTTCTACATCCGTTCCTTTAGATGATGATGACATTGTTATGTTTGAAAATGTTAGTGGTTTATCAGGATCTACTTTTACCAACGCAACGTTTGAAGGTAAAAAGTTTATGGTAACATCCGTTCCAAACAATACAACTTTTACTTTAACAATGGCAACTACAGAAGCAGGCACACCTTTATCGGGTGCAGGATCTGCTGATGCATTATATTATTATAGCGTTGGACCTGCTAAACAAGAATCTGGTTTTGGTTGGGGTACAGGTTTATTTGGTGGTGTAGTTAACGGTGCTGCAACAACAACTCTTGCAACTGCTTTAACAAATACAACAGGAACTACAGTTGTCTTAACAAGTTCTGCCGCGTTCCCTGCTTCAGGGACAATACAAATAGGAACAGAATTTATTACTTACACGGCAAATAATACAGCAACAGGAACTTTAACTGGTGGAGCAAGAGGTGCTAATGGTAGTACTGCTGCAACACACAGTGTAGGTGCTGCTGTCACCGATGTTTCAAACTTTAATGGATGGGGTCAAGCTGCATCTTCTACACAGTTTACATTGAATCCAGGTTTATGGGTTCTTGATAATTTTGGTACAAAATTAATTGCACTTATTTATAACAACGAATGTTTTGAATGGGATGCGTCAGCACCAAATGCTGTAGCTAATAGAGCAACTATTATTACAGGTGCACCAACAGCTTCACGTCATGTATTGGTGTCAACTCCTGATCGACACTTAGTTTTTTTTGGAACAGAAACAACAATTGGAGACAAGACTACACAAGACGATATGTTTATAAGATTTTCAAATCAAGAAGATATTAATACTTATACAATTACTGCAGAAAATAGCGCTGGTTCACAAAGAATTGCTGCAGGATCTAAAATTATGTCTGCTGTTAAGGGTAGGGACGCTATTTATATATGGACTGATACATCATTATTCTTAATGCAATTTGTAGGTCAACCATTTACTTTTGCATTTCAACAAGCAGGAACTAACTGCGGATTGATTGGTAAAAACGCAGCTGTAGAAGTTGACGGTGCCGCTTATTGGATGTCCGAAAATGGATTTTTCTACTACAATGGTCAGTTAAAATCTATGGTATGTTTAGTAGAAGATTTTGTTTATGATAGTTTAAACTCGGTGCCTAGAGATTTAATTAACTGTGGTTTAAATAATTTGTTTGGAGAAATAAATTGGTTTTATTGTAGCGCAAATTCTACGACTATAGATAGAGTAGTTACTTATAACTATATAGACTCTTCACCTAAACGTCCTATCTGGACTACAGGAACTTTAAATAGATCTGCATGGCAAGATTCTGCTGTGTATGAAAAACCACACGCAACTTACTATACTCCAACTGACAACAACTCATTTGATGTTACAGGAAACGTTGACGGAAGTAGTATATACTATCAACACGAAACAGGGACCGATGAAGAAAATGCAGGTGGAGCTATTACTGCTGTTACCGCTAACATTCTTTCTGGTGATTTTGATATTACACAAAAAAGAAGTACGTCAGGTCAAGTAGTTGGAACACCTGACATGAGAGGTGATGGTGAATTTATTATGAGAATTAGTAGATTTATTCCAGACTTTATAGATCAAACAGGTAATACACAGATTAGTTTTACAACTAGAAACTATCCAAACAGTACTCCAACAACTACAAATTTTACAGCAACCTCAGCTACCACTTTTAAAAGCACTAGACTTAGAGCTAGATCTATTGCATTAAAAGTATCTAACACAGGTACTAATGAGAACTGGAAAATAGGTACGTTTAGATTAGATATATCACCTGGAGGTAGAAGGTAATGGCAAAGATTGTACAATCATTAACTAGAGCTGAAGAAGAATATAATCAAGCTAACTTACAATCGTTAGTTAGAGATCTTGATAGTGTAATTACAAAATTAAACACTTCTTTTCAAGAAGAAGTAAAACAGGAGATAGAAGCTAAAAGTTTCTTTTTAGAATAATGGCAGTAGTAAATCAGTATAAATTTAAAGGTATAGATAACGACACTACAGGTGGTGCGTTAAATTTATTTGGTACAGGTGTACCAAAAATTAATGAAACTATAGTTATTAAATCTATTCTTGTTACTTCTGCATCTACACCAACGGTGACTGTTACAAACAACAGTATTACAGCAATTAAATCTGCTGCTCTAACTGCAGATACAACTCAAGAATTATTAACCCAACCATTGATTGTACAGGGTGGTACAACTCTGACCGTTCAATCAAGCAATACAGGATCATTTGATGTAGCTATAAGCTACTTAAATATCTTAAAGGAGAAACTAGACTAATGGAGATATTAAACGCTAAAGTAGAAGAGACTTATAGACACCTTAAAACAGGTGAAGTTTTTAAGGAAAAAAAAGACTGGGAAGCTAAAGGATATAAGCCAGAAGAGATGGCACAGGACGTAAAAGTTATTATGCCACCTCTTGATTTAATAAGTAAAACAAAGTAAAAGACTGTAGTTAGGAGATATTATGGACGAAGAAATTTTAATGAGAGAATCGATAGAGACAGGAGCACCTGATATTAGATATAACAGGGGTGATATTAGAATGGGTCAAGAAGACGATATGCAAGGAAAACAAATGGCGGCAGAAATCTGGACACAAATGGAGCCAGAACAAAAAGCTCAGTTTCCTAGCTTCGATGCTTTTTTCCAAAGTGGTATCTGGAAACAGATTATTCAACAGTTGCAACAAGATCAATCAGGTATGCAGTCAATGCAAGAAAATATTAACGTAGCAGAACAAATGCCAGGTGGCGGAATCGCTGATGTTAATATTAATGAAAGAGTTCAGATGGCAGCTAACGGTGGTTTGATGGGTCTTTACAACCGAGGAATGTAATCATGGCTAAAATAGCTATTCAAGGTGGTGTTAAAAACTATCTTGGAAATCAAAAAACAGTTTCTAATGTTCCATTAAAATGGCAATCAGGATCAGATAAACCTGCTACAGAATTAGCATATATTACAAAAGCAGAAAAAGATTTATTACTTAAAAAAGATATACACGGATCATTAAAAAACGGACCTAACACAGGACCAGAAGGTATTATGTCTTTGGATTCTCAAGGAGATAGAGGCACTTATGGCGATACTGGTCAAAGTTATGGTGACAGGCAAGCGGATGATAATAGTCCTGAAGTTGGAGATAGAGGCGGCGGGTATCAAGAAAAAGGTGACTCTGGATATCAAGAAACTATAAATAGAATTAAAAAAGCTGCTAAAGCAGAGGAAGCTAGACAACAAGCTAGACAAGATGCTGAGAAAAAAAGACAAGAAAAAGAATCAACTCAAAGAGCAATAGAATTTGAAAAAACAAAAAAACAATCTAAAAAAGATAGAACAGCTAAGTTAAAAAGAATACTAACTTCTAAAAATAAAAATTTAATAAATACACTAGGTCTTTCTGCAAGAGAATTAAAGGACTTAGAGGTTCAAGGATTATATGATCCTTTAACTGGTTTTAAAAATCCAGAAGATTTTGGTTTATTAGATTCAAATCCTACGTCTGGATTGTATGGTCTCCTTGAAAAGGATGATAGATTTTCTGGAGCTAATCAATATGATTTTCAAAACTCATATGATAGTGGAGGTTTTAAAGGACCAGTTTTAAGTTTACTAGATCCTTTTTTTAAAAAAGGTGCTAAAAAAACTAAAGAATTTTTTACAGATGATGTTTTAAAATCAGGTAAATATAAATTTAATGGTCTAACAGTTACTCCTGATATGTTTAAAATGATGAGTCCATCACAAATGGACGAAGTATATGGTAGTTATATGGATGATAGACAGTCAGGTAAAACAGATGCTTATGGTAATCTTAATCCTGGTTTTGGTCCAGGTAGTGGTGGAGGTAACGACCCAATAATTTATACTAATACTACTACTGATGATACTACTGATGATACTACCGATGATGAAAATCAATTTACATACAGATTCGGGAACCCTAATGACAACATGGCTTTAGATGTAACACTAGGTAGATATTTTAATCAAGGTGGCAGAGTACCAAGAAACATGGGCGGCATCATGAATGCTGTACCAAGACAAGGATATTTTTTAGGTAAGATAGTTAAAGGTGTTGGTAAAGCTTTTAAAGGTGTAGCCAAAGCAGCAGGTAAAGTTTTAAAAAGTGATTTCGGTAAGGCAGCAGTAATGGCTCTTGGTGGATATTATTTAGGTGGTGGTACGGCATTAGGTGGTGCTAGAATGTTTGGTAATACCGGATTTGGTTCAGCAGGTTTTTTATCTAATCTTGGAAGATTAAAAACTTATGCAAAAGATAATCCTTTTAAATCTATTGGAATTGCATCAGCAGTCTTACCTTTTATCCCAGGCCTTAACAAGGTACCAGAAAACGAAGACATTGGTATGGGAACCAGAGGTGGATCATTAATAGATCCTTTAACAAATAAAGAAGCTTTACCTTTTGAAATGAGAGCATCATTAAATGACGCTTTAGATAGTGCTGATGGTGATCCCGCTAAAATAAAACAGATTACAGATGCATATGCATTTTTAGGACCTGATGAAAGATTAGGAACTTACTTACCTTATAGAACTTACGGAGTTAAAGATGGTGGCAGAATAGGTAGAGCCGAAGGTGGGTTGATGAACCTTGGTGGTATGGAAAAAGATTATAGAGCTGAAGGTGGATTTGTTCCAATAGGTAGAGAAGAAAAAGCAGATGATGTGCCTGCAAGATTAAGTGTCAATGAATTTGTATTTACGGCCGATGCTGTAAGAAATGCTGGCGGTGGAGACATTGATAGAGGTGCAGAAGTTATGGAAAACATGATGAAAAATTTAGAAAATGGTGGTAGAGTGTCTGAGGAATCACAAGGAAACACTGGCGCTCAAGACATGTTTAGTGTATCAGAGAGAATAGGAGAAGTAATTTAATATGGCAGTCACAGAAACAAGAAGTTTACCACCAAAATTTGTAGAAGATCTAGGTAAGGATTACGCAACTCAATTAACTGGCTTAACTAGCCAGAAAATGGACACCACAAAATACCAACCTATGGTCGCTGGTCAAGACCAGGCAACTCAACGTGCTTACAACATGGCTACAACTCAAGGTCAGGGTATTGGATCTTATGCACCATACATGGCTCAAGCAGGTGCACTACAAGGAATGGGTTTAAATTATTTACAACGTGCCCAAGCTCAATCAGGGGTTCAAGGACAACAACTAGGATTACAAGGACAACAATTAGGAGCACAAGCAAGACAACTAGGTGCAGTAGGACAACAACTAGGAGCACAGAGACAGCAGTTAGGTGCAGTAGGACAACAGTTACAAGCACAGGGTGCTTATTCAGGACCACAAGCTTACAAACAGTTTATGTCTCCTTATCAACAAGATGTAATTAACGCTTCTTTAGGTGAGTTTGACAAACAAGCAGCAAAAGGAATGAGTGGCATAGGTCAAATGGCAGCTAAGTCTGGAAACTTAGGTGGTGGACGTGAAGGTGTAATGAGAGCTGAATTTAAAACTAATTCTGATATGAACCGAGCATTGTTAAATGCAAAATTATTACAACAAGGTTTCGGTCAAGCTAATCAACTAGCTAATCAAGCGTTCAATCAACAAGGACAATTAACTCAAGGACAACAAAATTTATTCCAAGGTCAAGGACAATTAACTGATCAGGAAAGAAATATGTTTGCTGGACAAGGTCAATTATTCCAAGGTCAAGGACAACTAGTTCAAGGTCAACAAAACTTATTTAACAACCAACAAAATTTAATGCAGGGTGCAAATACATTAGGAGCTGATCAACAAAGAATGGCTCAACTAATGCCACAACTACGTGGATCAGATATTTCAACGTTGGGTCAAGCTGGGCGCGGCCAACAATTATACAATCAATCTGTTCTTGATCAACAAAGAGAAGCAAACAGAATGGCAGCTTACGAACCATACGAAAGACTTGGTTACATGGGTGCTGGTATGGGTAACGTTATGGGTGGTGCTATGGGTCAGTATCAATCACAAGTTACACCTAATCAATCGCCGTTGCAGCAGGCGTTAGGTATAGCTTCACTAGGACTAGGAGCATACAAGGGTTTTCAAAACAACCCATCTGATGTTAGATTAAAAACAGACATTGAAAATATAGGTAAATCTTCTTTAGGTTTAAATATATATTCATTTAAATACAAAGGTGATGATAAAACTTACCAAGGTGTAATGGCTCAAGAAGTTCCATGGGCTTCTTCAATTGCAGAAAACGGATATCTACAAGTAGATTATTCTAAAGTAGATGTAGAATTTAAAAGATTAAATTAACATGTATAATAGAACTTTAAATAGACCGATGTTTAGACGTGGCGGTAGAGCTAACGGCGGCATCATGGATGGTGTTAAAAGACAAGGTTATGAAGACGCAGGAAGAGTAGAAAAACTTGAGCAGGAAACTGCATTTTTAAAAGAAGCCATAGGAGAAAGACCAGAAATTAAACCTTATCCTTACAAAGGATCTGATTTTTTTATGGGACTAGGAGCTAATATTTTAGCAGCTCCAGGTGGTCAACCTATATTACAAACAATAGGTCAAGCAGGTATAAATCCATTAAAAACATTAGCTGCACAAAATCTTGCTGACTACGGTAATCAACAAAAAAATGAATTAGGTAAGTATGACGATAATAGAGCTCTTATAATGGCAACTTATAAAAATATGAGTGAAGACGACAAAGATGCTATGATTAATAGAGCTGAACAAATGGTTAAAGCCGGTAGATTTAAAACTATCGAAGAAGCATTACAAGTATTAGTTCCAACATTTAGAAAAGATCAAAGTCCAGAAGAAACAATGCGAGAAGAAATTTTAAGAGATGAAAAAATAAACACAAGTCAAATTGAAGATATTGCAAAACAATATGAAATAGGAAGAGCTGATGCTGAAGTTCTAAATGATTTTATGAATAACATTTCAGCAGGAAAATATGAAGGTGTTTTTCATGACCCATCACAATTCTTTATTGAAGACGATGATGTTGGTAGAGGACAAGGTGCTGAAAAAAGATTAGCTATAAGAGATTATGATCCAGAAAAATCAGAATACAAAGAGGGTAGAGTTTATGTAGATTTCTTAACTAAGATAGCTTACGTTAAACAAGGACAATTTTTTATTCCATACACAGATTACATATCGGAATCAATAAGTACAAATTAGGAGGATAAATGCCATTTGGATTCGACCCTCGAAAACTTGTAGAAGAAGATCAACAAGAAAAAGATAAAGAAACAAAAGAAGCTATTGATTCTGTATTAACTTTTGAAGAGATAGCAGAAAAAAACGAAGCGTTTATTCGTAATAAAAGCACTATATCAGATGCGTTTGACGGTGCATTTAAAGCTTTAAGAGAACATAAATTTCAAAAAAAATATGGTGAAGATGCTTACATTGATGAAAAGTTAAAAGAAGATCCAGAGTACCGAGATTCTAGAAAATTTTCTGACGCAGAAAATAAACAATACTACCGTGACGAGTTAGAAAGTATGCGTGGTATTATGGAAGGCGTTAAGTATGATTTTTCTACTGGTAATACAATCTATCCTGAAGAAGATAAACTAAACGAAAACCAAAAGAAATTTTTTAAAAAAGGTAAGTATTCAACGCTTGCTAGTCAAGCAGGTGAGAGTGATAAAGAAGAACCTTTTAAATTTAATACAAAAGAACCTGGCACAGGTGGATTTATATTTACTGAATCAGAGGGTGTACCATTTGAAAGTGAAGTAGGAGTAACAGAGTCTATTATATCAGGTGTAGGTTCAGGTATAATTAAAATACCAAAAGGATTTGTTAATCTTGGTGCAATGATCATGGACCTCGGAGCTGAAGAAGGTTTATCAGTAGACCAAAGTAAAGTTGCACAGTTAGAAAACTGGTGGGACAAAACTATGTTTGGTATGATCGAAAAAAAATTAGATAGCAAAGCAAAAGAAACAGCAGTTGGTAGAATTACAGAATCATTAGTACAGTTATATGGTGGTTGGAAAGCTGTTGGATCTTCAGCTAATAAAATAACTGACAAAGCTTTTGAGATGTACAACAAAGCAACATCAGCCATAAAGAAAAATAAATATTTAAGAACAGCTGGAAACAAAGACGGATACAAGCTAGCCAAAGAAGTAGAGAAATGGAATAAACTTTCAGGTAAACAAAAGTTTGTAGGATTGTTTGTAGGTGGTGGTGTTACAGGTGGTGTAGTCTACGATGCAGAAAACATAGGTACATTTGGTGATATATTTTTTGATGAAGGTGAGCTTACAGCATTAGACAGAGATGGTAAAAGAACTGCTAAAGATGATGCGATGAGAATGCTTTACAATAAATTAAAGTTTGCAGGTGAAATGGGATTTCCAATTATTCCTTCTGTAGTAGGTGCAGGTAAAGTTGCTAAAAGTATTTTAGATGCTAATGTAAAAAGAGCAGGGCAAGCAACTAAGTTTGATAAGTTTGTAGAAAAATATATAGCTAGACCATTAAGATCTAGAGGACCTTTTCCTGAAGAACAGTTTCAAGGTATGCAAAGATTAGAGGGTAAAAAATCTTCTGCTAATTTATTGTCAACAGATTATCTTAGAAACATAGATGAAATAACAAAACAGATATCTAAGTATTCTCAATCAGCTGCTAACACATCTGGTATGACTAACGAGTTGTCTGAATTAATTGTTAAATTAATTAACAAAGGAAACTTAGGAATTAAAAATGGTAGAGTTGTTGTAAAAGGTTTTGATGATGCATCACTAGATACGTTTTGGATGGACATTACTAAAAAATTAAAAGTAAAACCTGAAGATGCAACAAGATTAATTGATGAGTTAATGAATGTACACACATCATGGGCTCAATTTCTAAACGGAGTATTAAAAGGTAAGAATCTTAACGTTGCACCAAAAGAATTTGTACAACTAATGAATGAAAGGATTAGAAGTAGTTTAAGTTCTGAGTATAAAATTTTTGGTGAGAAAAGTTTAAAACCTATAAAAGAATACGCACCATCTAATAGTGTAATAGATCAAGTTGCAGATATATTTGTTAGAAGTGCAAAAGCTAATGGTAAGACATTAAAAAAAGAAGACGCACAATTAATTGTACAAGATATTGTTAAGAACGTAGAGCTAGATCCACAAACATTTAGTCCTATCTTTAGATTTGAAGCATCAGACATTGCAAAAGACAGAGCACTAATTACAAAAAACATATCAGAAAATATAACTGGTGGTGGTAAATTTAAACCAGATAAAAAAGGTGGATTGATACAAACTAAATCAGACCTTGCTGCATTTAAAAGTTTATTTGGTGAGTTTAAAAATGCTAACTCGATCATTGCTAATGTGACCACGGACCTTGCAGAGATAGCAGCAAGAGATAGATTTTATAATGTAATCAAACAGGGATCAGATGCTGCAATTAAAAGAGGAGAGATAGGTATTGTCTACCCTACATATAACTCAGCTAGAAAAGCATTTGGATTAGATGCAGAGATCGTTGATGCATCAAGAGGTTTACAACTACCACAAAAACTAGGTGAGCAAGCTTACACAGTTCCAATAAATGGAATGTTTACAACAAAAGTTATAGCAGATGGTTTAACAAGAGGTGCAGCCAACACTATGGGAAGTATTACAAAAAATATTTATTATCAATACGCAGTCATGGTACCTAAAGGTTTAATTCAAGCTGGTAAAACAGTAGGTGGTCCTTTCACTCATGCAAGAAATTTTTCATCGGGTGCAGTAACAACTGTATCAATGGGTAATATTAGTTTGTTAGCTACTAACCCGGGCTTTATATTAAAAGCTTTAAAAACTGCATTTAATACTTTGCAACCACAGATACTATATAGAAACAAACCAGGTGCAAAAAGCATAGATAAATATGCAACCGAATCTGAATTTGCTGATGCATTAAAAGGTGAAGGCGGACAAGCATTATATAGATTTTTACTTGAAGAAGGTATGGTAAACCAAAGTGCTATTTACAGAGATGTAATGGGACTAATTGAAGACACAGCTAAAACAGGTTTCTTACAAAAAATGTGGGATAGATTAGGTAGAAGAACTAAAAGATTTTTAAAAGGTGCACAAGATATGTATATTGCTGAAGATGACATATGGAAAATATTTAATTTTTTTGCAGAAGATTTTAAAATAGCTAGGGCATATGAGTCAGCATTAAAAAGTGGTAAACTTAAAAAATTAGGTATGGAAATGCCAAGTAGATTAGAGATAATGAAAATGGCAACTAAAAATGTTAGAGAAATGCTACCTAACTATGCCTACGTATCTGAATTAGTACAAGCTTCAAGAAGATCTGTTTTAGGTAACTTTGTATCATGGCCTGCAGAAATTATTAGAACATCAGGAAACATAATGTCTGGAGCTAAAAAAGAAATTCAAAATCCTATTCTATCTAGAATAGGTTATGAAAGAGCAGCAGGTTTTGCAGCTACGGTAGGTACACTTGGACCATTGGCTGTGTGGGGAGCAAGTCAAGCATATGGATTTACCAAAGAAAAACTTATGGCGTTAAGAGAATTTGTGCCATACTTTTCAGAAAACTCTACACTTCTACCAGTGTATGAAGACGGTAAGTATAAATACATAGATTTTAGCAGAGCTTTTTTCTATGACGTAGTAACCGCACCGGTTCAAACTGCATTTACAGAAATGAATAGAAGAGAAGATGAAGCTGTAATACCTAGTCTTGCAATAGGTTTAACAAAAGCGTTTGCACAGTTAGCTGATCCATTTATATCAGAATCTATTTGGATTAGTGGTGTAGCAGATTTGTATTTTAGAAAAGGTGTGACTAAACAAGGTCAAAAAATATGGAATGAAAGAGATGGTTTAGGTACAAAAGTATCTAAAGCTATTGGACATTTAACTAAACTATATTCACCAGGTTCTAATGTTCAGATAGCAAGATTATATAGTTCTCTTACAGGAAAAAGTATTAAAGGCACAGAGTATGAAGTATCAGATGAATTGCTAGGTTTGATTGGTTTAAGAAAAGCACCTTTAGATATACCTAGATCAATGGAAATAATGATTGGTCAATTTAGAAAAGCTGAAAGAAATGAAAGAAATTTAATTTACGCAGGCACATTAACTGGTGACCCTATAAAAGATGATAACAAAATTATTGAACAATTTATATTTGCAAACAAACAAAGACTAGAAACGTTTGAAGTAATGAGAAGACAGTATGATGCTGCCAAACTTTTAGGTATGAAAGAAAAAGAAATTAAACAAATTTTTACTGATAGAGGTATGAAACCTTTATACAAAGCAATTAAAACAAATAAATTTAATCCTTTTGGTATTAGTGATGGTATGAAAGATGCTTATGAAAGAGTATCAGAAAAAAATAATATACCTAATCCACTATCTAAAAGAATATTAAAAAGACTTAACAAAATAGAAAAAAAATTAAAGAAACAAAGATTAAATAAAGATTTTATAATAGATGAAGAGAAATATTTATTTAATGAACAAAACATTATAGAAAAAGGTATAGAATTATTTAAACAAGAAGAAAAATCTAGTATGCCTGCTGGCTTTAGCCAATTACCAGAAACACCTGAACCTGTGGTAGAAAGTACTCAAATGTCACAAAACGTTGACCCACAAACTAACTTGACAGCAAACGAAGAAGCATTACTATCACCAACAGAAAAAGTAATAGCTGGGAGAACATAATGGCTAAACAACAAGAAGCATTACAAAAAATAGAAGACCATGAAAAGCTTTGTAGAATTATGCAAAAGCAAACTCATGATAAAATACTAAAACTTGAAACTCAAATAAATAGAGTGGAAAGTATTCTACTAGTTTCAGTAGGAGCCTTAATTACAGGGATGGCTAGTGTTATTTTTATGTTAATCACAAAATAAATCATGCAATTATCTAAACATTTTACTCTTGAAGAGATGACACGTAGTATGACTGCTGCTCGTAAGGGAATTAACAACGTTCCAGGCCCTGGAGAGATAAAAAATTTAGGAGATCTCTGTTACGAGGTCTTAGAGCCTGTTAGAGCACACTTCGATAAACCTATAAGTATTAGTTCAGGATACCGCTCAGAAGCGCTGTGTGAGGCTATAGGGAGCAAAAAAACGAGTCAGCACGCTCTTGGATGTGCAGCAGATTTTGAAATCAATGGAGTTGCAAATATTCAAGTAGCTTATTGGTTAACTAACAATGTTGACTTCGATCAATGCATTTTAGAATATTATAAACCAGAAGATGATCAAGCCGGATGGATCCATGTGTCTTATGATGAAAAAGGATCTAACAGAAAACAAATACTTACCTTCGATGGTAAAAAATATACCGAAGGTTTACCAGAAATGAAATGGTCCGGCGGAAAAGTCGTAAATTAAAAATTACAGCGCGGTACGCGTATATATCCTATTAAATCCATGACCTTAATTCTTCTCCTAAAACTTCAGATGCTATGTTTATTTTTTTACGTAGAGCTTTTACGATTTTTTCATCCACAGTGTCGTCCGCCATTAAATCAACATAAGTTACTGATTTTTTTTGGCCGATCCTGTGTGCTCTGTCTTCTGATTGTAATCGCTTTTCTAAGTCATAACCGTTAGAATAGTAAATTACAGTGTTTGCAGCTGTCAAAGTAATGCCATAGCCGCCCGTAGAAGGCGTTCCAACAATAAACCGACACTTAGGGTCATCCTGAAAACGCTTAATATTAGGCTGTCTTTCTTCTTGTGGAGTTAAACCATAATAGTCAACAATAGAGTCTTCTCCGTATTTTTCTTTAACTGCTTTAATTATAGTTTTCATATCGTATTGATAGTGAGCCCATATAATTGCTTTGCCTTCTGTTTCTTCTAGTACATTCATCAACTCTACAATTCTATTATTTTTAATAGGTTGAGTACTGCCATCATCAGAAGTAAAATGACCACAAGTAATTTGTTGAAGACGCATAAGTTGTGTCAACGTATTTACTGTAGTTGATTGTTTACCTTTAAGAATTGCTAAAGCTTCTTGTTTCATTTGATCATATAGTTTGCGTTGATCTGGAGACAATTGAATTTCTCTTTTTATAAAAATTTTATCAGGCAAATCTAAACAATCATCTTTTAAAACACGATAAGAAAAAGGTTGTAGTTTATCAGATAGTTCTCCTAAGTTTTTAAAACCATTTACTAACTGTATTTGACGACCAGATATATTAGCAGTTTTCATGATAGCATAACGTGTTCTAAACGAATAATAAGAATCATGATCTAAGTGAAAAGGATCTAAAAAATAACATTGAGAAAATAAATCTAATGGGTTTTTTGTAACCGGTGAACCAGTCATAATACGTCTATATTTAGCCATTCTACCTAGAGATAAAATATTTTTAGTTCTTTTAGCAGTAGGTGTTTTTATAGTAGTAGATTCATCTATTGCTATTAAAGTTTCATGACACGATAAAAATTTTTCTGCAAATTTTAATCCTTTGTCTGTACTCAAAGCTTCAACATTCATAATAAGTATATGCAAACCTTCACCCTCAGAAAACAAAGTATCTAAATCTTCTTGTTGTTTTTTAGTAATATTTGATTTCCATAAAACTGTTATTTGTTCTATGTGATCAGGTAAATGATTTGGTAATTCATTATTATACCAAGTACCAACAACACCTTTAGGTGCAATAATAAGAGCACCATTAACTTTACCTTTGTCGTAAAGCATAGCTAAATTATCTATTAATACTTTTGTTTTGCCTGTACCCATTTCCATAAAATAAGCATAGCTTTCTTTATTCCATGACTTTTCTAATGCAGTCATTTGATGTGCATACGGTTTAGTTTTAAATTTATAGTTCATAATTATTTTTCTTCTTTCTAGTTGACAAGGTAACATTAATAACTATATTGTCAAGCATGAAAGAAAAAAAGGTTTATGTAATACAAGAAATTGCTGGTAGTGCTGATGGTAGACCTAAAATAAATATTATGGGTGCATCTGATTATTCTACATCCCGTGACTTTATTTTTTTATTACCTGAGTTATCACAAATAATTTTTTCTCCTGGACCATTAATTTTTAAACTTAGAAAAGGTTTAAAAAATTTTACTACAGAAGATTATTTATTATTGACAGGTGATCCTGCAATTATTGGTGTAGCATGTTCTATAGTTTCTGACATGACTAATGGTAAATACAAATTACTAAAATGGGATAAGCAAGAAAGAAAATATTATCCTATTGAAATCAACTTATATGAAAGAGGAAAGATAGATGAACAACATTGATTTTGAGAAAGACCAACAAGAGGTCATACAAAAAACTGACAATATAAAAACACTTGCAGATCAAGTAGAGAAATTAAATTCTTTACAACAAAGAATAGAATTGCAGGAAGATAATTTAAAAAATACAAAAAAAGAATTTGATTATTTATCTGGAGAAGTAATTCCAACCATGATGGCTGAGATGGGTTTATCTCATCTTAAACTTATGGATGGTTCTTCAGTAGATGTAAAACCTAATTATAGTGCAAGTATTTCTATAGCTAATAGAGAAAAAGCATTTAACTGGCTTCGAGACAATGGACTAGGTGATATTATTAAGAACGAGATCTTGGTATCATTTGGTCGTAACGAAGATAACAAGGCAGCAGATTATGCTGCTCTTGCAGAAGAGCGTGGGTATCAACCAACACAAAAGTTGAAGGTTGAGCCCATGACTCTCAAAGCGTTAGTCCGTGAACGTTTAGAGGCAGGTAAGGAAATGCCAACGGAAATTTTCAACATCTTTGTTGGAAATAAAACAACAATAAAAAGGAAACAATAACCATGAATGAAGTAGCAACTAAAAACGAAGGTGCATTAGCAGTCAACATGTTTGAAGCAGATGCAGACAAAGGCTCTCAGAATATGACGCAAGAAGATCTTGCATTACCATTTCTGAAAGTTTTAGGACAACTATCTCCAGAGGTAAATAAAAGGGATGGGAAATATGTTGAGGGGGCAGAACCCGGCATGATTCTTAATACTGTCACTAACGAAGTTTTTGACGGAACCAAAGGAATAGATGTGTTGCCAGTATTCTACGAAAGAAAATACGTAGAGTGGCAAGACAGAGGTGAGGGTAAAGGCGCACCTGTAGCAATTCATGATGCAAGTTCAGACATCATGAGTCAGACTACACGTGACAAATCTTTTAAAGATAGATTACCTAATGGTAATTACTTAGAAAATACTGCAAATCATTATGTAGTAGTTTTAGGTGATTCACCACAAACAGCTTTAATTTCTATGAAAGCGACTCAACTAAAAATTAGTCGTAAATGGAATTCCATTATGATGGGAATAAAGTTGAACGGTAAAAATGGTTTGTTTACACCGCCAACATATAGCCACATTTACAATCTAAAGACTGTTCAGATGTCAAATGACAAAGGAACATGGTTTGGTTGGGAAGTGTCTAAGGTTGGTCCGGTCTCAGATCAAAGTGTTTATGGAATTGCAAAATCTTTTGCTGATCAAGTTGGCAAAGGTGATGTGCAAGTTAAACACGGATCAGACGAATCAAAAACAGATTCACCATACTAAATAAAATCCTAGGAGTAGGCGCCGAAGCGAGAGTGGAAGCGCCTATTAAAAATTATGTTTGAAAAGATATTTAAAGGATTGGAACGTGCGCATGGTTGTACCAAAGTTACAGCACCGGCAGAAAACGGTGTCAAGCTTAAAGGACAATCATTCGTAGTACGTCAACCAGTGACCACGGAACTTTGGGAGATGCATTTAAAAGGCACACAAAGTTTAGGTATAATACCTATCAATGAAAATAACCAATGTGTATGGGGATGTGTAGACATAGATTCATATGCAGGTTTTGATCATAAAAAATTAATAGATAAGATAAAACAATTTAAACTGCCTCTGGCTGTGTGTAGGTCAAAGAGCGGCGGTGCTCACGTCTTCCTCTTTACAGATAAACCCGTATCTGCAGAAAGAATGAGAGATAAACTAACAGAAATAAAAACACTACTAGGCTACGGCGGGTCCGAAGTTTTTCCAAAACAAATACAATTAAAATCAACAGATGACACAGGTAATTTTTTAAACTTACCTTACTTTAACGGTAATCAAACTACACGTTATGCATTCAAACAAGATGGTGAGGCTGCAACACTAGAAGAATTTTACACACTTTACGATGAGATAAAACAATACGATCTTGATTTTGTAAAAATAGAAAGACCTAAATCAGAATATGATGATGCACCACCTTGCATAGAACTTATGGCTATGAATAAAATACCAGAAGGTGGACGTAACAATTCTATGTTTCATTTTGGTGTGTACGCTAAAAAGAAATGGCCTGCAGAATGGAAAAGTAAGATGACATTGTTTAACGCAACAGCATCAACTGTACCGTTGAGTGAGTCTGAAGTAGAAATAATTAAACGTCAGCATGATAAAAAAGAATGGGGTTATAAATGTAATGACACACCAATGTGTAACTTGTGTGATAAAAAATTATGTAGAGAAAGAAAATTTGGTATTGGTGAAGAGATAGTATTTCCTGCATTGACTGACTTACAAAAAATTAAATTAGAAAAACCATACTATTATCTAAACGTAGATGGTCAACGACTACACCTGGAAAACGTAAAATTTTTAAAACAACAAAGTTTATTTCAAGAAGCATGTATGGAACAATTAGATTTTAAACCACCAACAGTAAAACCTAAAGATTGGGATATGATAATAAATCCACTGATGAAGAATCACGAACCAATAGATCCACCAGAAGGTGTGACTACACAAGATCAATTACAAAATCATCTGGAAGAGTATTGTTTAAACAGACAAGTATCTACAGATAAAAATGATTTGAGAAAAGGTGGTGTGTGGACCAACGAAGGGTATCACCATTTTGTTTTTGATAGATTCTATAATCAATTTTTAATTAGAAAACGTTGGGATGTACCATACTCACGTACAGCACAAATGTTAAAAGAAACATGTAACTGTGATGACAAACGTATAGGTAAAGAAAGAACTTCTGTATTTGTAGTAAAACAATTTGATAAAAAAGAAGATGAGTATAATCAAAAAGAATTAAAACCAAAGGATATATTTTGATAAGAGAACAATTATTTTTATTTCCTGAACATAATCTTTTTATACAAAAAGAAAAAAATATAGATTTTATTTATTTAGATGAAGCTAAAAACTCTCATTTTACAGATAAAAAATTAACTAATTTACCTAAAAAAAGATACGTTTTATGGAAAACAGGAGGAATAAATCCTTACATGCCTGAGCTAGGTAAAGTGTTTCCATATCTTTATGATAACTTTAATAAAAAAATAAAAACAATTAGAGTGCCACAAGGTGGTGAATACCCTATATGTCATCTATCTTATAAACTTGATGGTAAAACAGTAGATCTTAAACCGTCTGTGCATGTTCTTGTTGCAAATGCTTTTGTTGAAAATCCTTTACCAGAAAAATTTAAAATAGTTCATCATGAAGACAACAATCCTCTAGACTATAGACCATCAAATTTGCAGCACGCAAATCAAAGTATAAATATAACTGACACTAAAAAAACAAAAATAGGTACATCACATGACAACTATGTAATGAACTTTAATGCGAGGGTGAAAAAAAAATGAGAACAATAGTATTAGGTCCACCAGGGACAGGCAAAACTACAACGTTACTAAATAAAGTTGATGACTATCTTAAACAAACAGACCCAGATAAAGTTGGGTATTTTGCATTTACACAAAAAGCTGCAAACCATGCAAGAGATGAAGCTATTAAAAAATTTAATTTAACAGAAGATGATCTACCTTATTTTAGAACACTACACTCGCTAGCATTTAGAAAGTTAGGATTAAAAAAAGATCAAGTTATGCAATCAAGACATTACAAAGACCTGGGTAGTAAGTTAGGTTTTCCTGTAACGTATGCAGATTATCAAGAAGAACAAGGTGGTGTATTTAGTTCTGATAGTGAGTATCTAAGAATTATACAATTAGCACAACTTAGAAACATAACACCGGAACAACAATTTGATTTAGCTGAACACACACAAGATTTAGAAAGAGATCAACTAAGAATTATATACAATGAAATAAAAAGATACAAAAAAGAATACAATTTAATAGATTTTAATGACATGATACTAGACTTTACAAAGTCTGATTTATCACCAAAGTTTGATGTAGTATTTATTGATGAAGCACAAGATCTATCACTAATGCAATGGGACATGGCAAAAGCTATTTGGAACAAAACTAAAGATTCTTTTATTGCAGGTGATGATGACCAAGCAATATTTAGATGGGCTGGTGCAGACGTAGATTCTTTTATAGCTTTAGAAGGTCAGTATCTGCCACTAACACAGTCATATAGAATACCTGCTAAAGTTCATGGTTTAGCTATGGGTATAATAAATAAAATAAAAAATAGAATAGATAAAACTTGGAAACCTAGAATTAACGAAGGAAGATTACAAAGACATTTTGATATAGATAGTGTGGACATGTCTAGAGGTGACTGGTTAGTTCTTAGTAGAACAAGACACATGTTAAATGACATAGAAGAGTCTTTGTACAGACAAGGACTATATTATGAAAATAGATATAAAAGAAATAATGAAAAAGATTTACACAAAGCAGCTACATCCTGGGAACATTTAAGACAAGGACAATTAGTTTCTTACAAAGAAATAGAAAATATAATTAAATTTATGGGACCTAAACATTGGCATGCTAAAAAAATAAAAGGTATGGCTAAAGGATCTTTTTATGGAATAGATCAACTTGTAAATGATTATGGACTACAAGTTAAAACAATATGGTATGAAGCGTTTGACAATGCAGGGCAAACTAAGGTAGATTATCTTAGGAAGATGCGAAAGAACGGCGAAAAATTAAATGAAAGACCTAGAATAGAATTGTCTACTATTCATGCAGCCAAAGGTGGTGAAGCAACTAACGTTGTACTACTTACTGATCTTACTGTGAACACTATGAGAAGTTACGAAAAAAATCCAGACGATGAAAATAGATTGTTCTATGTAGGTGCAACTAGAACAAAAGAAAATTTACATATAATAGAACCAAAAAAATATGAGAAAGGCTACGTACTATGACACACAAAGATATATTTAAAGGGACAACATACAATTCTTTAGAAGACCAGATAGGCGGTAAGCACTACCGAAACATGAAAATTCAACCTGCAGAATTTATAAATGAAAACAAATTACTTTTTGCAGAGGGCAACGCTATAAAATATATTTGTAGACATTCTGCAAAGGGTAAAAGACAAGACATCGAAAAAGCAATACATTATTTAGAAATGATACTTGAAAGGGACTACGATGCAGATACCTCTATTTAAACCACAGACAGAGTGGCTACCTCCAGAGTCTTTTCCTGATCTGTCAAAGTATGATGAGATTTCAATTGACTTAGAAACTAAAGATCCAGATCTAATGAAAATGGGATCCGGCTCAGTAGTCGGCAACGGAGATGTAGTAGGTGTTGCTGTAGCTGTGCAGGGATGGTCAGGGTACTATCCAATAGCTCACGAAGGTGGTGGTAACATGGATCGTAAAAAAGTTTTAACATGGTTTCAAGGTGTACTTAATACATCTGCTACTAAAGTATTTCACAACGCCATGTATGACATGTGTTGGATTAGAGCGCTCGGTTTAAGTGTCAACGGTAAAATTGTGGACACGATGATTGCATCGGCCCTTGTTGATGAAAATCAAATGCGTTATGACTTAAACAATTGTGCTAAAAGATACACCGGTAAGGGTAAGAATGAAACAGATTTATATGCAGCTGCAAAAGATTGGGGTGTTGACGCCAAGGCAGAAATGTATAAACTACCTGCCATTTATGTAGGTTCTTATGCAGAAGCGGATGCAGAAATTACATTAGCCTTGTGGCAAGAATTAAAAAAAGAAATAGATCTACAGGATATAAAATCTATCTTCGATCTCGAGACTCAACTCTTTCCTTGCCTCGTCGATATGAAATTCTTAGGTGTCCGTGTAGACGTCCAAGCAGCCAGCCAATTGAAGAAGCAATTAGTTGCAGAAGAACAATCATCATTATTAGCAGTGAAAAAAGAAACAGGAATAGATACTCAAATATGGGCAGCACGATCGATCGCCCAAGTTTTTGACAAATTAAAATTAGATTACGATAGAACCGAAAAAACACAAGCACCTTCCTTTACTAAAAATTTTTTACAAAATCATCCTCACCCAATAGTAAATAAAATTGCTAAAGCAAGAGAGATCAACAAAGCTCACACCACATTCATAGATACCATATTAAAACACTCACATAAAGGTCGTATTCATGCTGACATAAATCAATTGCGTTCAGATAATGGCGGAACTGTGACTGGTAGATTTAGTTATTCTAATCCTAATTTACAGCAAATTCCTGCACGTAACAAAGATCTTGGACCTAAGATAAGGGCTTTATTTATACCCGAGGAAGGCCATACATGGGGTTGTTTTGACTATTCTCAGCAAGAGCCTAGACTTGTGGTCCATTATGCAGCTTTACAAAATTTGTATGGAGTAAGTGATGTATTGGATGCATACAACGAAGGTGATGCAGATTTTCATACAATCGTTGCCGACATGGCAGAGATACCTAGAACTCAAGCTAAGACAATTAATCTTGGTTTGTTTTATGGTATGGGTAAAAATAAATTACAAGCAGAACTTGGTGTATCTAAAGATAAAGCTGATGGTCTGTTTAAACAATATCACAACCGAGTACCTTTTGTTAAACAACTAATGGATAACGTCATGCAACGTGCTCAGGAGTCTGGTAAAATTAGGACGTTACTTGGTCGTTTGTGTAGGTTTCATTTATGGGAACCTAATCAATTTGGTATTCATAAGTCCTTGCCACACGATAAAGCGCTCTTGGAACACGGACCAGGGATCAAGCGTGCATTTACATACAAAGCATTAAACAAACTTATACAAGGATCAGCTGCTGACATGACAAAGAAAGCTATGATTGAATTACACAAAGAAGGTATTATACCACATATACAAGTACATGATGAACTCGATATATCTATTAAGTCAACAGAACACGCTAATAAGATAAAAGAAATCATGGAATCTGCGGTTGACTTAGAGGTACCTAATAAGGTAGATTACGAAGCAGGTCCAAACTGGGGTGAAATAAAATAAACTATGGCTTATTTAAATGCTGACATACCACCAATTTACTGCAAAATAAGGAAGGAGTATTTATATGATTTGGAAAAACATCAAGGAGAGTCTGTTGACTGTTGTGTCTTTAGTGTGGTCTCTATTACAGATCGCGCACTCTTATTTAATATCATGCTACCCAACGGTGCGTGCTTTTGGCGTCTACCTATATCAGCGTTTTTTCAAGAAAAATTTGAAAGAAAAGACGTACCAGATATCCCAATCGACAATCTTCAATTATGGAATAGTTTTAGTTATTATCCTAGTGTTCATTGCTTTAGTTTTTTAAGAGGAAAACGTGGTAAGTATTTTGGTAAAGACAAAGTAAATTACCCGTTTGAATATTTATTTACTATTGACTGGGGACATCCAGATAGTAATATACTAGATACCGAGCATTCTGAGATTCCTGCGGAACACAAGTGTGCTCACATACTTGCCCTAGATAGCGGCAACTATGCAGCGCAACCCAATAATAGAATATTATGGGACGCTCCAAATTACACCACTGATAGAGAAGTGCCTGATTATAGTGTTCAAACTACAAAATGGAATGTAGAGAATAAAGATTGGTTAACAGAAGATAGTAAAAAAATGTTTTATGAAACGGAAGATAAATAGGATGCTAAATGAATTATTATTTTACAGGTATTTTAATATTAATGGTTTTGGGCCTTGCTCTATGTGGAGGACCTCCAGGATATTAGTATGAAAAAAACACCTAAAAAACAAAGCACTCCCACTTTAATAAATGTATTAGTACAAGCTGTAAATGATATGAGTAGTAAACTACATAGAGTTCACAAAGATGTTGCTAATAATTCAAAAGACATAAACGACCTTAAACAACAAATTAGTTTTAGTAAAGGTGCTGTCAAAGTATTGCTTTGGCTAGCAGGAACTATCACAACTGTTATAGCTGTATTCCAATGGATAGGAACTAGATGAAAATAAGTGAAAACACATCTGTAAGCATGCCAGTCAAGAACATGTTAATGATCATCGCCGGTGTTATAGCGGGCGTGTTTGCATACACTGAAATTATGGAAAGACTAACATCTCTTGAGACATCAAGAGAATTATTCCAGGCTGATCTTCTTAAAAAGTCAGAGCAATTGCCGACAGATCAAGAGCAATACATGTTGATAGAAGATTTATACAAGACAACAGAAAAATTAGAGATAACTCAAGAACAAAATATGACAAACAAAGTTAATATAGAATTTTTAAAAGCACAACTAGAAAAAACATTAACTGATGTAGAAGAATTAAAAGATAAGGTAAGAGCAAATGGCAACGGGACGTATTAATAAAAAAGTATTAGAGCATATTGCTCATATAAATAGAGAAACTAAACAAATGCAGCTATCAATAGATTTAAAAAAAGAAGTTGAAACTGGCAAACATGGTACACAAAAATATGTACTAAAGCAAGGACCTAACAAAGGTAAAGTTCTATGACTGAGATCGTTGTAGCATTACTAATGATTGTTAATGGTGAGATAAAAGAACATAGAATACAAGAGTCTATGTCACAATGTTTAAAAGGTAAAAGAATTGCTATGCGTACTAATACAGGAAGTAATATAGAGTATCATTGTATAAAAAATAAAGCAGAAACAGAAATTTATTTAGGTGCAAAATCTATAAAAAAGCTTATACTAAATTAATGGTAAAGATACAGGCAGAATTAGTTAATGGTAAGTGTCCAACATGTAGTGAGTTGACTACGTTAGTAGGTCTTGATAAGGCTTTCTATAGATGTATGAACTGTGGTGCAGATTTAGAGCAACACATCAATGGTAAAATAACTTACTTACCTATTATGACTACACCTAAAGATGGTGCTGTACCTTTCGTAAAGGAGTGGAAAGATGGATAAAAAAAAGAAACTAGAAAAACATAGTAAACATCATAGCGCAAAGCATATGAAAAAAATGAAAGCCGACATGAAAAAAGGTGACTCATTTAAAAAAGCACATCAGAAGGCTTTAAAAAAAGTTGGTAAGTAGTGGCTAGAAAGTTTAAATCTTTTGAGACAAGAGATAAGCCTAAAAAACGTGGACCTCGTAAGCATAAAAAATCGTTGAATAAGAACGAAAAACGTCAAAAACGGACCCGAAGATATAAAGGTCAGGGTAAGGGTTGACAAACATCATATAATATCCTATATATAATACATGAAAGAAATAAAGGAGAAAAAAATGAGAAGAGACAAAGAACATATGGCAATACGTAGAAAAAATAACTTTGAAGATCGTTATGCTAAAGGCATACATTTTGACATAAGAAACAAAGGTACTTGTTTTATAACAATGCAAACTCATGCAGGTCCACTAGAAGTTTATATAGACTCTATGGACGGTTTAGATGATGCACCACTTGTAAGTGCAAGAATACCAGGTAGAAAAGTTAGAGAGGTGTTTGTAAAATGACAGATCAAACTAGATGGGGCATAGACTTAGTGCAACAACAAAACAAACAGAAAGCATATGAAGATCAAAAAGATATGAGAGAAGTGTTAAAAAAGTTTGTATTTAATTGTAGTGTTTATGACTTACAAAAAATGCATGAAAGAATGAAGGAGTTAAAAAAATGAAAGAAAAAAAATTAACTATTACAAGTGAAAATATATCTAAGAAACAATGGTCTCAGCTTATATTAGAACTTAATTTAATTAAAAAGTCTTGGTCTCCGTATGCAACATTAAACATACAGGCACCAGGTATAAAAAAAATAATTGCACACGGAACACGAACAAGTTTCGATAAAGAATAAAATTTAAGTATCAGTAAGTGTACAACCAGCGTCCACATCTCGCCTCTGGCATTTCCCTGTACGTAAGCAGTGACCGCAAGGTAGCAATGGGTGTACCACCTATAGCGTCAGAGTTCCCTGATCAGGATGGCGCTTAGGTAATATGAATTAACAGACCTATCCTATAAGAGGGAAACAAGGATAGGTTATTGTGGTGAGAATTCTATTAGAATATCTTAATTTAAATACATTGTCAAACAGTACTCTGTGCTTCACAAGCAAACTTAGTAAACACTTTTTTCTCATTAACAAAATCTCTAGTTAAAGAGACAATAATCTCTTCACTATGAGCATAACCATAGACTGTGCAATCGTATAGATCATTAAATTGAACCTCTGGAGTAGGTATTTTTATACACTCATTTCCAGGAACTGAACTACACATCCACATAAATAAAAATATTTTTGTCATTGACATTTGTCCTTAATATCCTATATAGTCATTACAATTAAATGAAAGGAAGTCATATGACTGATATAACTAAATATAGAAACGTTTCATTAACACATGGAACATACAAGACTTTAATTGCGTTGTCGAAGGTATTATTGCCCGACGCTCAATTATCGATAAGCAAGACCATAGAATCAATTGCAAACGAGAAAGCGAAAAAATTAAATGGAAAAATCAAAAAAGATTAGACACTCAGCTATTTGTCCAGACTGTAATGGTAATGGATATATTAAAGCTATGTTAGATGAAGGAAGAGATCATGTTATCATACAATGTGATACATGTGAATCGGAAGGGGAATTGTATGTGGATGAGTCCGAAGTTATTGAGTCTTATATCAATGCTAATAGTCCTACAACTATTGATAAGTCTAAGTTAAACTGATGAATAATAATTATTATTTAGATGTAGCTTACATCGCAGGACTCTTTGATGGAGAGGGTTGTGTTACATACAAGAAGTACAAAGAAAAAAAGAAAAATGGTACCTACGATTGTTGGCGTATCAACATGGAGATAGCTATGACAGATCAAAATGTTATAGAACTTGTGCATGAAACACTGATGGTTGGTACCGTTAGACCTAAAAAAGTACCGAAGGGTAATAAAAAACAATGGCGTTGGCGTTGCACGTTTAGAGATTGTTTGGCTGTTTGTAAATTGTTATGGCCTCATGTTGTAGTTAAGCTACATGACATTGAGAAAGTAATAGATCACTACGAACCTAACATACAATCTTTAGATGATAATGTGGTTGACATGCAGTGGTATAGAAAATGGATAGGAGAAAAAAATGTTTGATAAATATATATACAATAGCTTACATTTTATAATGAAATGGTCCGGTCAACTAAACTCTTGGGCGTGGCGTAAACATGCTAAGATACTTAGAGCCAAACAAAAAATATCAATGGATAAGCTAACAAGACGTCAAGAGGCTATTGCTTATTTAGAAGAGTTAAAAAGAAAACTATAATGATGAGTGATGAAGATATAAAGGAATACCATGCAATTGGTAAAAAACCAGGGTTGAAGAAGAGTAATAAATACAACTACATCACCGGTAAACAGCTCACGGACCCCGGATCAGGGACCAGGGTTTATGACATAGATAATTCTAGACTTCCGTCTGTGACTACGATATTAGGCGCTACGAAAAATCAAGATTTTATAAAAAAATGGAAGGCTAAAGTAGGTGACGAAGAGGCAGAACGAATTAAAAACCATTCTAGTAATAGGGGGACATGTATGCACAAGTTCCTGGAGCACTATGTCCTTGGGACTGGGTGCGTTGATCTTACAAGGATTGGACAAGAGGCGCGTCCCATGGCCGACAAAATTATTGAGATTGGTCTTACGCCTGTGGAAGAATATTATGGTTCGGAGGTTATGTTACATTACCCGGGCCTATACGCAGGGTCTACGGACCTTGTCTGTCTACATAATGGCATGGAAACTATTGTTGACTTCAAGCAAAGTAACCGTCCGAAAAAAGAAGAATGGATTGAGGATTATTACTTGCAAATCGCAATGTACGCAATGGCCCATGACTACGTCTATGGCAGCAAGATCAAGCAGGGAGTTATCATGGTATGCACGCCTGACCTATATTATCAAGAGTTCAAGACAGAGGGTGCCGATCTTAAACAATGGAAGCACAAGGCACTGAAAAGAATTGACATGTACAATGAGTTAATACATGACGAAAAAGAAAGAACCAAACCAATGAAAGCGGAGGATTTTACAAAATGAACGACAAACTGTTTAAAACGATTCTAAAGAGATACGAGGCAGCTATCGAAGATGCAGCTTACAAGATTGATATCATATGTGAGCAGACTCTAGTCATACCTGAACACATAGATATAACAGGTGAGATAGATAAATTGTTACAAATTATTGCTGAAAATGAGGACAAAGTGGCAGCAATGAGGAAATATTATGGCGGAAAAAAGGCAGACACAGCTGTATTGTGACATTGCAGCAACACTGTGTTGTAAAAATACAACACCATAATGACAGTGTATATGTATGGTAAAAAAAATAAAAAAAAAAATAAAAACTACTATAGAAATAATGTCATTCTGTCACTTTGAGCTATTAGTGTTGGTATACAACACTAATGTATGCCAAAATGTTGTTTTAAAAAGTGTCACCTGACAGATTATTTTGTCACTTTAGGCTATATGTCAGATTGCCTACGCGCGCGCGATACTAAAATCTGGTAAAACTGATTTTTTTTAGATACATATACAAATATGAAAAAGAGAAAAGCTGGGAACAAAAAAACAATACCATTGAATGTAAAGAAATTAGGTAACGATATATCTGCTTATCCTTTTGTAGAAATAAAATGGCTTGATATCGAAGGTGACGCCGGCTGGTCTGACACTAAAGATCTAAACACATCAAAACTACCTACATGTGTATCTAAAGGTTACTTAGTTAATCAAACAAAAGGTGTTACTAGAATATTTACTGATTATATCCAGAGTAAAGATAAACCTACCTTTGACACTATTGGTAACACAACTCTAATACCAACGTCTGTAATTATATCTATTAAAAAAATTACTTTGAATTAATTTCTGGAACGTCCTCTGACTCACCCTCAACAGTTTTTATATCTAAAAGAGGTGCGTAGTCGTCTAAAATTTGTTTCATTTTTGCTGTTAATTGTTCTTCTGACATATCCTCTAGTTTACCTGTTTTTATTATTTTTCTGTCTATGTATAGTCCTGCTGCTTTTCCTCTACTTACTTCAGCATTTACAGCAGATGAAAAAGAACCTTTTCTCAAAGCCGCCTGTTTAATTCTATCTAATTCTGCTATGTGTTTTGAATACGTAACCTCATGTTGTTGAAGTCTTTCGTCATGCAGTTCACCTATATACTTAACTACAAGTGGAGAGTATCTAGGATTGGTTAGTTCTGATCCTTCTTGCCTACAACGTTTCTCACTGTAGCCTGCCAGTTTAGCTGCGTCTGATTTAGATACAGGACCTTCAGGTCCACCGAATACTAAATACTCAGCAAATCTTTTTTGCATCTCTGTTAATCTTTTTGGAACTCCCATGTTGACAATTTAAGGTAACTATCCTATATTGTCAAGGTATGAAAGATAAGCGTACATATACTAATTCGAAAGAACATGGAGAAGATATGAGTCATGAAAATGAAGTTAAGATAGAGGCTGGTAGTATACCTACTCTAATAGAAATGCATAAAAAAGAAATATGGGAATGGAAACAAAAAGAATCTGAGTGGATTAAGACTGAAAATTTATTGCAAGGTACTAAAAAAATTATTGACGAGTTAAGCGCTAAAATGATTGATCAAACAAGAATCATATTACAGTTAGAAAAAGAAATTGAAAGACTTGTTGCAGAGAGTAAGAAATGAGAGTAAGAGATTTACAACAATTTTTAGAGTCTTTCACAGCTAGAGATAAGTCTGCATCTGGGCAAGGAAACGCCATCAGTGATGCTGTTATTTATGTAGATGTGCGAGGACAATTACATGAAATTAAAAAAATGGAAGTACACGAAAACAGTCAAACTATATTTGGGTTAAATAAAAACCATCAATCTCATCGCCTTGTTATGAAAACAGGTGAAGCATCTAATATAATTTTACCGGATAAATTGCGTACGCCGGGCGCGTAATGCATGGCGTTGTTACCTCAATAAAGACATGGGTCCAGAGGCAAAATTTTACCAACAAATCAAAAGAAATTTTAAGCAATTATCCCTTACTAGGATTGAAAACTCTAGCTTACTTGGTACTCCTGATCTATTGGTCTGTAATACTTCTGGGTACTTTTGTACTTTAGAAATTAAGGTCACAAAGAGGAAGAAGTGTGCCATCAGTCCACATCAAATTGCCTTCCATGTTAGGCATCCTAAGAATACATTTATCATCGTAAAGGCCCTTGGTCCTTTACCCCCTAATACTTCTCCAATATCCATGTACCATGGTCATAGGATCAGGGAGCTTGTTACTTACGGCTTGAAGCTTGACGCTTGTTACTCTGGGCTTGATGCTTGCCGCTTGGCGATTGAACGGGTTGGTTCGAAAGCTTGACGCTTGAAGCTTGTTGCTTCCTAAATATAGGTGCGTGGTGCTTGATGCTTGGAGCTTGCCGCTTGACGCTCGGATCATAACGTTGCTTCCACTTGTGGTCGTGAAAGAACCAAACGTATCCGGCTGTTCTAGTGTTTGCCATAACTAATATTTTTAATGTCTTTGTTCCAGCATGCTCTACAGTCAAGGCATTTACCGCCCTGAGTTGGCGCCGGGCAGCTGGGGCTTCCATCGGTTACAACTGTTGAGCTATGGGACCAGGCGTTGCCAGCGGTTCCGTCTACCTTAGCAGCTGAAAGCCTGATAATTAAATTTGCTGGAACCTCTTCAGGCTTCGGCAGGTACTGCCTTTCCTGAGTCGGTAACCAGTGTTTGGTGTTGGGTGTGAGCTTGCACACCTCTATAATTTTTTGCATGTGCTCGCTGCTCTGAAGGTCGCCAGCGTCATGCCACCTGAACCACTTTTGGCGCTTGATCACCGCGGCCATTGCTTCGACCCATAGCGGATGGGTTATAGCGTCCAGCCGTCTGTATTGTGCTTCTTTTATTGCAGGGTATCTAACATAATTATTTTTCATAGCATAACAACCAAAACACGGGCTGGTTGGAATCTTCCTGAGCTTCGCGCCAGTTTGACATGCCCACGCTGGCAGGCTATAGCTCAGGCCAGGCATCTTGCTTGTTTTTGTAAAGCTGTCTGTAATTTTTAAAGCGTCTTTAACTAGCATTTTTTATTACCTCTATTGTTTGTTGGTTCTCTTTTCGCCACTCTTCCAGCTCCAGTTGATCATCGACTTTAACTGTCAATGCTTCGATAAAATTATCGTCTGTTAATCTTGTTATTTTTTTAATTAGTGTAATTAGTTTTTGGTACATATTTATTTCTCCTTTAGTTTATAGGACTGTATATCATTGTAATGTTGTCTTGTCAAGCTTGCAGCTTGGTGCTTGCAGCTTGCCGCTTGGTGCTTGTAGCTCGGGCCTTGGGCCTGAAGCCAGCGCCAGTGATTAAGAAGAACCCGGGCTCTTTGGAGCCCGGACTTTTTATAATATTCTCTACTCATTGACGGACCAATAGTTTCCACCAGCGGCGTCGTTGAGACAGGTCAGGTATTCTGACTCTGACAGTCCCAATTGGTTAGTCAGGAAACTATGCTTATCTCCCTGCAGCCCAAACTTTGGGTCCTTCAGGTACGCGATCGCTTTTTCAAGGATCACGTAACGTTTATCACCGCCAGGCTGGTATTCTTTTTTTAATGTTTTAGTCATTTTTTCTGTCCTCCATATATTTTCTTGATCTCTCCTGATCTTCCTTCACCATCTTAATGATAAGATCCAGCGCATCCGCTATTCTCTTCAGGTTGTCATTTGCTATGTACAAATGACCGTTTGTTTCTTTGTCCATAATTATTCCTTTCTAAATACATCCTACACTATCCCTGATCCATTGTCAAGCGAAGCTTGAAGCTTGGCGCTTGAAGCTTGCTGCTTGTCACCATGATATTTTTTATACCATTCTTTGTAAATGGCGTTCTGGACTTCTTCAGAGGTCATTTGCCATTCTTCTGCAAGCTTGTCATATATTTCATTTAACATTTTTATCCTTTCTTTAGAATCATTCTAAACTGGTTCTCGGTAGGTCTCACCCGAGATTATTCCTAACGCATCCTACTGCGCCTATATCCTAAGATCTACAAAGACCAATGGACCAGCAATGATCAGTCACTATGCTACG
>WLWF01000717.1_pt1 | contig 31048 bp, 58 predicted proteins | sample 6718331 | NCBI WGS metagenome assembly WLWF01 (sample SAMN12718692, study PRJNA515312) | sponge metagenome | isolation source: marine sponge | host: Mycale hentscheli | place: New Zealand: South Island, Marlborough, Capsize Point | collected 2003-05-01 | reverse complement strand
GTTAAACTAAATGTTCTATCGTTTATGCTTAGTCCGTCAGGCGATGTTGCTCTAATAGCAAATGTTGATGTGACATTTTCGCTTACTTCAGTTGGAGTTCCTTTGACACTAACATACGCTTGTGGCACACCTTCAACAGTACCATTTGTTAGCACCTGTACACCTTCTGGTAATCTACCAGCTATTAAACTGTAGGTAGGAGTGCCACCATCTGGATCTGTGGCAACAATTGATAACTGAAAAAATAAATTTTCAGCAATAGTGCCGAGATCACCTGCGGCTGTTACCCATACTGGTTGTGCCATGTTATTATACCTTCAGCATACATTCTATTAGTTTTAAGCCCTCATCTGTGCTTGATTCTAATGCAATACCTACACGATTTCCTTCTGAACTTCTACTTGCTCTGCCGTGTATGTCTGTGTACACCACATCACCTTTGTCTACTATGCCAAATACACTCACAGGCACACGTCCTACCAATGCAATACCTGTTCCGCCTTCAAGATCCTTGTTCATCAAAAATGCTGGATCAGTAGTTACTACACCTGCTGGTACGTCACTAGCACCACAGATTGTAACTTCTACGGGTCCTCCAACGCAAACTACTGTGCCACTATCATACGAAGCATCTGCTAGATATTTCTCTGCGATATCAGCATATTGTGCTTGTGTTGCAGTCAGTGTTGCTATGTTTGCACTGAAACTACCGTTTACATCACGTGCTATAACTTTACTTGCAGTGTTTGCATCTGTGGCATCAACTGCTAGTGTTAAGGCAGCACTTTCACTACCGCCATCACCGCCTGTTAAAAAACTACCGTTTGTAATACTGGTTACATAGTTTCCTGTGGTATCCGTACCAAGTGCAACACTGTTTGCTTGAATTGTTGTTGCTATGCTTATTCCAGCACTACCGTCAAAGTCTGCGGTTCCTACTACGTCGCCACTAAGTGCTATTGCTCTAGCAGTGGTTAATGTTGCGGCACTTCCTGTAGTGTTCTGATTGAGTGTTGCTACTCTAGCGGCCGCTACTGTGCCACTTGCTATATTTGTTCCGTTAAGTGCAGTAAGTGCTGATCCATCGCCAGCAACTGTTGCTCCTATCACTGCACCAGCAGTCACAACATTACCACCTGCTACATTACCTGTCGCAGTAATGTTACCTGTTGCAGTGCTTAGACCAGTAACAGCAGTTCCTGTCGACGATACTGTTAATATTGTGCTACCAGCAACTCCAACTGTTGTGTCCGCTCCATTTGCCACTGTTACATTTGATGTACCATTACTAATACTAGTAGTGGCTATGCCTGTTAAGAAACTTCCGTTACCCAAGAAGTTTGTACCACTTACGTTTCCACTTGATACAATGTTACCTGTGGCTACAACTCTACCACCTGTTAGTAGGTTTCCACCACTAACGTTTGCAGTTGTTGTTACGTTAGCGGCACTTGTAGTTGGTATTAGTATGTCTAAATTTGTTCCGTTGGTTTGAAATGATAGTGTACCGCCTGATGTTAATTCAACATTACCACCTGAGCTTGAAATACCTACAACTGATGTTCCGTTTGCTATTTGTGTAACTGCAACGTTTGAAGCCGCAGTAACGTTGGATAAAAATCCGCCATCACCAACAAAAAAGCCACCAGCAGTAACGTTTGCACTGCCTGTTGAAGTAATGTTAAGTGCAGATAAGTTGCCAGTTGCAACAACTTGAGCACTTGTAACCAAGTTGCCAGTTGCAACTACCCTGCCAGTGGTTATTAGATTACCACCACTTATGTTTCCTGTTGATGTTACATTACCAGTTGTAACATGGTTTCCTGCAATAATTACATCTTCTGATGCAATAATATTTGCACCAGCAATATTTGCCGCACTAGTTATATTACCACTTGCATCAACAGTGCCGGTGTTCATTGATAAAAATCTTAGCGTTGCATTGCCAAGTGTTCTAGTTAAGTTTGTATCAGGAAGTACATTAGATCCAAATGATCCATTAATGATAAGTTGATCCCCAATTGTAACATCTTGTGTAATAGTAAGACTGTTACCTACACTGATGTCTCCAGTTGTGGTTATGTTTCCAGTAAATTCGCTTACGGAGCCAGCAAAGTTTACTACGTTGGCACTACCAGCAATGCTAATTGTAACATTGGCACTGTCTGCGACAGCAATGTTTGATGTGCCATTTATAATTTCTGTTGGTGTTACAGTGGTGTCAAAAAGTGATTTGAAGTTATCGTTGCATTTGATGTATGCAGTTCTTAAGCCGTCACCTGTGCCATCGTTTGCAGTTGCACCTACATTGATTATTTCCCTTGCCATTGCTTATCCTCTAACATACTGTTATGAGTATTTATGGCAAGAAGTTAGTTAAGATCGACCCAAGCAGATCCTGTATAGCCTTGGAATTTTGTGCCAGTAGTATTGAAAATTAGCATGCCAGCCACTGGTTGTGTAATGGTTGCATCTCGTGCAGTATTATCTGCAAACGTAGGAAGTGAAATTGGTCCTGAGCTGATTACACCAGCAGTTCCAATATATGCTCCTAATGGACGTATGTTTGCATTACCAATATATCGTGTGTTATTAACATCAGGAATTACATCAGATGCAGTACGTATTGTGCCTGTACCGTTTGGTCCAAGTATAATATCTTGATTGGTCACATAAGTTGAAACTGTGTTTCCGCTTAGTGCAATGTTTGAACTTACTGAATTTGCTCCATAAAGTTCTGTAAAATTATCGTTTGTCTTGTCCATTGCTGAACGTAGGTTATCACCGTTGCCGTCGTTGGCAGTGGTTCCTAGATTTATTGTTTGTTGTGTCATACAGTTATTTATCTATGCCCAGATGTCCTTTTGCCATCTGTTTTATTTCCAAAACATTGTAATTTGGATCTTCAACAAAGAATGTTTCCTGTTGGTAGTCTGTACCTGCAAAACGCATATATGGCTCGTCTAAGAAGCTTTGGTGTGCTTGTACACTTGCTCTAACACGTTGATAGTCGGCATCATTGAGATGTATACCAAAATGAGGTACACATACTGCACCCATATCTACATGATGTCTTGAACGATCTGGACCTTTACCTGTTCTTGGTGTACTGCTGTGCAGTGTGAGTTCATTTCCAAAGAAGTCTATGTCTTGCCATTTTCCTTCTTCAGCCATATCTAGATCACAGCCTAACACGTCAGTATACCATTTAGAGGTTGTGTCCAAGTCACCAGCTTCTACTGCTAAATGAAAACAATTACTCATACACCTTTACTCCCTACTGGTTTGCATTGATATTCAACAGTGTCCCATTCGCCATCAGTTGGGACAGCTTTGTACAATTCAATTGATTCAAAACATTCTTCTTTTTGGTCAAACCATTGTACATCTTGTTCAACACATGTTGAACCTAAACATACTGTTAATAATATATGCCAAATAAATTCCATTAAGCCGCCATTGGTCTTTCTGGATTTACACCCAGCATATCACCCCATGCACCATAGTAATGTCTCATACCCACTTCATCGTGGATAGTTCCATTCTCGTGTCTACCGTGTAGGATATTTCGTGCTTCTGTTCCTTCACGCATAGTCGTTCCCTGTCCAGCAACTCCAATTAAATCTTCGTGTAGGTTACGTCCAAACGGTCCCCATATACTATTGTGATGATTGATACGTGTGCGTCTTTCTTCTTCTGTGTCTTTCTTTAATCCATAACCACGAAATTCAATCAATACCTTATTAGGGCCTAGAGGTGTTACTGTATCTGACCGATATGCACTTCCCCTTAGATTAAAGTTGTAGCCTGGAAATAGGTCAACCATATACCATTGGTTTGGTGGTAAGTTAGGAAAGGACAGTTCACTCCTATCCTCAAACCCAGCATACTCTTCATAGTTAACTGTAAAACTACTGACATTCACATGACCGTTATCAAACGGAATGTTTTTACGAGCAAAGTATTCATCGTTGAATCCACTTACACGATTAAAGTAGTGCATGAAGTCGTGATAGAATTCACTGTTGGTGTCATGCCACAGTTTGTAGTTTGTATCTATAATTGCTTTGTGGTAATGGAACACTTCCATCTCTTCTGTATCAATAGCATCTGCAATACAATCAAATGCACCAGCAGTCCACTCATCCACACTTTGTGTAGGATTAGGGTCAAGTGTTACCCACACCATTCCGCCATGTTTTACTTCGCAGTGTAATTGTGGTTCAACTGTTACAATTGGTGCAGCTACTGTGCCAGAGGGAAAATTGAATCCATAATTGCGATATGCTTTAACACCGTCTTTGGTATTCACTGCCATCACATTTTGACCAGCAATCTGTGATGTTCTATAGTTACCTTCATTATACATCTCACTGATATGACACATCGGCACCCACACTTTAGAGAAAATGTGTTCTCGTTCCTTTTCAAATATCTCATGATTGTTATAGCATTCGCTAGAAATATATTCTACTTTAGGCGTTTTAGTCCAATTCTTATGATTGCGTGGCGGCATAGCACCCTCCTATACGGCAAATGATTCTCCACAACCACATGAAGCAGTTGCGTTTGGATTGATAATTTTTAGATAGTTACCACCTAGTTCGTTTATCCAGTCAACTGTACAACCAAGCACAAACATTTCTGCAACAGGATCTACAACCAATATATCGTCAATTGGTTCGCTCCACTTTACGTCTGGCCATTTTGATTTATGATCCCAAACATATGTAAAGCCACTACATCCGCCGCCCTTCACGCCAAGAGTAACATAGTCTCCCTCAGGTGTTACCGACTTTAGATATTCGCTTGCTTTTTCAGTTAACTTTAACATTATTTGCATCCTGGATAGTTGGGTTCTATAATTGTAATGCTAGGTTCGTTAACAGGTGTGATAAATGTATCTTGTATAACTGCATCAACACTGCCCATGTTACTGGTTGACATAGGAGTGTTAGGTGGCATATAGTAACAGGTTCCAGCAGGGTAATACATAGGTGGCATGCCTTCTGCAAAGTCAGTCATAGCGCCTTCAAGTACACAGGTCCATCCACCGTATTTGTGAACATGTATGCCAACTCTTGTGCCGGCTTTACGTACTGCTTTTTCAACTGTTAGTCGTTCACCACTGGCAATAATAGTATCAATCATCAGTTCACTGTCAACCAACGTTGCCATTTTACCTGGCAAACCCACGCCGTTAATTGTTGTAACATTGGCTTTAGGATCGCACTCAACATATGCAAAAGCTGTTACAGGTAGTGCAAGTGCAATAATCAATAATATAGTTCTAATCATTTTTCTTTTTTCCAAATTGTCCAAGCACCATACGCAATAGCACCATAGGCTGCTATCTTAGCAAAAGGTCCTGCAATAAGAATGAGCACGCCTAACGCAATTAGTATAGCACCATCTAGTGATGTGCGTTCTTCTAGTCTACTGGTAATAAATTTTTTAATCATTTTCTAATACTCCTCGATACGTATTTAACCATAATTTACTGGCCGCTTCATGTGCCTCTTCTAATGGATGCAACCATTCTCCTGAAACTTCAAAGCCGTGATGGTAACTCCAGTCTAAAAAGTTTTTGCCTTCAAATAATTTTAACTGTGGCTTTGTCAAATCCTGTAGTGTTTTTATATAATTTGGACAATGCCATTCTGTGTCCAGTAGCATGTAATCCATATAGGTTTGCACATTTTTAATATTATGTATCTTTAGAAACTGTTGGGCACTGAAAATTGTTTGCAAACTACGCCATCTATCCCATAGTATACTTTTGCCTGCATAGTTCTTATAAAAACTAGATATTTTTTCAGATTCTTCTTTGCTTAATCGTTTTTCTAATTCAATTTGATTATTTTCGTGGCATAGCGGAATCCATTCTTCTGCTCCACGAAGATAAAAATCATATCGAATACCCCATGTCCAGTTTATAACTGCTAGTGTGTTACTATCTCGCGGTATACTGAAATATTCTAGTATTTGTCTTGTGATGCTTTCGTTGCCACTGCCGGACTGTGCAAACGTTTGATAATCAACTCCGAGTTTTTCAGCACACTGCGATACCCAACTGTGAGCTTCTTGTTTAAGTTCAGTACCGTAAATAAAACTATCACCAAAACTTACAATTTTCATACGTTCTCATACTCAAAGTTCTGACATTCATCGCCTTTGTTAAGCAGTACGGCACCGTTGCGTAGGTGAAAGCGTTCTGCCATACGTGTGAGTGGGCTAAGTGTTATAAAACGTGTAACACCTTTTGTTTCTTTAATATGTTTGGCAGCTTCTAGTATGATCTCTCTTCCGGCACCTTTTGAATAACTCCACACTGTGTAGAATACTGCTGTGTCTGGAGTAATATCTTCAGCACTCCATGAGTCTGAGCTCATCCAGTCAAGTTGCGACTCGGTAATAGGAACTTGATTGGTATATCCAACACAGATTACTGCACGTTTGCCTTCTTCTAGTGGCGGTGCATACTGTGCATACTGATCTTCGTACAGTGCATATACTTCTCTACCGCACATGATACGCCAGTCAGCACTGATATGTGGACGAACTGGATCATCTGGTAAAATTTCTGCAACACCTTGTAAGTCAAGTCTTGATAACATTTAAAGCCTTTATAGTCGTTTTGTAATTCTGCCTTTGGTAAGATCATATGGAGAAACTTCTAACTTTACTGTATCTCCTATTAGTACTTTGATTTTGTACATTCTCATCTTGCCATTTATCTGTGCAATCACTTCATGTTTAGATTCGTTGATCTCTACCCTAAACATGCCTCCTCTTAGTAGTTCAGTAACTGTGCCTTCAAACTCTACTAGTTCTTCTTTCAACTGGTCTCCTTAATTCCTTGTAACCGATCCCAACGAAAACTCCTCCAACCGTTAGCATCAGTGTCCCATACAACTTGTGTATCAGGATTGATCTTGCGTTCAGTGTTAGGCTCCACATGTGGAACTACACTTTCTTGCAAGGTTGCTTTCATTATACGTTTTGAACCGTCTGCTTTGAGAAATTCTATTTCTATTACACCATCCACCAATGCACTTTTAACAAATGCTTGATTTTCTAGTTCTGTATATTTAACCATTTAAAGCCTCCAAGTTAACGTTGATTAAGTCGTCGTAGGTCCAGTTTACTGGTGCTGCTCCGCCAAAACTGCCCATTTTTATTCCTTTACTAAAACTGACGCCACGCCATTCTCGTTGTTCGTGACGCAGTTGCTTGTGCAAATATTCAGGCTTGACGCCATGTCGTTTGGTCATATCATACATGGCAATGTGCTTGCCATATTTTAAAGCCAGCATATTTGCTTCTTCGTCAGTAAGTGGCACACAATCATTCTTACCACAAATAGTAACACTCCAAACTGATTTCATAATCTGCCTTTTATATCTTCCATACGTTTGTTCATCCATTTGATAATGATCAGACGTTCTTCATCTGTTATATTCCAACGTTTTTCAAAGTCTGTAACATTTTTCAGCACTGCTTCTTCATAGCGAAGGCATGCAAATAGTGCTAGGTCGCCACTGTCTGGTTTGTTTATCACTAACCTCTCCTCATACGTGCAATTTCTTTAGCATCGTTTGAGTCTTTACGTACAGGAACCATATTGCTTTTGTGCAACATACCTATGCCTGCTAGTTCATTGCCAGTGTAGGTGTTCTCATGACGTTTAGCAGTTGAACCTACTATGTTGTTACTGCAACCAATTGTACCTTGATGTTGCTTGTAATCAGGAACGGCATAGATACCTTTGCGTTCACCTTTGGCATTGGTAGGCAGTTTTGCTTTCAGCTGATCTGGTGCAATACCTCTAGCACGTAACCATTTGTCATGTGCAACATCAGTTGCAATCTGCTTGGCACTTTTATTCTTAGTTTTTTTCTTACGTGAATACTGTGTAGTAGTCATATATGGACCAACTAAATGCATAGACATGGCGAGCTCCTGTGTTAATACTTGTTTATTATAACACTTATACACAGTATGTCAACCTTTATCTAGTAGTTCAAGTTTGTTTGGAACATCTTTCCATTCAGCTGCATCAGCAGGTCGTTTGCTTTCGTCGATTTCTGTAATTTCTACAAACGATGGTAACTTTGCAAGTTCAGCATTTAAATGTAGCCATGGATCATCTGGTTCAATGTCTGTGTCTGCTACTATTGCATCAACAGGACATTCTGGAACACATACTGCACAGTCAATGCACTCCTCAGGATCTATTACCATAAAGTTTGGTCCTATTTTAAAACAGTCCACTGGACACACTGTCACACAATCTTGATGCACACATTTTATGCAATTTTCAGTTACAACATAAGTCATTAGTCGTCCTTGTTAAGAGTTTCCCACATTTCTTTTTTCTCGAGTAGGTTGCGTTCGAGTTTGATGTATTGTTGTCTGATTTCACGCAGTTCTTTGAATTCTTTTTCAAGTTCTGGATTTGGCTGAAGTATAGCCATACGTTGTTGTATATCTTCTAGTGTTTGTCGTAGACTGACGCCATTTATTTCAATATCAGCATCATCTCCACTTATTCTCATCTTGCCATCAATGTCGTGACTCATTGAAAATATGTTGCTGGTTGCAATATCTTCAGTTGGAGAAATTGACTGATAGGTCGGCGGACTAGTGTAGTCGTAATTTGCATCGATTACGTAGTCGTCGGTATCAATGTGAGTGACTAGACCATCTGCATTTATGGTTAATTTTTGTCTACTACTCATATAACCTTTTCCTTTTTTAAGTGTGCATATAAGACTTCAAAGGCTAGATGATTTGGATGTATTCCATCTGGAAAAAACCATTGTGGATTATCATTCCAGACTTGTTCTCTTTTTTGTCCTTGCTCTGCCTTTATCATTAGTTCGTAATCTAAGATAAAATCTTTAGGAAATTTTACACTGTACACTGGTTCATCTGTTCTATGATTATCATTTATCAACAAATTCGTAAAACTCTGGCATACTATATTCACACCTGGATAAAATTTTCCAAAATCATCAAACCAAATTGTATCTGAACAACCACCTATAACATTTACAGGAACATTAAATTTCTCTGCAATATAACTTAGTGTGCCGTAAAAGGATGCAATCACATTTGGCTCAACATCTTTGTCTTTTATAGTCGATAAATGCCTATGCCACTCTGTTTGCAGAACAAATATTTTTGTTACTGGTTCCGTAAACCAAAGAGGAGGATCTTCTAAGTCTATCAAAAAATTTTGCAGTCTGGTAGTCATTGTGACTAAATCTGTTCCAGGTCTGCTGATATTAATTACTTTATGACCATCATCATGTAGGAATTGTTCGAGTCCTTTGTGATATAATTTTCCCTGTGGTGTCCAGCAACCACGACCCCAACTATCACCACAAACGACAATCATATTATATTGCGTTCTTTTCTTCGATGATTTCTTTGCGACGTTCTTTAACTGCTTTACCTATTTCTTGTAAGGCTGCTCTTGCACGAGTTGCGGCTGCTTTGACTTTCTTTTCAGAAAACTTTTTATTCTCTGCTATATAGTTTTCCATCATTTCGATTAGTTTGTCATGTGATGACATATTATAGTCTCCTAGTGTAAAGTTTTTTTATTTGGTAACGAAAGTGATGCTTCTTCTATTCTTTCAAAACCCATTTCTTCTATTTGTTGATAAAAATTATCACCAAGTTCAAATGCTTTGTCGTCGTGTTGTTCTGCTTTTTCTTTCGGCACTCCGAGTAGACGCATAAGTCCTCCAATTGGAATTACTCTTACTCCATTGTCATACATGGTGGCACAGATAGCAACTACTAAACCTGCAACTGCACTGTTCTCACCAAATAAATTGTCGATATCCTTTTTACCTTTGAACATGGCAATATTTATTAAGAGAACAACCAATATAGAAAATAACCAACTAATACTAAACCAGTGACCATTCCTAAAAATCCTGAACCGCCGGAATAATCAACTGTGTGGTTTTGATCTCTCACTGCATTTGTGATTTCACATGTAGGACAGTATAACAGATTTCCGCCTTTTTCCATTCCGCATCTTACACACGGAGTTGATATTCCGATTGGTGTTGTCATTAGTCTATGTCCAATTCAGCAGTATCTACAAAACCTGTTTGCTCTAGTATAGCAGTTGGTGTAATCGAATTATCTACCTTACGTGAACGTATTTCAGCAATTGAAATGGGCTTTTTGTACTCGCCTCTTTTTGCTTCTTTGTTCTTTTCATAAAGTTTTTCAGTGATAGCATAGCCAGCATCAAAATCTTTGTCGCCCCAATTTAAACTTTCTAAATGCTTAAGAGCTTCTAGTTTGGTCATTGGCTCTGGCAACTCAATAAGATTGATGTTTTCACAATTGTTCTTCACTAGGATTTTAATTCTGCTAACAAGATCATTTGCAAATCTAACCTTTGTAACTCCATGTTGGGCAGCTGTTCCTGCTACTGTAAATTTCTGTTCCATTTATTTTAGTACCTTTACTCTATTAATTGTTGTTGTGTCCGCAGTGTGTTTCTTTACAGTGCCACGGACTTTCACTGCTACCCCTATTTCTAGTTTTTCTTTGTAATAAAAACTTGTTTTATAATTGTCTTCTGTAATACTATTATAACGGAAGGTACCCCAATCTGTCAACCAAAAACTTGAAGTTGGTATAACTTTTATGTCAAGCCTACTGCCAACCTTTCCATAGGTACCGTATACAAAATCCTGTAACAGTTTGTCTTCTTTTTTCATCTTTTCATAAGCAGTGATCTGACTGTTCACTATACCAATATACATCTTATCTTGTGGCACTATAAATTCTTCTAATGCTACTGCGTGAGATAAACTCTCTTCAAAACTGCTTAGTTTCTTAGTGAGTGCTTTAAGCATAAGTTTACTGCTTATATACTTTCTCACTTCTGTGCCTTTTACCCTATCCGCAACAGTGATTAATCCTGGAGTTTCTGCAAGCACCTTACGTGCTACTGTTCTGTTTGCCAGTGTATGCGGCTCGTCTTCTACAAGATGTGTATCAGGATTCATACTCCAAAGATCTTCTTTGTTGTATCCTCCGTTCACTCTGTTGGCATACACTGCGGCGGCCCATATATCTGCGGAATCAAATGCAACTGTTTCTGCTTTTTTCATTTTGCTTACCTTAAAACTATACATCCTCTTCCCCTAAAAACTTTGCCTCAACACCTTTGATATGCTTGCACTTTCTATAAGCAGGACAAGAACATTCCCAACCCCAATGAACCATCTCTACTGTATACTCGTCGCCCTTGCTACCAGTTACTGGCCATTTAGTACCGATTGCCCAATGATTCTTAGTGTTTATTTTTTCGCTTGCGAATGCCATTATACTGACTCCCAATTGATTGACAACTGATCTTCGTCAACTTCTAACCAACCAATGCTATCACAAAACCATGCACCATCTTCAGCAACAAGTATGTCACCAACACTAACAGTCATCATCTTAGGAGCAATCTTTTGTATGCGATCCATCTGTGCCATTCCACTTGCCTCAAATGCATGGTCAATATCATCTGCAATGATGTTACCAACATGTGTATAACAACCATTTGCAAGACCAATACTTGGCTTACCGTTACGGCTTTCGATATAACTCTTAGCCTTTACATGACAATCCCAACCTTCTTTGTTGACGAGATCCGCTAAGTGCTTGTCTATAACGATTTGAAAAACTTTAATTAACTGTGGCATAAACATCTCCTTGTTTCTAACTGTATATACAGCTTAACATAAGATACGTATATGTCAACCTTTTTCTAGAAAAAGAGTTGTTTTTTCTGTTTCATATGAAACTTTTGCTTGCCATTTTTTGTTTTTACGTGTACTGTTCATCCATACAACCCAAGTTGGATCAGTACCTTTAGGAGGATAAGCTCTATACAGTGTATAGTGGGTTGGTTGTATTTTAAGCGATTCTTTTCCTAAACTGTACTCAAATACGTTTGCACCTAGTGTGATTTCTGTTGTAGGATCATGTGCAAATATTGTTTGTTGACGTTCTTGCATTATCATAACGTCTTGTAACAGTGGATCATCTGGTGCAAATTCTCTTGCAACAGTTAAGATGTCCTGGAATGTTTGTGATCTATTTGTTATACCTAGATCTTCAAGCACTGGAGCATAGGTTAATCCTGCAAGAAACATATTGAATTCCAGTTTCTCTCCATAGGCTTGCCATTTTTTTAGCCATTTGTGTGCGGCCGAATTCTCAGTTTCAAGACCCCAATCAAGCAATCTTTCATAGAACTTTTCAAAAGCCATGCCATGTCGTTTGTTTAGATAACGTGTGACTATTTGTGTAAATCCGTTAGCATCCATCATTGATGTGTACCATGTCCATAGCCATAGTTTTTTCATCTGCTCTTCTGGCAAGTCTTTTGTGCCAGTAAGTGTTTCTTGGTATTCGTCTATTATATTTGAGAAATAACTCTTCAGTGTAACCTGTGTAATTCCATGTTTTTCTTTGTATCCAGGTTCGTTCATTTCTGAGTTTTGCAATATAGTAACAGGATATGCTTCAACAATAATATCTCTGCTGAGCAAGTCGCATAAGCCTTGTGTCCATGAGTCCCATGTTTCTCCTGGCAATCCAATGATTAATTCTGTGTTCACACTCATGTCGTTTGCAAAAGCAGTTTCTGCAACTTTGGTCATTGCTTCTTCTTTGAGATTTACACGTTTGATGTTTTTTAGCACATCTTGATTGGTGCTTTGCAGAGCCATAGTAAAACGACGCATCATGTCTGATTCCATTAGCTTTACCGCCATATCTACTAACTGTACTGTGGCATTCTTACTCCAGTTGGTGTCAAACAACACAGGAAAACCATATTTCTTTTTTGTACGGATCAGCATGTCTGTAATTTCCATGTCACGATCTTTGAATATACCAAAGTTAGCATCTGTGTTTGTGAGCATCTCTATTTTGTTTTCGCCCATCCAATCCAGTTCTTCTTGTATGCGTTCTAAACCAAACTTTTTAACTTTGGAAAATGTTGTTCCTCCCCAGTCACAAAACGTACACATGAATGGACACCCTCTATTGGTCTCTATAACTGCATTCCATATCTTCCCCGGATACATGTTAGGTAAGTGATCAAATAATCCCATAGTATATGGCGACGGAACTTCTGATAAATCTTGTATACGTTGACTTGGACCAGTCATTAGAGTCTTGCCTGATTTGTTAATGCTGATACCAGGAACTTCTTCATCTGCTTTAAGTCCAATAAAGCTCTGCAATAGGCCAGTAAAACTTACTTCTCCCTCTTGATGTATTAGATAGTCAATATATGGTTTGTCAGCAAAAAAGTCAGCAGATTTGTTTGGAGTTTCAGCTCCGCCAATTATCATTTTGCATTCTGGATACCGGCGTTTTATTTCTTTAGCCAATGCTTCATTGTATGCTACGTTCCATACGTAACTGCTAAGTCCTACAACTGCAGGCTCAACCATTCTATCCACCAGTTGTTCAATGGGTTCTTTAACACTGTACAGGCCGCCAAGTTGATAGTTCTCAACAATTCCGGGTTGTGTAGTTGCATAAGCCCATACAACGCCTACACTATAAGGATAGTAATAATAGTTGCTACCTGGCAACTCCAGACTCATTTGTGCCATGTAAACATTCTTCATATGCATACTTATCTGGAAATTTGTTTATGCCAAGCATCAAGATAATTAATACACCACGGTCTATCTAATACGCCATTGGCCGCTTGTTCGATTGTGTCTAATACTGTGGTCCAATTCTTGCTTATGATATCGTTTAAATGTATATGATACGCCTGTTCATTGATAGGAATCATTTCTGCATGTGTTTGTAAAAAAGCAAGCTCGTGAATGTTTAGTTCGCTAACACAAAGGTCACAGTATTCTGGCTTTGTGGCATATCTTTTATCATGCCTAACTTCAATTGTACCTTCAGCACTTTCAACATAGAAAACTTTTTTCCTACGTTCAATTAACCACGGCAAACTTGTTTCATCCACTATTATTTGTAACAGTGTGTCGTTGTACCAGTCTGGCAAGTATTGCTTTGTCCAAGTTACTATTAATTTGCCTTTGTCTAGAAGATTGTCCTTTTTTAACAATTCTGATACTTCATTTCGTTTTAGATTATCACCTCTGGTAACTCCAGGAGTTCTAGTCATCCAAGAAAACTTATAAGGAGCATCTGGCTCTTCTCTTATGTGGTTATGTTTGTTCGTATGCATGGGAACTAATTTATCAGTAACTGGTAAATTCCAGCTCCGCACTGATTGTGCAGTTTGCAAACACACTGCTATGGCTTTGCCACAAGCACCACCAGTGTATTGTATAAAAATAAAATCATTCATTAAATAAGGGAACCTTGCTGATATCAGGATAGTCACGCCAACTCCATCCTTGTATATAGTCACTTTTTGGAAACTTATCTATACCTAATTGTGCAGTTTCAGGTGTCATGTAATAATGGTATCCCATCTGTGTAATTGATGATAGTTGGACTTCCCAACTGCTATCTCTGTCTCGACTATCGTAAGCCATACGTCTTAGTTCAACTGCATCGTTGTAATCGTCTAATAGTATGGCTCCGCCTCTACCAAGGCTAAGTGTTTTTCTTTTCTGAAAACTAATACACATTTTTGATCCACTAATATATTTGCCTTTGCTCCAAAAGGTAGCCGCATCGTATATTCCTGTGTTTCCAAGTTGATAGTATTCTTTCCATGGATCACTGACAAAATGCCAATCTAGATTTAACTTCTTAAACGTCATTGGAATGCTAATATAGGTATGCATCGGACATGCGGTTTCTTTTACATGTTGTTGTAGCAAGCACAATTCTACTGCATGTGTACAACAGTCTGTAGCAACACAAAAACGACTTCCAAAATGATTTGCAAGTTGTGCCTCAAAATCTTTTACTATGTTAAAAGGGTTCATATGTTTACTTAAAAGAAAAGCCACCCGAAGGTGGCTTTTCTACGTGATCTAAAAGATCTAAAATTAAGCAGTTCTTGTTGCTAAAGCTCTGTAACCAGCGGCAATAACTTCTCTAGGTGCTTTTGTGCCCATAGTATAAACCTTAACTTTTGCACCTTTTTTACCTACAGTGTTTAAGAACACTGGGTAACCAGCAAATTTAATTGCTTGGATAGCTGCACCAGGATTTGATACATTAAATTTTGACTTAATATCAGCTGATGTTAATCTTTCACCTGACTGTAGGGCTTCAAGGATTGCACCTTGTTTACTGTTAGTTCTCATTTTAGATTTACTCCGTATATCTAGTTTAAATGTTGTTAGCCTTTCTAACAACTTGTACACAGTATAGCACCTATTTAGAAGAAGTCAACTCCTTGTTTGCCTTTTTATAGTTTTTGGTACGATAAAACAAATGGTCATCAATACGTGCAACATAAGAAAAGTCATGTCTCCACTTAGGACGTACATTTTGTGCATGATACCACATGCTGCCTTCACTGATATCTGTACCTAGGTTCCACAGTGTATAAGCATCTTTTGCAACTACGAGTGCATTTCTCCATGTGGTTGGTTCCTTGGGCTCATCTGATAAGCCATCACAGTACCATGAGAACTGACACTTGTTCTTAAGCATCACAGTTTTACCATGCTCTTTTTTCCACCATCGTGAAGTAAGTCCTTGTTCAACAACTCCACAAATTGTGTTTGGATATCTATTACTTTTAACTCTATTCAACACCACATGCGATACTGCAATCTGTCCTGCAGTGCTTTGGTTACGTGCTTCAAAGTAGATGTTTTTAGCAAGACAACTCCATTCTGCAGGTGATGCAAATAAAAATTGTAATGTTAATAATGTTTCTTTAATCATTTTTAGCTCCTGATCTAAGTATATTTACAGCATACCGCCTGGTAGTTTATTACACTGATAACTTCTGCCTTTCCAAGCTCGTTCACCTTTGTAAAACTGTAGATGTTTAAAAGCATCTTCATTCATTTGTAATGCACGTTCTACACATGCTTCATAACTTACACTTGGACCGATCATATCTTGCCAAGTTTCACATTTATCTGGTGATCCAATTGAACACACAACTAATACTGCTTTCCACATACTATTTCTCCCTACACATAAACTGTTTTTAATTTAAGAACTTTATAGCCCATTTTTTCTGCTAGTTCAAAAATTTCTTTGGTTTGTTTTACGCCTATACCAGGATTTCTCCTAACATTTTCTGTAGTCATTTGATTTTGGTTATCATTAAAAGCATATCTAATTTTACTTCTCAACTTAGAAATAGCAGGAATATAAGACTGTGCTTCTAAACTTGCATAAAAGTTTCTCATTGTACAATCTTCAATTTTCATTAGCGGAACGCCTAAAAATGTAGTAACCATTATGCAGCCACCTTTCCTGTAATTAACGACTTGTCTAACTTAACCTGTGTCTTACCAAATGTAGCACCAGTGTTCTGATATACATACACAGTTCTTGGATTAACCTTATACACCTTACCGTGCTTTACAACACCACCATAAGTCCATTCAATCATATCACCTACAACAACAGAAAATTTTCTGGCTTTCATTTTACCTAAAAAAGTAATATGTCTGTTATACTCACTTGCTAATACATGCATGTCAGCAGTATCTGTAATTTTTCTCATTGCTTCTAAGGCTAATTCTAATTCTTTTGAGTACATAAATTATCTCCTTGTTTCTAACTATACATATATAATAACATACTATACGTCGTTGTCAACCTTTTTCTGTGTTTTGGTGCATTTTTTTTATGATCTATGAGTTTTTCACAGGTGTTCCTGGCAGTCGCTGGAGCGGAATAGCAAGAGAGATTAAACTAGATCCTCAGTATGATACCAGCGACAGAGCTGAACACAGAGTATACAAACATCACGGGTTCTCCGGACACAAAGAAGCATACTTTGGTTCGGGTATGGAGTTCAACTGCGACCTCACAGAAGAAAATCTATCGGCTCCATTTGCAACTAACACGACAAAACTAACAAAACTTTTACTCAGTCATGAATGGCCATACTACTTTGATCAAATAGTAGAACAGTATCCTGACGCACCAATTACATTAGTATATAGAAACAACGAAGCATCAATGGATTGGTGGTTAGAAGCAGGTGGATTCAATATAACTTATCCCAACTATGAATTCTACTGTGATACCACAGGCATGTGGGAGCAAATAGAAAAACAGAACAAATTAATACTTGACTTTGGACAGAAACACGTGTTACAATGGAAACAACATCACACACATAGTGATATTTTTATTGCAACATATAGGAAAAAGCAATGATCAATGGACAAATTGCAGTAACATGGACAGAGCAAGACTATAAAAATCTACAGTTCAACGACGTCGAAAACGTGGTGTCTAGATCAGACTATTCAGCAAATACTGACAACTACAATGTAGCAGTGGCATCAGTGTTTGATAACTTACCTCAGGTATTTCATGATGCAGTAAAGTTTTTAAATTTTAAAAAAACTGTGATTGCAGTTAACAGGATGGCGCCAGAGCAAATTTTGCCTTTTCATACAGACAAGTATGCAACATATAAAAAACGTAACAATGTCTCAAAAGATGCTAATATTAAAAGAGTTATTGTATTTTTACACGATCAAAAGGCCGGACATCAATTGTGGATTGGAGATCAGATCTGCGTAGGACCTGCTGGCAGTTACTTTGGTTGGAACGTTGGCGACGAACACATGGCCGCCAACTTTGGCAAACAAGATAGATACGTTCTACAAGTAACAGGAATAAAATAAGCCATGCAATTTGGAATATTAGGATATGGTTATGTAGGTAAGGCTACCCATAAAGGCATATTAAACAATACTGATGTCATCATTCATGACACTTTACATTACACTTTTAGGAAACAATTAAAAGATACTGACACAGTGTTTGTATGTTTGCCTACAGAAACTGAAGAGCAAATTGATATCCTCATTGAAGAACTACAACAGATACAGGCTTTTAATTCGAATGTGCAGTTCATTATACGCAGTACATTACCATTAGGCACCTGCGAACAGATACAAAATTTAGTAGGAAATATAATTTACATTCCTGAATTTTTACGTGAAAGATATTGGGAAACAGATTGTACGAAAAGGCCATTGGTTGTAGGATGTGATAATATGTCCTTACCAGAATGGTTGCTTGCTGAACACATACACACTTGTAGTACCAAAGAAGCAGAACTAGTTAAAATGTATTCAAATAATCTAAACGTGGTAAAAATTGCTTTTGCAAACCTGTTCTATGACCTAGCAGAAAGTGTAGGTGCTGAATACGATACAGTAAAAAATGCAGTTTTAAAAGTACAACATGACCAAACATATTTAGATGTGCCTGGACATGATGGCACAAGAGGATTTGGCGGAAAATGTTTGCCTAAGGACTTAGACTTTATTATTGCAACACTAGAAACACACAATATAGACCAAAATTGGTTTAAACACATAAGAGAGTTAAACAAACAATGGAAACAAAAGTACTAGTCACTGGTGCTAGTGGACTAATAGGCAGAGAGTTATGCAAACAATTAGCAGACAAATTCTATGTTGTCGCAATTGATAATCAGTTTCGTTACGAGCATACTCCAACGTGTGGAGAATTTATATCTACTGATATACAGAAATATTTACAAAATTGCAAAGAAGAATTTGCATATATTTTTCACATGGGAGCAATCAACGGCACAAAATACTTTTATAGTATTCCTAATGCTGTTATTACAAACAATATTGGTGCTGATCATTCAGTCGTGCAATATGCTAAAAAACATCCTAATTGCAAAGTAATCTATGCCAGTAGCAGCGAAGTAATAGCAGACACAGATGTTTTTCCTACACCAGAACAAACAGACGTAACAATAAAAGATATTCACAATCCACGTTGGAGTTACAGACTTGCCAAACTAGTAGGAGAAAACTATATTGTTAACAGCAACATCAACTATCTTATTGTGAGATTTTTTAATGTATTTGGTCCAGCTAGTGGATCAGGACATTTTATACGAGATATATTGGAAAAAATAGAACAAGAAGACTTTAGTCTAATTGGTCCTAATGAAACACGCAGTTTTTGTAGAGTTGAAGATGCAGTGGATGCTGTTATAAAAATTTATTACAAATGTAATCAAACAGTTGTTAATATTGGCAGTGACGAAGAAATCACTGTACTAGAAGCGGCAAACATAATTACAACTGCTAAAGGACTAGCAGTTGATTGGAAAAGTTTACCCGGCAATTATGGAAGTGTCAAACGCAGATGTCCAGATATTACAAAACTAAGAAGACTTTATCCTTTATTTAATCCTAAGAAGTTTAAAGATTCAATTCAAGATCTATGGAAACAAAACAATGAATCATAAAATACTAAACAAACTAGAAAACATGATACACATATCACCAAAACTACTACGTAACCCAGACACATTACGTCAAGCCATACGTGGCGCATTTGCAGTAGATGTAGAAGACGTCAGTTACAAAAACATAGGTGAACTGGTAGATAAGATTGATGACTTAGTATTAGACCATTACTTTAGACACATATGGCAAGGACACATTAAAAAATTTAAGTATTCGGGTCCGGCACTAATCGATGAAGTAAATAACCTCAAGCCACGTAAGGTTTTGGATATCGGTTGCGGATATCACGAGTTCAAAGGTAAGATTGATAACCTTGTAGGCATTGATCCATACAATGATGCCGCTGATATTTGTGTAAAGTTGTTAGACTACCACCCAGAAGAAAAGTACGATGCTGTAATGGCACTCGGATCAATTAACTTTGGCAGCACAGATAAAATTTTTGCTGAACTTTCGCATGCAGTAGATTTATGTAATCCAGGAGCAGTTATGTTCTTCCGTGCTAATCCAGGACTAGCACATGATCCAGATGAATCAAATTGGATTAGTTTTTATCCATGGGATGCCAACTTTATTGTAAACTGTGCTGATCAACTTGGTGTTGATATACTTGATATTAGAACAGACAGTCATAAAAATCGACTGTACTTTGTTTGGCGTACTAAGTAAAAGGACACTTAAAAGCAACGCCTGAATGTAAAAGAGTTCGCTTTTAATACCCCCTAAATTTCTAAAGGCACTGCCATTATGGCCGTGGATTCGCTATGATTGAAATGATTGCATACTTACTCGCGGGAGTATTTTACGGACTTATAATAGGCATTATACCTAGTGCTGGAGCCAGCACAGGCTTGATTGCACTGTTTGGTTTTATAAGTTACTTTGCTGGTGAGCCATACATGGGTGTGATATTTCTAATGGCCGTTGTGGCAGCATCAACAACTGGAGATAGTTTCACTGCTATACTATTAGGCATACCCGGTGCCAACAGTGCGGCCGCTACTATGGTAGACGGATTCCCCCTCGCACAACGTGGTAGAGCAGGCTATGCAATCAGTGCCGCTGTAACAACTTCAACTGTAAACGGAATACTTTGGGGTTGTTTGGTATTTTTACTACTACCTTGGTACACCAATCTAATCTATATACTTGGTGTTCCTGAACTGTGGGCATTCACTGTTCTAGCTCTCGCCACAGTTGGTTTCTTAAGCAACCGGTATTGGTTCCGTACTATACTGGCTATTGCTTTTGGCATATATGTAGGTATGGTAGGTGTCAATCCTGATAACAATGCAGCCAGGTTTGGAGCTCAATACTGGTTCTTCTTAGAAGACGGCATACAGATTATGCATGTTGCGGCTGGATTGTTTGCAGTGCCAGAACTTACACGAGGATTGTTTTTGAAACATTCAACTGCTGATGGTGAAATCAGAGATGGTGAACTATGGGCCGGCATCAAAGCAAGTTGGGAGAATAGATGGCTTGCACTACGTGGTGGGTTTATTGGTGCGTTTATTGGATTGCTACCTGGACTAGGCGGACAGATGGCAGACTGGATGGCATATGGTCAAGCAGTTGCTAGTAACCCAAAAGAAAAGTTTGGCAACGGAAACATCAAAGGCGTAATAGGTCCAGAGGGTGCTAACAATGCACAAAAGGCAACGTCAATGATTACCACAGTTATATTTGGTATACCAGGTGCAAAGTTTGCGGCCATATTGATGAGCTTGTTTATGTACTTAGGCATAGAATTGGGTACACCAGATATCGGAGACAATAAAGAATTATTCACAAGTATGACATTTGGCTTTTTAGGAGCAACAGTTGTTGTTGCACTGATTTGTATGTTTCTAATCAAACCAATTAGCAAACTAGCCGCAGTGCCATACAAATATTATTTTCCTGTACTACTAGGATTGATTATTTTTACATCAATGCAGTACACAGGCGGTTGGGAAGATTTGACAATGTTAGCCGTATTTTCCTGCATAGGATTTGCAATGCGACACTTTATGTTCAGTCGCCCTGCAATGCTAATCGGTTATATATTAGCCGAGAAAGTTGAAGGACTTACACTTCAGATCACAGGACTTTACACTGTTGAAACACTAATAACAAGACCGATCTTTATGGGACTATTGGTTTGTATCATAGGGATTTTGATATACAGTATAATGCGAAAGGGTAGAATAGATTATGCTTAAAATTTTAACAACACTAGCCGTACTACTAGGATTTAGTACAACAGCAGTTGCTGATTACACAATGATTGTTCCACAGAAGCCAGGTGGCGGAACAAGTCAATGGGCACAGATAGTTGCTACTGAAATGGAAAAGTACTTGGATGAAAAGATTATTTTAAAGCACATACGTGGTGCTAGAGATATTCCTGGATTTAACAAGTTTCACAATGATCTAAGATTTGATGACAAAACCTTAATGGTATCAAATGGTGGTAATGGTGTTGCTTTTTTACAAGAGAAAGTAGACTACAACTATGCTGACTATGATTCAATTGGACTAATGAACTTGAATATTATTACGGCAGTTCAAGCAAATCACAATCCATATGGTGGTAAGCCAACTTCATTCTCAGGTGGTGGCGGTAAAGTACCAGAAGGTATAGCCATGACACTGTTAAAATGTGGTGATGGACTTACAACATCAGAGTACGTTGACTGCTTTAAACGTACTGTAAACTGGATTAAAGGTATGAAGGGTAACGAAAGACGTTTAGCATTTAAAAGAGCAGAACTAGATGGTACAAGAGAAAATCCTGCATCATTTAAAAAGCATGTACAACCTGTAATTGACAAAGGTCAAGCACAGTTATGGTTTCACCATGGTATACTACAACCAGACGGTTCACACGCAGATGATCCAAACTATCCTGGTATACAAATGGAAACATTGTTTTATGCCGCTAATAAAACAAAGCCAAACAGTGACCTATATGATGCATACAAACTTGTAAAATCATTCCGTGATGGTTTACAAAAAGCAATATGGGTAAACAAAGGCAATCCAAACAGAGCAAAACTTATTGCCGCTTTAGAAAAAGTTTCAACCAATCCAGAGTCAATTAAGAAGATTCAGAAGAAAGTTGGAAAGTACGAGTGGATGCTAGGTGACGCAGGTAATGCACAAGTTGATACACTGATGAAGTTGGTAACTCCAAAAGCACTTAAAACACTTGTAGAGTTCAACACCGATGCATTTGGCCTAAAGTCAATTTACAAGCCAGAAATGGTTGCCGCAAAATGAGCAACATATTACTGATAAGTGGCCCGCAAGGCACTGGTAATCATGTATTCTCTAAAGTCTTATCCATGCACAAAGACGTGCATGGATGGGATCAACTACTACGTGAGTATTGGGTAAATCATGACGCAGCTCCATATAAGAACATTTGGAACAATCCAGAAGCAATACATGACTATGATTGGACTGAACATGAGAACTATGTGCTGAGTGTAAGTGGTCCTTATGTTGACAAAGACAAAGACAGTGTTAGACATACTGTATATCCAAAATATGCAGAAGTATGCAAAATTTTAGAAACCAAAGGTAATCTACAAGTTGGTATTATTGGCAGAGATCAAAACATTACTGCACAAAACCAACTGCGTAAACGTGGTGTAGAAAGTTTACACAACTATCTAAACAAGATTGAAGACTTGCTAGAATACAATCACACATTCTTAAGTGTTGAATTATTATACATGTTTAGACATCAATATGTAAAAAGTTTAGATAGTGTACTAGACATTCCTGTGGACAGTACAGATGAACGACTGCATTATATCTTAAACAAAGATCCAAATGCAAAGTATGTACACTATGTAGAACACAGTTGGTTAGACAAACGTCGTAATAACGTAGGCGAAATGATTGATGGCAGTGTGCCTCATGTTGAGAAAGATACAAAGTTCTAATGTTACGTTGGCTTTGGAAACGTTTGTCAGGCAAAAGTCCTTACTGGTCAAAATATGATACTTGATGATAGTTTATGTTAAATATGCAAGTGCAATAATTATTCTCTTAGCAATGGTATTGCACGTTGCAGGCATAACTCCGTGGAATAGCATCCTACAAATGATAGGTGCTAGTGGCTGGATCTATGTTGGCTATAAATGGAATGAACGAGCAATCATACTAAACTTTCTGCCACAGTTTTTTATTATTGTACCTATGTTAATTTGGATGTACATATGAAATTCGCAAACGTAAATTGGACTAAAACACTAGAAGACCCTGATGCTTATGCAAGTAGTTGGGATTGGACTGTTGCTCATAGCGACTATCATTTTGATGATACAGTACAAGACAAGCCAGGTGATTGGTTTGACGTAATTGGTAGATTCGATGGCGACTGGAAAGCAGAACGTGATCAACTTGTAACGTCATGTCATCCTGTTAATTGGGCAACACGTAAACATTTTGCACAGAAGAAAAAAGATCCTGAAATGCTAACACAGGAAGAATACGATATACAACAAGCAGGTGGAGATCCAAAAGGATTAATGCTTACTAACAAAAACAGTTTTGCAGATTGGGAAAAAGAATATCCTACATTATATAAAATGATGGATTACTTTAAACTAACATCAGATGGTATCAGTTTGGTAAAGTGGCAGGCACACGTACAAATGACTGGACAGATGTTTAACATGCACATCGACAAACTTTGGGACCGTTGTCCAGAAGATCCAGAACGTGTGGTGCGTATTACTATTATGTTAGATGATTGGCGACCAGGACATTTTTATATGTACGGAAACTGCATGTATGATAAATGGCGTGCTGGCGAAGTGCATGTATTTGATTGGAAAAATGTTCCACACTGTACTGCAAATGCAAGTAGCCATCCAAGAGCAGTATTACAAATGACTGGACTTAAAACTGAACGCACTAGAGAAATACTAGAAAACTCCAACCCACTTAATATATTTGAGATATAAATGAAAATACTAATATGCGGATTGCCAGGTTCAGGTAAAAGTACACTAGCAGAACCTTTTGCTGAACTTATAAACGGCATATGGATAAATGCAGACCAAGTTAGACAACAGTACGATGATTGGGACTTTACACCTGAAGGACGTATGCGTCAGGCACTGCGTATGAAGTATCTAAGCGATGGTGTTGTAAGAGCAGGCAAAACTGCAATAGCTGATTTTGTATGTCCTACAGAGGCTGCAAGATTAGAATTTGATCCAGACTACACAGTATGGATGGATACTATCAAAGAAGGCAGATTTGAGGACACTAATAAAATGTTCGAAAGTCCTGCAAAATTTGATTACCATGTATCTGAATGGTTTACCGACACACCTCTGCAATTAATGGAAGTTGTACAAAATTATATGGAAAGAAAGAAAAATGTTTGACTCACAAAAACCAACTACACAAATGCTGGGTAGATGGCAACCATGGCATGACGGACATACTGAATTATTTCGTAGAGCACTTGCTGAAACTGGACAAGTATGCATAATGGTACGTGATGTAGGCGGAATCGTTGGCAGAGATGCAGGCGATGGTAGAACAAATGTCCAGGAAGATAACCCATTTAGCCAAAAAGAAGCAGAGGCACAAATTGAAATAGGTTTGGAACAAGCAGGATTCAAACGTGGTGTTGAATACATTATACAACCTGTTCCAAACATAGTGGACATAAGTTATGGCAGAGGTGTTGGCTATACATTTACAGAACACGACTTAGGCAAGAGTGTTGAATCAATCAGTGCTACAAAAATACGTGCAGAGATGAGAGCCAAAGGGACTCTTAAATAAACTTAAACAGTCTGTAATGATCATCCAAGTTCATCTTAGTATCCACTGGATGTCCATCATGTGTTTTAAACACACTGTCAAAACAATAACTATAACGTAACCAAAAGTTATAAGCATCTGGTGTATTGTTAGCCCATCCTTTTTCACGTAACAAATTATCTGACTCTTTGCTTAATCTACAAGTAGGCACGTTTAATGCTTGTTCAACAGTTATCTTACCTGCTATTACACAATCACGTACGGTACTAGCAGGAATCATGTGTTCAAATATTCCATTGCCTTCCAAGCCCACTTCAACATAGTGGGCTCCGATGTTTTCTTTTATTGCATAGTTGTGATAACGTCTTAGATAATAGTCTATCTCATTACGTACTTCACGCAGTGCCTGTAGATTGTGTTCAATGGTTCTGTACTCTTCTGCAAGTTCGGTTATTTTTGCACTGCAACGTTTTTTAAGACTGTCGTATGTATCAAAACTTCTTCTGGTCTTTGGATACACAGGTTGTATAAAACTGTCTAAGTTTTCTTTTAACATCTATACCTCTGTAAACAAATATGGTGATTGATTGGTATCCAACTGCATTAGACTTCCGTTTTTACTTGGAAGATTAATTGTTCCGCCATTGTAAATATATAGTTCACGTACAAAGTCAGCAAGAATACCTTTGGTCCAATCGTGTCCAGGCATGGTATGTTGCTTTTGTAACTTGCCTTTTTCACTGTACAAACTACGACCTGTTACAGTTTTACTTGTTGGATAACTCATTGCACATTTCTCAAGCACATCAATCATCCAACCTTGCGGCAATGAATTCATATAGTCTAACATATGGATACCGGCTAAACCAATAAACAAATCCTGTGATATTTCTTCATCGTGTGGATAAACTTGAGTAATGGCTTCTAGTATGTTATTAAGCAGTTTACCACTGGTATCTGCTTTCATAACTTCGTCTGCATATTTAAAGTGTGAAAAGAAATGCTTGCCGTCTCCTTTGTTTTTGCTATTACGTGTGCCTTTGTCTTCAAGATCAACATTGTTTGCAATAAACTTCTGTTCACATACGTATGCTAGTACAACCTCTGCACTCGTATCGCCAAGTGAATAACGTGTAAGCCTGTTACGATAAAAGTCTTTTGGCTCTAATGCTTTTACATTGGTATTGCATTCTTCAAATGCATAACTTGGAAAACTTGGACGATCATCTTCTACTATCGTTACTGGCACTTCGTCATAACCTAAGATAGCAGTAGCAACAATTCTATGTTGGCCATCATAAACACTAGGTAGTGCAGTGCCTGTATCCAGTTGTCCAAGATCATCAATCACTGCACTAGCAGGAGCACAAAGTTGTGGATTGTATCTTGTCATAATTTTGATAACGTGTTTAACAATAATATCACGTTGTACTGTGTAATCAAGTCTTAGATTGGTAATCGGAAACATATAACTTCCAAAAGCAAACTGCTTTCCTGTACCATTAATTCTTGTTCTTATTGCTTGGATTTTGTCTGCACCAAAATTATGTTCCGTTGCTAGAATGTATTTGGTTTCTTCGACAATGTCTGTTAAAAGACGTATTTCTCTTGTAGCTCTCATTATGCTGCCTCTTTATAATACTGTTGTGCTTTTTCAGCATTTTCTTTATTGCCAAAAACCCATTCTAAATTACTTGGATGGTAATTTATTTTGTTGTGATCGATGTGATTAACAATCCATAATCCTCTACATGCTTTCTTAACACTTTGCGGTGTAGTAATCCAATCCTTTTGGGATACTCCTCTTGGTGCTGGCAAAGGATTGAGTGTTTCTTGTACAAGTATGTGGATGTTTACAGTAAGTCCGCCTTTATACTGTGTGGAGAAAACTTCATTATCAACTAGCCTTATGCAAGGATAACTTGTTTTTAAATTTTTAGGATTGCGATGACTCCAAGCCATCTTATAAGGAAATCCTCTTTTAAAACTATATAGGTTTCCTGTATTACGATCGATTCCGTAATCGTGTAATTTTTGGCCGTTGTAGATTGCTGGCCTTATAATATCTGGTTGCATGTTGTTACTCCGTTAGTTTAACAATTAAACTAGATTAGGTACAATACCTTTTCTAGAAGTTAACTTATAATAACATCTTTAAGGTAGATGTCAACCTATTTCTTTTTTATTTTTATCACTTAATCTGTTCCACAGTTTACGTACACCATAGTTCTGGTGTTTAACATACATTAACTGTGGTTTTAGTGTTTCGAGATACAGTGGACTTTTCTTTGTTAGTGTGTCCACAATTGACCCGTTTTTGATCTTGTGTAACGGCATTGGTTAACCATCCTTTGCTAGGTTTATAAGCAAAGCCATTATATTTTGTGCTAACTGGCACCCAAAGTTTTGAATCTGCTCTAAGCATATTTACTCCAAACTTCATCCCAACCATAGCTGACATGTTCTTCAATGGCATAAGCATCTAAGTGAGGAACTTCTGTTTTACCAAGCTCTACTGCAAAACTCATTGCTTCTGAAATGTGTTCTGACTCTGTAATTTTGTCATACACCTTGTTCCAAAACGTCTCTTCAACGTCCATAATGTAACTGCTCATACCCATATTATCTCTCCTCTACAGAAAATTTAGTTACGTCTTTATCTTTAATAATATCTTGTACCACAGTGTTCATACCTTTAGATGTATGACGACGTGTTTCCCACTTGTCACCGTTTGACATAGTAGCAATAATTACATAAAATTTTTTCATCTAGCTCTCCTATTTCCTAACTGTTATATACAGTATACCCGGAAAAGGGAAAAAGGTCAACCAAATTTTAGCAAAAAAGCAAAAAAATCTGCATCATTACTGAAAAAGAATGCATACACACCTGGTGTAGCAGGAGATGAGGATGTTAGTATTTGCCACTTCCATCCAGGTGATAGTTCTTGTTTACACCAGTCTACTACTGCATCAATCTCGCCAGTGGGCAAGTATAAGGTCTTTGCATGTGGATAACCTTCTTCAACTTTGATTACCTTGGTGTATTCTTCAACTAATTCCATGATACAGTGCTTCGTCTAAATATTCGTTGTTTAGTTGCCAATCGTAGTAGCCTGCTTGTAGTTGATCTACATAACTTGGTGCTGGTGCAGAGTACGACAACGGTGGATTCATATCATATGCCATAAATGAATCTCCGTCTTGTTCTAGCCACATTTTAGTATAGTAATGCGGAAAGCCTTCAAATGCATCTAGGTTTTGTTCACATTCATGTGTGATATTCCACAAGCACCCTGGTACCACTGATCCTTTAGAGGGCTCTATTGTTGCGTGTTGGCAAAACACCAAACGCCAATCTCGCAAGTATAAGGGGGCAATTGGTACTGCTTGTGGGCAACGCCACTTCATTGATTCCAGTGCCATGTTTGCACCGTAGGCAAAGTAAAGCCTAGTTGGTCTTTGTAATAGATTTGATTTCAATATCTTCACCTGATAATTGTGCTACTGCCAATGGTTCATTTTCAGCAAGTATCACACGTTCATTTACCTGCCTGTAACTGCTAGGCGGGCAACATTGATCCTTACGTTCGCTGTATATTATTAGATAGGCGTGCATTAATACTCTTTCTTTCTTCATTTGTCATTGAGGTCCAGTTTGCAATTTCTTCTAGTGTACGACCACAACCTATACACACTTTGTCTACTACCTTGCAGATGTTTACACAAGGTGATCCTAGTTCAATCACTGTTGTTTTTTTCTCCAACGGCCATACATATCAAATATACTCATTGAAATCCATATGCCCAACAATGCATTCAGCATGAACGCTTGCCCACTGGCCAACAACTGTTTAACATGTATAAACATAAACACCGCAGTAATGAATATCATTATTTGATCAGTCAGGTTTAACTTCACGTGTTCTTTCTGCAATTAATGCTCCTTCTAGTTCATCTAATCTTTTTTCTAATGCTACAATCCTTTTGCTTGCTTCGAGAGGATTCATCAATATATCTTTTATCTTGCACTTTTCTGCCTCTTCTCTGAGACGTCTTTTCATGTATTCCATATGTCTTTCCATCACTACTGCTTTCTAACTTACGTTATAATTTTCCCTTACAACAAACACTTGCCAATTTGGATTTTCTGCTTCAAGTTTTTTTGCTTTGGTCTCTAGGTACTTGCGATCTTCATTTACTTCAGCAACATGCAATCTTGTTTGATTGGTTTGTCTAACAATTAACCTATAATATATTGGAAAATTATTTTGTGAAGTCATCTTTTATCTTTCTATTCATAATCTCATGTTCATCTGGATTGTTACGTCTCCATTCTCTGTCTTTATACCAATCATGCAAAAATGAAAAAAGAACGCCACAAAATAAACATGCACCCATAACTATCAATGTAATTTTTGCAAACTCCATTATGTAAAAACATCCATAATGAACACGTAAGCACCATAGGTATATAACAACACACATGGTGTGATAATAACATAGTTTGGATCGTGAAACTTCTTTATAAACTTCATCATATTGCCGCTTTCTTAGTTGCTATTTTTGTTAAATCATTTTTTTGTACAAATTGTTCAAAGGCTTTTTTATGACTTATTGGTCCACAGTGCATGAAATCTCTTGCATCATCATAATAGACTATGTCAGAAAATGTATAGAATGGAATATCACCACATAAAACCGTTAAGGCAGCTAAATTTTTTTCACGATGAACTTCTAAATTATAATCATTGCTAAACCATTCCTTTGGCCAATCGCCATAGTCTGTTAGATGGTGTTGGATAGTTCTAAAATGGTTGTTGCTGTATATTTCAAATCGTAGATTTGGTGGCTCACATAGTACAACTGCATTTGGTTTCAATGATGGCAAATAGTATCTAAGTAGTCGATAACAACCATCTAAACTATGGCCAAAAACTCCAAGATTAAATACTGTGATATCCAAGTGTTGTTCTAATAAACTTGGCCAGATTTGATCATATTCTAATCCAGTACCTACAGTAAAACTACATCCAAGTGCAATTACGTTTGTTTGCGAATCAAATCTGTGTGTTCTAAATCCTCTCTCGTTGAACTTATACGCGATTGCATGTTCTTTGTCCCAACCCTGCGTTTGTAAATATTCCTTGTGTTTTTCGTTTTTCATATTTTCTTGCCAGAGTTCATATGTGTCACTGGGCAACCATGACAGTGTTTGATCAGCAAAAGCAGTCTGCATATGAAACCAGGTGTGCATTATTTTAATTTCTTTCTGTTATATGAACCTTTGCCTTTTTTACTCGCAACGATATTATGCCTGATCTGTCTTAACTGTTTGGCTATTGGATTCTTTACTAGCAATTTCTTTTTCATTTTCTGACTTCTTCTTTAGTGCTCTTGCCAGTGCCACTGGTGGTATATCTTCTGTTACTTGTATTAGCATTTTTGGATTTAGTTCCTGTAAATGGTCAGCCATGCTTTCAGCTTTTTCTTTTCTTGTGTATACATGGACCACATTATCTTCTAGATCCCGCATTAGATAATAGTTCTTCCACAATAGACTTTCCATAAAGTAGGCGTCTTTTGTTGCCAGTCCTGACTTCTTTGGTCTACTTAGGTAGATCTTAATGGCGTACAATCCAATTCCTCTAATTCTTCTAGTATCTCCCTATGTCCATCCATGCTTAGATAAAATTTATTATCACTAGGAAGATTATCATTTACTTCATGCGGAGTTTTTCCTTGAGCTAAAAACTGATTGGTAATTTCGTTATATAAAAAATACTCACCATTACGTTTTTCTATTTTGCAAGTGACTATCCTATCAAAGAAATGTTTTACCAGTT
>WLWF01000715.1_pt1 | contig 31102 bp, 28 predicted proteins | sample 6718331 | NCBI WGS metagenome assembly WLWF01 (sample SAMN12718692, study PRJNA515312) | sponge metagenome | isolation source: marine sponge | host: Mycale hentscheli | place: New Zealand: South Island, Marlborough, Capsize Point | collected 2003-05-01 | reverse complement strand
ATTCCTGATCTTTACTTTTGAGAAAACAATGTAGATAATACTACAGTAGATTTTATTTTAAGCGCTAAAAACGCGCCCGGTCAGGTAGTCCAAACAACTAATACGGATACTATTACAAAAACCTCTAATGTACCTGTTGATCAGTATAATAGCCAATACCAGACCAGATTAAGAGGGCGCAGCTTTACGTTTAAAGTCCAGTCAACAGACGCAGACGTATTGTGGCGGTTGGGCATCCCTCGTGTTGATATAAGACCGGACGGGAGACGATAATGTCTATAGCTCCAGTACCATTCTTTCCTGTACCACCCAACCAGTATACACAACAGTATATGGCAGAGGTGGTTCGTGCGTTTTCTGTATTTGCTAATCAGATGACAAATCCTGCTATAGCAAAGCCTATACTCATTGAGATTCCTGCATCTTCTTTATCGGGTGATGAAGTGGGCACAGTTTACGAAAGCAATACTGTTCTTAGGCTCAAGTCTGCTACGGCAGCAAATAATACACTGGGTATGCCGTTACCCACATACACAGTATCAACACTTCCTACGGTAGAGACAGGAACTTTAATATACGTTTCAAACGGTGCAGCGGGAAGTCCTGTTGTTGCGTTTGGTGATGGATCTAATTGGTTAAGGGTAGACACACGTGCCGCTGTAAGTTCTTCATAGAAACTCTTACAAACTTCTGGTACAGTGTCATAAAAGACGGTGATATAACATGTATGGACGCTTCCCACAGCAAATAAACCAGATGCAAAATGCTGCAATGATGGCCCATCAGCAACGATTGTCCCAGATGCAGGGCGGTCTAGGCGGCTTAGGCGGTGGTTTAAGTGATCAGGTATTTGAACCTTTAAAGAACATGTTGGGTCAACACTTGACACAAAGTGTTGTGCAGGAAAAAGTAGAGCCTTTTGTTGAAGAGGTTAAGCAAATGGCACAGGATAGGTTTGACTTGGGCGGTGGCGGAGGTTCTTTCGGGCAAATAGGAGCCCGGCAATTTGAAAACCAAGTTCAACCCTATCAGGGAATCCAAGCACAACCTAACCCGTCTGGGATGACTATTCCTCAAATAGGTCAAGTAAACAGAGCGGTTTTTCAAAGAGCTTTTGGAGGCTTCGCGGACGGCGGACCAGTAGACAAGGGCCTTGGTTCTTTTCTTGCATCTAATATAGATGAGTTTGGCCGCAACGGCGATACAGAGGTTATTCACGCTACTAAGTCTGAGGTGGTTTTGCCCAAGGGCATGGTAGACAACCCTCAAGTTGCTCAGACAGTGCGGGATCTGTTTGAACAGACGGGCCGTGACATGCAAGAGTACACGGTTGGCAGTGGTGAGATGAACGTCAATCCGATGACGGGGTATGAAGAAGCCTTTGATTTAATTGGCGGAATTAAAGATATCTTTAAAAAGGCCGCTCCTGTTCTGTTGCCGATAGCGACTACCTTCTTATTTCCGGGTATGAGCCCGTTTTTGTCGGGTGCTTTGGCAGGCGGCGTTGGTTCGTTAATTCAGGGCGGTAGCATAGAGGACGCGTTTAAGGCTGGAATACAGGGTGGATTAACATCTGCGGCGACAACAAGCTTGATGAAAGGAAGTTTCAGCGCAGGCTTTAAGGGTGATCCAACCTATAAACCGTTTGAAATGAGAAAGTTTGGAGAAGCTGCCGTTAACAGACCTCCTGTAACCTTAGAAGGTAATTTACAACAGACTCTGGCAGATCCGGGGCCCGCCGTCAGTTCTGGTTATGACAAAGCGAAGGGTTTGTTTACGAATCCAAAGCTAACCGCGGACCAAGTGGCTCAACAAGCAGGCTTTGAATCTTTAGCCGCCGCTCCCGAAACATCACGAGCCGTCCTTACGCAAGCAGCCGTTAATTCTGGCGGCTTAAACACGGGCAGAGCCATAGCAGGCGGTCTGGGAGCCTTGGCACTTGCTGGTGGGTTTGATGAAGTTGAAGCGGATGATGTGACAGACCCGTATCCATATTCTAGCCGCGAGCTACTGGAAATGTATCCTGAACGCTACCGTTCAGGACCAATTATAGCGCCACGTAGAAAAAAATTGGAAGACAAGATAGAGTTTGGAACGCAGTTTGCTGCTAAAGGTGGTGAAATGGAGTTCCCCCGCCGTCAAGGGTATATCGCGGGCCCCGGCACAGAGACTTCTGACGACATTCCTGCGATGCTGTCAGATGGAGAGTTTGTTATGACTGCACGTGCCGTGCGCGGAGCGGGAGACGGTAGCCGTAAGGCTGGAGTTAATAAAATGTATGATATAATGAAAGCTTTTGAAGGCGGGGTGGTTTCCTAATGGCTACGCAAACACAAACCGTAATTAACAGGCAAGATCCTGAGATTGAAGCCTACCGCCTTGGTTTGCTGGACGATACTCAGGGGTTAGTGCAAGATCAAATCTTTGGTCAAAACGTGCAAAACCTGCGGGATCAGGGTTTAGACGACGAAGCTATCGCAGAACGCTTAGGACGAGACGTTGCGGATGTTGGCAACATTTCCCAAGACCAACTGTTTGGTCCGCCAGAATATGATACCGCTGACATTTCTGCAAACGAACAACGTGCCATTGATTTAGCAAGTGAAGGCGTTGGCGCTTATCAGCCGTTTTTAGATCAAGCTGGGTTAGGGTTAGATGATGCCTCCGCGTTAATGGGAGAAGCTGCGGGTGGTTTCAGAGGCGCAGAGCAGGCAGCTTTTGACGAAGCACGTGCAGGACAGGCTGGTTTAGCAGACGCTGTAGCAGGCGGTCGCGCCGTTGCGGACGCAACACGTGGCGATATTCAAGGCGCAGTAGATGCCCAACGCGCTATTGCAGGCGGAGCCAGTGAGGCTCTAGCTTCGCAAGCTTTGGCGGGTCAAGCTGGTTTAAGTAACGCTGCACTTAGAGGTGATACTCGTCTTCGTGGAGAGGCGGGATTAGCTAGAAACGAGATTGGCCGTGCTACCCGCACAAGCGCTGCGGAGGCTTTAGCAGGCCAACAAGGTATTGGAGCGGCGGGAGACTTGAGTTTGTCAGAAGCTCAAGGGGGCCAAGCTGCGTTAGATGCTGCGGCAAGACAGGCTCAAACAGGATTAACGGGTCAAGCGGGCCAAGGACAAGCGGGCATTGCGGGCGCTGTTGATCAAAGCCGTGCGGAGGCCTTAGCTGGTCAAACCGCTTTGGGCGGCACCACTGATTTTGCGAGACAGGCTGCTAGCACAGGCGCTGCGGGTATGTTGGGCGAAGCTCAAACAGGCCAGCAAGGCGCACAAACGGCAGCGGATAGAGCGCGAGCTTCCACTCTTGCGGCACAACAGAGTTTAACGGACGCGGGCGCTTTTGGAAGACAAGCTGCGGAATCAGGCATTGGCCAACTGGCAGGCACTACAGGAGGCTTTGACCCCTCTGGCATTGGTGCTTTTATGAATCAATACGAAGACGCTGCGGTCCGCCAAGCCCTAGACGACATTGGAGAAGCAGGCGAGCGTCGTCGTTCTCAAATAGGTGCAGATGCCGCCGCGGCGGGAGCATTTGGTTCGCGACGTCAATTGCGCGAAGCTATGTTAGACGAAGAGATCTATGATCAACAGACGCGGGCTGCAACAAATATGCGCCAAGCGGGCTTTGAAAGCGCCGCACAGCGGGCACAAACTGCCTTTGAAAACCAAATGGGTCGAGGGCAGTCCGCTGCAATGGGCACAGGGTCTTTAGGGCAAGCGGGGGCGGGCACCTCCATTGATGCTGCCAGAAGCGGTGGTCAATTAGGGCTTGGTGCAGAAGGGCTTGCACAAACAGGATCTTTGCAAGGGGCGCAGCTAGGCATGGACGCTTACGGGCGTGGGTCACAATTAGGTATGGATGCCGCAGGTTTAGGTCAGCGTGGCGACATTGCGGGGGCTCAATTTGGTATGAGTGCCGCAGATGCTGCAAGAGCGGGAGCCGCTACCAGCGCGGGTCTTGGCATGGACGCGGCGGCACGTGGTGGTCAATTTGGAATGGATGCTGCTACTCGCGGTACGCAATTTGGAATGGGTGCCGCAGATGCCCGTCGTGCAGGAGCTATGTCTGGAGCGCAACTAGGTATGAGTGCCGCAGACGCGGATCGTGCAGGGGCTACAACCGCAGCACAACTAGGTATGGACGCCGCGGCTCGCGGAACAGGATACCGTATGGATGCTGCGGGCCAAGGTGCGCAATTAGGTATGGGTGCCGCTGAAACGGGAGCCCGTCTTGGAATGGGCGCTGAAACCGCTGGTATTACGGGCGCGGATGTTTACGGACGGATGGGAATGGGCGCAGAAGACGCCGCGGCCCGCGGTGCCATAGCAGGTACGGGTATGGGCATGGATGCTGTTCGCACAGGTATGTCTGCAAATCAAGGCATTGCAGGATTGGGCGGTCAGATGGCAGGTCTTGGCATGAACTACGGCACCTTGGGTCAAATGGGTCAGACCATGAGTGCTTCCGATTTGGATAGGCTAATGACTACAGGAGGTCTTGGTCGCGGAATTGATCAGGCAGGTATAGATGCCTTGCGGATGACTAACTTACAGAATTATTCGCAACCATTCCAACAGTATGGTTTCTTGTCTGATATTTATAGCGGAGTGCCTACGGGTTCATCTACAATGCAGGTTTCTTCTATGCCTTCAGCTAATCCTTTCCAAACAGCGGTTGGTTTGGGTATAGGGGCATATGGCGCGGCCAGTGGCGCACAACAAGCGGGGATTTTTTAAATGAACGAAGGTTTTAGATCACTGCCTGAAGATGTGCAGAAAAAGATATTGGGTAAAGCAATGGGCGGAGTAATGCAGCGTCCTTTGTTCCGTCAGATGGGCGGTCCTGCGCAACCCATGCCACAGGATATGATGCAGCAACCTATGATGCCGCCTGCGGAACCAACGGCCCAAGCTGAAATGCAGGGGCAGGCTGTTGGGGAAGAAGTGGCGGCTCGCACAATGGGTAACATAGATGCGGCTACGGATGTTAAGACCGCGATTGACGCGCTTCGGGGCAATGCGGCTCCCATAGAAGCGCGGTATCAGGAGCTTGCTAACTTTGTTGGAGAGCGGGACGCGGCCCAGACGCCAGAGTCCGTTTTGGCTTTGACCCAGCCTGCCATTATGATGACAGAGCAGGGGGCGATGGATAGCGGCATTGGCGAGTTGATGCAAAGGGTTGCGGGCGACACGCAGATGGACCAAGGCATGGACCAAGGGTTAGGCGGCTTAATGATGCAGGGGGCGGGAAACACACCACCCGAAAATTTTAGGCAGGGTGGGCCCGTAGAGGTCCGCGGTTATCAACAAGCTGGCGAAGTAAAACCGGGCGGCGGAACTTCATTAACCGCAATAGACCCGTATCTCACAAGAGCAACCGCTGCGCGTGAAGGCATCTTGGGCACTCCTGAAGAACGGGCCGCGCAGTTAGCGCGAGCGCAACAACAGGCGCGTTCAGATGCAATGTTTAATCTAGCTAACTTTGGTTTGGCTTTTGCAGGAGAAACGCAGGGCAATACTGTTGCTGAAAGATTAGCTAACGCTGCAACGCGTTCTAATGTTGTAGGCGGCTTCCAACAGGCTGGTAAGGATGTTGCTGCGGCGCGTACTTTACAGGACCAACAAGACCAACAGATGAGATTAAGCGCGTTGGATTCCGCTGAAAAATCATTAGCGGCGCAAGAAGAGCGCGGAGGCCGCATGGCCTTGGAAGAGTTAAAAATCGAGGCGGACAACCAACGCCTTGATAAGCAACTTGAAGCACAAATCGCGGCTGCAACAACAGCCTTTGATAGGCAGGGGATTTTAAATGAAAAGTCCGCGGAATATGAAGAGCGCATTGCTAATCTTAGGATAAGTGCAACTGCCGCAGAGGGCACGGCTAATCGCAAACTGCAAGAACGCTTACAAAACGCCGCTAATAAACTCCAAGAAAAGTTAGTCGGCCTGAGAGCCGACGCTAATCTTGGTAACAATGTCGCGATGTTTAATCTGCAAAGCGCACTTGATCTTGAAAAGATGGAGATGGGTCAAGAGTTTGAAATTGCTAAGATGAACACCATGCAGGGTTATGAAACCATTGCGGCTGAAAAGCAGATGGCGTTTACGGCGGCACAGAATGCGTTAAATCGCATGGTAACTCGCGGAGAGGGTGCGAAGAACCGCAACTTCCAAGCGAGCCAAGCAGAATTTAATGCTGAGTTGCAAAAAGACTTGAAACAAATGGGTCTTGACGAACAAGCCACGGCTCGCGCTTTGCAACACGCTCAATTTATGATTTCTTCTGCGCAAAAAGACCATCAGTTGTTGCAAGGTGATGAACAGTTAACCTTGAACGAGGCTATTGCAGGGGTAGATGCTCAGTACAAAGCCGGGAAACTAGCTCTGGAAAGAGAAGCAATGGATGTTGTCAAGCTAGATAACAGGGGCGATAAAATTAAGTTTATCTCTAATGTAGATAACATGGACGCGTATGCTAATGGCGAGCTTGGAGACAACACAACCACCTACGAAATGGCTATACAAGACTATATGAAGCCCACAGAAGTTTGGGATTCTTCGTTGGGTAAGTATGTACAAGGCAAGTCTCCAGACCTTCCGCCGCGGGTCAAGAAGGCTATTCAAGCGGGTAGCCCAGAGTTTTACAATCAATTGTTTGGTGGGGGCGGTACTCCTGCGCCAGATGCAGATGGCACGGCTTCCGCAGCGGTTCCCGCGGACGACGGACCTGTTAATCTAGCGAAAAAAGCTCCGGGCGTAATGACCGCGGATGGAAAAGTAAATCTTGAGTCCCCCTTGTTTGGCCGTGCAAGACCAACTTTGTTTAAACCAGAGGTTGATTATTCGGTTGCAATTGGTGCTTCCCGACTACTTCCCGCTGCGAGCAAAGCTGTTTCTGAGACAGCTTCTGAATTTGGAATTGGTCAAGGAACTGGTCCCCAAGGTAAAAATCTTGGACAAGCAAATACAGATTTAACGACTTTGGCAAACCGTTTGTTTTCTTTGACTGTAGACAAGTCTCAAGATGATCGCGTATTAAAGCAAGTTCAAGAACGTTTGGAGAAAGAAGTAGAAGGTATCAGACCCGGCGGATTTGCGCTTAAAAACGATGCGGATGCATTAGCGGGTTTTAAATCATTGGCTGATTCCTTGGCTCTTATTATTGAGCGCAATGCGGTTAAAGTGCCAGAGTTTGGCGGAAACGCAGAAGGGTACAAAACTGAACAGGTTACTCGCGCTCGCGACGACATTATTTATTCTGTGCAAATGTTGAACGAAGTTCTTGCCTTCCAAAAGCAGTTTGAAATGAACGTTTCTGGGGCAATGGACAGAACTTCTACAGATCAGGGTGTGGACGCTGCGGTAAACTTTTTAGACAACTTAGTTCCAAAAAATTAGTGGATATGTAAGATGGCAGAACAAGGACCACAACTTACTGAAGGCATCACAAGCGTTAAACAACAGTTCACAAAAGAACAGTTTGACGAAGCCTTGCAAAAGTTTGGAGCTAATAATTTAGCTAGAGCCCTGACGCAAAGGGCTTCTTCTTTAATGCCCGACGAATATAAGTTTACGTTTGAAGACTTTCAAAGCGGTGACGCCCCGATCCTTGACCAGATGCCAATGTTTCGGGAGATGTCCAAAGACGACAGACGACGTTACTTTGGAGACGTAAATTCCTTTTTCAGTATGTTCTCTAATGTAGAAGACTTTGGCAAATACGATCCGTCAGTTGCATCCAAACCCGGTGCAGAAGCCGCCGCTGACAAATTTGCAAGAAACATCCCTATCGGAACCGCTATGGGAGAAGGGTTGCTGGTCGGATCGCGTCTTGCAAAAGGGGTTGCTGATAAAATACCTGTGCGTGATCCAAGAGCCTTAGCCTTGAAGCTTGGAATTTACGGCACAGGGGCTACTCTAGGCGCAGTCGGAGGCGCGATGGTGGGCCAAGAGGCCTCTGATTTTATCTTTGGAGAGGAGCAACCTGTAAGCCCTTCTTTGCGAGCTTACCAAAACTTTGGGGAAACCACAGGCCTTACTATTAACCCCAGCTTTTTATCACAAACCCGTCGTTGGACTACCGATAAAAACTGGTTGGGGGCCTCTAACTTCTTAGAAAACTTTAAAAAGGTTACACGCGACAGGTGGCCCGGTTATGGCAACGCCTTTGACCTTACAGGAGGAGCCGCAGGATTGTCCGCAAAGCAGCTAGAAGTTGCGAGAAACGCGCAATCTGGATTACTCATTGATCGTACCAAGGGGCCGACTGGCGTTAGAGTGTTGTCCGCGTTTGAAAAAGCGCTGCCCGCGGCCCAAGAGTTTGCAGTGAAGCATCCTTATATCACATTAGGGTTAGATGTGTTGTCGGGCGTAGGTGCAGGAACAGGTGCTTTTGTGGCAGAGGAGATGGCCCCCGGATCTAATGGAACGCGGTTGCTTGCCGAGCTTGTCTTCGGGGGTCTTCCGGGGCCTATAGCAGAAACCGCGTTTCGCGGAGGACAGTCTGGCATTGACAAACTTAAAACTTCTTTAATGCGTTATTTTATGGACAAAGAAGGCGCAATGACGTCCGCTCAAGAAAAGGTGGCATCTAAGCGTATTTATACCGCATTAGAGAATGCTGTAGATTCAGACACCAACCAAATAGATTTGTTACTGGGCATAATCGCGGAGGAAGCGGCTCTTATTGAAGACGGCGTTAAATCTAGCGTCAGCCTAGCCGCCGCGGCTAAGGGAAGCAAACTTGCTCCTGCGCTAGTTCAAATTGATCAGATGCTTTCAAAGGGTCTAAATGAACTTTCTGTCACTTCAAAAGCGGGCAAAGAGGCTTGGATACAGGGCGCTAAAAACAAAATAATTGAGTTTCAAAATTCTGGTGATCCTACTCTGGTTGCTACGGCAAATCTATTACAGAAGGGGTTATTTGAAGAAGCTTTAGCTGGAGAAATGCAAAGCCGTGTCAACCGTATGTACAGCGCTTTAAAAGCTGTTGCGGGGAGTGACCCCAATGACCTTCAAAAATATCCTGTCTCTGACATGCTGTACCAACGTCTTTCTACTTTTGTTGGTGATACAAAACGGATGGAAAGCGATTTCTGGAACAACGTAACTAACTTTGAATTGACTGAATTTAGAAACGCCAACGGCGAGCTACAGGATTTACCCAACACTGTTCAGATTTTTGACACTCCAAAGAGTCAAGGTGGTCTTCAGTTTCCATCTCAGACGGGTCGTGCAGTCTTTTTAGCGTCGGCTCCAAAAGATCTTACAAAAGATTTAAAACTTATTTTTGAACACTTTGGACAAAGTTTTGACGGCGTATTCCCTGAAGCTGCGGCAGAAGCCAGTGAGGAAATGTCTGCTCGTTTGCGCACGGCATTAAGCAGTTTTGAGGAAACTCAGGATGCTTTACGCGGAACAGATAGCTTTAATGTGTTGCAGCGTGACATAGAGCGCGTCAACCAAATGGATAGTGTGGATGAAAAAGTCACCTATCTACGCTCGCAGGCGGAAATGCTAAAGTCTAACGCTAGAGATTATGATAATCCGCGCACAGTTCAAAGACTAGGTACGGCTTTAGATCGTTTGGCTACCGTAGAGCAAGCACGGGCCCAACAAGAGGCCACTGATTTAGCTCAAAGCGTTGTGCCCGGAGAAGAAGCTCCAAATCCAATGACCTCTGAGCGGTTGATCGAAATGCGGTCAAAGATTTTAGAGGCGGCGGGGAATTTAAGAAGTGGCACCAACAAACGCGGTAACAGCGATACTGCGGAAAAGTTAGATCGTCTTTCTGATGCAATTTTAAATGATCTTCTTAGCGCAGATACAGATGCTGCGGATTACAATGCCGCTCGTGCCTTTACATTAGCACGGCGTGATTTGACACAGCGCACCTTTTTGGGGGATCTTGGTAATGCAGACCCGCTTGGCAGACCACGGGTCACGCCAGAAGGCATGTTGGATTATATGTTCAAGGGCGGCAATGACTCTGTTCTGCGTCGGTTTAATGAGCTTGAAACTGTAAATCAATTTATAAGAAGTCAAATGGGTTTGCCTGAAGGTGACGCTGCGGAGTATGCGGGAGACGTTGCTAACGCTTACGAAAACGCTTTCCGGTACACTGCTTCTAAAATCATGGTTGACCGCCCTGATCCTAACGACATGAATCAAACCATTAAGATGGTTGATCCCAAACGACTGCGAGATTTCAAAGCCGATCCCGCAAATCAACAGATCTTAGCAACGATGCCTAACTTGGCTAAAGACCTTAAAAGCGCCAGCAAAGCACAGATGTTGTTTTCCAGCATAGATCCGGATAAATTTTTTAAACAAAACCCTGAAATGAAAGCTTTTGAGTTAGCGGCTAATCTTGGGACAGAGAGACCGGGCAAGGCGATGGCCAAAATAATGGGTCAGGACAATCCGTTCAGGGATCTAAACTTCATGCTTAATGCTGTTCGTAATGAACAAAAAGCCCGCATTTTGCAAAACGGAGAAGTAAAGGTAACCACTAAGCCCCGCAGGAATATCTTTTCAGAGGATGGTACAAAGTTCACTGTTGGCGATGCTGAAAAGGGAATGCGGACTGCTATAATGAACTATGCCATCATGCGCGGCGGCGGGGATGGGTTAAACATTGTCCCAAAAAACATCTTTGATGCGTTGTTTACACGACCTCCGGGGATCAAAGACGCTGACAATACGCTGATGAATTGGATGAAAAAAAATGACCTCGTGACTGAGGATGAAGTTACTATCATACGGCAATCTTTGCGTGAGATGATAAACGTTGAAGAAGCGTTTCAGCAAGGCAACCTTGAGAACGTTTTATTTAAAAATCCAACGCAGTCAAAGCGCACGGGTATTCGTATCTTAGGTGCTACTCTTGGTCAAAAGTCTCAAGAATCCCTGAACAACATGCTTAGTAAGATTGGTTTAGGTACTACTGGCGGCGGGATTGGCGGCGGCATGATTGCAGCGGGAGAAGGCTCTGAGGCTTTACAGAATATCTTGCTGGTTGCTCCAGAAACAGCCATTGTTAAAACAATGCAGAAATTAATGGAAGACCCCAAAAAGTTTTCTGAAATGTTGCTCGACATTCGTAACGCAAAGCAAGACGCTGCAAGTACAGAGCGTCTGAACAATTTGATGGCTGAGTTCGGCGTTAACCAATTAGCTAAACGTGACGCCGTAATCCTACGATCCCTTCTGTTAGAAGAAGAAGAGTTTGAGCCAGAAGCGCTTCCAGAAGCTGTACCTTCTCAAGAGGAAACAACTCCACAAGATCAAAGAAACCTGCGCGGACGCAACAGACCACGTGCGGACAGGGCTCCTATGCAGCTTAGTCCACAACCTCCCGCAGCTTCTCAAGGACGTAATGTCCCACGCTCGCAGCCTGTAGGCACTCCCACCACTCAGGCGGCTCTCCCCGCTCCGCAACCCCCCATGACTAGCGGGGCGGGGACGAATCCACAGTTGCGGCAACAATACGCCGCCCTGTTCCCAAATGACCCAATATCGGGTATGTTGGTTCAACAGCCACGGACCTTCCGTCGCGGCGGCATAGCAAGCTTAATGGAGTAGACGATGGGTTTCTTTGACGATTTAGCTGGGGCTTTTGGGTACGATAGCGGTGCAGATCTGATTGACGGTGGCGGACCGGGACGAAGCGGAGCTAGGTTTTCGTCGGGTGACACAGGTGCGTTTGCAGGGGATTCCAAGTATGTTTCTGAACAAATGTACCGCGACGCTGAGAAAAACCAGCCAGAGGCTTTTGCGGAAACACAGGGTGGTATTGCATCTTTATCAAACATGGCGGGCTTTCGCCCAAAGGGCAGTTATGAGCAAGAACGTAATTTAGGAGCGAAAGGTATAAACATTGGTACTTCTGGTATCGGTGACTATCTTGCGGGCCAAGGCGCGATTGGCAGTTTTATTCGCGGCGGCGTTCCTTCTGCCTTACAAAGAGTCGAGCCAAACGCGCCTCTTGGAAATAGTTTAGACCCCGCCACCGTGCAGTTTTTTAATGAGGAAGCCGAGGAAGTTCCCACCTTGATGGAACGCTTGCGCTTAACACCAGAGTTTGAAAATCCAAATCAAAGGCCCCCAAACTATCGCGAGCCTAGTGGTGACGATGATCGCGTTGCAATCACACCTCCTGCACCTCCTGCACCAGTAGTGCCGGGGCCCGTCACTTCGTTCGGAAGAACGCATATCGCCCCAATGAGACAGTACGCATATGGAGGCATTGTCTCACTAGGGAGACGATAATGGCTGACGTCCCAGCACCAGTAGAAACCAATCGCGGCCCACGGGTCAAAACAAATTCCAAAGGCCTTGGCTCTTTTATCCCACCAGAGCTTAAAGAGACGGGGCGTCGGGCTGTAAACCTTGCCTCTGCTATAGACCCTATTCAAGGTCTTATGCGCGGTATGAGTGCTAGTGGACGCGCCGCAGATACAGACCTTAGTCCCGAAGAACGCAAAGCCGCTTTGATAGAAGCGGGCATAGAAACCGCGGCTCCTTTGGCAATGATGGGTTTAGGCGCGTTGGCCAAGCAGCCCGTAAAAGCTACGGTGTTGGATATCCTTACTCCAACAGGTGCGCCGCAAGCGGTGGTAGACGATGTTTCAGACCCTAGCCGCCGTGCGTTTATGAAAGGCGCGGTAGCCACGGGAGGCATTGCAGCCATTGCTCCAGACGTAATCACAGAAGCTTTGGAGAAAGTTCCTGCGGCGGTTAAAAAGCTTAAACCTGTACCTAACCCTATAGATATTTTCACTCAAAACATGAAGATTTTGCGCCGTGAGATGGAAGAGGCTTACGACGCTGCGGACGATATGCCTGTTGGAATGCAAAGAGAAGCTTACGACGAAGCCATACAGAACGCTGAAAAACTTGCATACGATTTGGACGCTACAACAGAAATGGACTTGCGCGAGCTTATTTCTGATATTGGGCCCAAACAAATTGCCGAAGCCGCAGATGAGTCATTGGAGGAAATATCTCAGGCTTTGACTGACTTTAGAATGGTCAGTGAAGATGAATACATTGAACAGATGATCCCGCTCGCAGAAGAAATACAACGACGCGGTTTGTTAGAGGTTAAAGACAACGGCATATTCCAATATCCGTATGCTCGTACCGTCGTAGAAGACGTCGAAGATTACCGTATTGGTGAAAACAGAGCTAGCAATAACTCCGCGATTATTGACAGGCCGCGGGATCTTCAAATGACTGAAGGCGACAAATATGTAACTTCTAATCAACAACCATTAAAACAGGAACAGTTAAGAAACATCATAATTAGAGGCAAGGCTGACGGCGACAGTGTGGACGTTATCAATAAAAAGGTAGTGGACGCTGCAACGCGCTTGAAAGTTTCTAACCCACCACGAGCATTTGACGATCCTAACGTCGAGTATGTTGATACCAGCGAAATAAGCAAACTTATACCCCGCGGAAACCAAATAAAATATAATGTAAGTACCTTCCAAAGAGAGGGAGGCGGGTACTATGACCCAATGTCTTCAGATTATGAAGAGTTTGCAAAATCTGGTCAAGAAACCTTGCGAGAAAGCATTCATAACGAAGGCATCAAAGAACCTATTGCTATTGCCGTGAGCAAAAAAACGGGAGAGGTTTTGCTGTACGAAGGACATCATCGTCTTCACGCAGCGTTGCAGATGGGTATTCCTGAAATACCTGTAGTTGTAAAAGTAATGACCAGTAAGCTACTACCCAGTGAATTTCAAACGCCCGCAATAATAAATACAAAAGGTTTGAAAGCCGGAAAAAACATGCGTTTTTCTGACCTTAATTATGAAGATAGGGTAAAACGTCCAAAGGCTTCCTCCAAAGAAGGTCAGGATGAATTTGGAGCAAGAACATCTAATTATTATTATGGTTTTGAACCTTACAGATCCGATGAACCCCCAACAGATGAAAGAAATTTCCCTCCAATGAGGCCGGGGTTTTTTAGAATTACTGATGAAAAAGCCGACGGCGGCGAGGTAGCTGGCCCGCCTCCGGATCGCGGTCAAACGCCACAGGGAATAGGATCACTTAGTGAAACGGCCCGTCGTATGAACGAGGGCGGACCGTCTTCCATTGACGATGAGATAAACGCAATCGTGCCCTCTGTAATCATGGCAGAAAGCAGTAACGATCCAAAGGCGGTCAGCGAGGACGGAGCCATTGGGTTGATGCAAGTATTACCGTCCACGGCCATGAAACCGGGCTACGGGCTTCCTACTATCTTTGAGCTTGCTCGCGAACAAGGCTTTGTCGTAGACGAGGAAACCCCTGAGACAGCAACACAACTATTGTTCATGCCCGATCTAAACGTAGAGTTTGGCTCGCGGTATCTTAAAGCCATGCGCAACGAATACGATACGATGGAAGATGCGCTCCGCGCCTACAACGCTGGGCCCGGAAACTTTAACGATTACTTGGCTAAGGGTCGTGACTTGAGCGCATTGGACGATGAGGCCGTACAGTATCCGTTGCGGGTCGCCGCGGCAGGGCAAGGAATAAACCCCAACGAGCCTGCGCAATACGAAGCATTTACAGACTCTCCCGAAGCCTTTTCTACCTTTATGAACATGGCATCAGAAGAGCGTCCGCCTGCTCCGCGCCCTCGTGCTAGACCTTCTGTCATGTATGACGGCCCACGGCCCATGCCTCGTCCAACGCTACCGCAGGATGCACCGCAACAGCAAATGATGCCGCAAGCTGTCGCAAGTGCCCCCCAGCGACAAAGCTTACAACAGAAGTATTCGCCTCAAGGGATTGAGCAGATGCTTACTGGAACCATTGGCGAGCCTCTTCTCCCAAGACAGTTTCAGCAAGGTTCACCTTATCCTTCAATGCGGTAAGGATCTTTTCGTCAAGCGTGTCAGGCGACACCATATCAATGTAAGTGACGGTGTTTTTCTGGCCAATGCGGTGCGCCCTGTCCTCTGATTGCAAGCGTATCTCCAAATCGTAGCTGTTGCTGAAGTAGATCACCGTCGTTGCGGCGGTCAGGGTAATCCCATAACCGCCCGTCTTTGGTTGGCCCACAAAAAACCGCAGGCGGTCCTCTGGATCTTGAAAGCGCTCAACGATGCGTTGGCGCTCGTCTTGGGGCGTCTCCCCGTAATAAAGTGCGACTGCTTCGGGCCCAAAGCAGTCGCGCAGGGCAGAATGTATCCGTTGAATATCGTGGGTGTACGATGCCCAAATTATACATTTTCCCTGAAGCTCTTCCGTAATGCTCATTAGCTCGTCCAGACGGTTACTGTCCAAGCTTCTGGTTTCTCCTATGTCAGGAGTAAAATGCCCGCAGCATATTTGCTGCAAGCGCATAATCTGTGTCAGGACACTGGTAGTCGTGGCTAACTCTCCATTGTCCAGTTGGGCCAAGGCCATGTCTTTCATCTGGTTATACAGCTTTCCCTGTTCCGCCGTGAGAGGCACGTAGCGCTTCGTGTAAAGCTTTTCGGGTAGGTCTAGGCATTCTGACTTCAATATGCGCGTACTGAAGCCTGTCAGGCGCTCGTTAAGCTCTTCTAAGCGTCTATACCCCACAATCTCTTGGAACGAGCGGTGACCCATCGTCTGTTGGCGTACTACAGCATACCTGTTCTGGAAAGCAAAGTAACTATTATAGCCCAAGGCCATTGGGGCCAAGAACGAACACTGGCTGAACAAATCCATAGGGCTCTTTGTAATGGGCGAACCTGTCAGGATGCGGCGGTACTTGGCAAACTTTTGCAGAACTTGCAGGTTTTTTGTACGCGCTGCCTTGCGGTTCTTAATTGTAGTGCTTTCGTCCACCACCATCATATTGTTTGGGTTCTGTACGAGAAACCGCCCCGCAGTCTTCGCGCCCCGCTGCGTAGAAAAAGCTTCGACATTCATTACAAATATCTTCAGGCCATCAAAGTCTTCCATAAGGAACTCTTCTAGCATAGCCATGTAAGTTTTTGTGGTCTTTGGATCCCAACGCACGATGCTGCGCTTGATGCTTTCCGGTAGATGCGCAGGGAACTCACCCTTTACCCAGTTATCGTACACACCCTTTGGAGCTATGACCAAAGCCGCGTCCAGTTCACCCTGCTCATAAAGAAGTCCAATGTTATCAATGGCTACCTTGGATTTGCCTGTACCCATCTCCATAAACAAAGCATAATACTCCGCGGCCCACGATTCGTTGAGCGCATCCGCTTGGTGTTTAAAAGGTTTTGTCTTAAAGTTGTAGTTCTGCATCTTTTTCTCCTTGACTATGGGATAAGATACAAATATATGGGAATATGTCAAGGCTCGTAAAAGGAGTCTTTAACCACGAAAAACGGAACATGAAAAATGAATGATATATCGGAACTAATGGAAGCGGACTTTGAGTCCAATTTCGCAAACCCTCTCGAAAAAACCAATAACTCAGCTTTGTCCACAGTGTCAAAGTTGGCTCGTGCTATCAAGGCCAAAGAGCAGGAAGTCCAGTCACTGGATGACCAGCTTAAACTTGCCAAAAAAGAATTGCTCAAGTTGACAGATGAAGAATTGCCTGCCTCTATGGCAGAGGTGGGTCTTGCATCATTCACCTTGGACGATGGTTCGGAAGTAAACATCAAGCCAACGTATGGTGCTTCGATTTTAGTAAAGAACCGTGAAGCCGCTTACGAGTGGCTACGCGAAAACGGCTATGACGATATTATAAAGAACACAGTTTCTTGTAGTTTCGGCAGAGGCGAAGACGATAGGGCTTCGGCCTTTAAGGCTTTCGCTTCGAAAGAAGGTTATTTGGCTGAACAAGCTACGGGTATTCACTCTTCAACCCTTCGGGCGTTTGTCAAAGAACGTGTTGAAAACGGAGATGAATTTCCAATGGATTTATTTGGGGCGTATGTAGCACAACGCGCTGTTATTAAGAGAGGGAAAGCCTAATGGGTAAAGTTGCTAAGAAAAGTGAAACAAATGTCGTAGAGTTTGATATCTCTATGATGGAAGCCGACGCAAGCGTTGGTGTTTCAAACATGGGCCAAGACGATCTGGCCTTACCGTTCCTTAAAATCTTGTCAGGGTTGGACCCCTTGCTTGATGAGTTAGATGAGGCCAAACGCGGTGACTTATACAACACCGTCAGCGGTCAGATCTACAAAGGTAAAGAAGGCGTAATGCTGATCCCGTGTGCCTACCAACGTAGGTTTATCCAATGGGCTCCACGGGGCGCAGGAACTGGGGCACCTATCGCTATCTTTGATACGGCGCAAGATTGCCCAAAGACAGAGCGCAGCAAAGACGACAACAAAGATTACGTTGTCGGCGGTGACGGCTCTTACATTGAAGAAACTCATCAGCATTTTGTAATACTGGTGGGCGCAGATGGTTCGGCAGAAACGGCTCTTATCGCCATGAAGTCAACCATGCTCAAGAAAAGCCGCAAGTGGAACAGCATGATTGCGTCCGCTACGGTTCATGGCAAGAACGGTCCATTCACTCCACCGCGCTTTGGTTTTATCTATCGCGCAAAAACAGTGATGGAAGAGAACAGCAAAGGTAGTTGGCATAACTGGGAAATCTCGCGAGAGAAACAGGTGGACGATGCCGCGCTGTATGTTCGGGCAAAAGACTTCTCTACAACCATCGACACAGGTGATGTAGTGGTCAAGCACCAGAACGAAGAGGCGCAGAATAATTCGGACGACGTTCCATTTTAATGCAACGGGCGGCGCAAGCCGCCCACCTTTTCTGAGGTATCAATGTCTGTCCAACAATTCTCAGCCATCTTTGATGGCCTGCAAGAGGCATACGGCACTTATCGCGTAGATAAAAAGCAGGCTAACGGGAAAAATACTGGCAAAGCACAAATCATTCGGGAGCCACGCTCCGCGAAGCTATGGCGGGAGCATCTTTCTGGTAAAGGTGCCTCAATGGGTATCATCCCCATCAACGCCGAAAACAAATGCAAGTGGGGTTGCGTAGATGTAGACCAATATCCCCTTGATCACAAATTACTGGTAGAAAAGATCCGCAGGCTCAAGCTGCCTCTGGTGGTATGCCGTTCCAAATCAGGCGGGGCGCACTGCTTTCTGTTCTCTATCGAATGGGTCGAAGCTGCCGACATGCAGAAGGCCCTGCAAAATATTGCCGCGGCCCTTGGTTATGGTGGTAGTGAAATATTTCCAAAACAAGTCAAGCTGCACCTTGATCGTGGAGATGTAGGTAACTTTCTTAACCTACCGTACTACGACGCAGAAGAGGGGCTACGCTACGCTATCTTAGATGATGGCACCTCTGGTACTCTGGAAGAGTTTTTGGCGCTGTACGAGGCGCATAAGCAAACACCAGAACAGATCGTCAATCTGCAAGTGACGCAGGAAAACGATAGCGAGGCCTTTGCCAACGGTCCGCCGTGCCTCAAAGCCTTAGCCCGTATCAAGATATCAGAGGGTGGGCGCAACAATGGCCTGTTCAACGTCGGGGTATATCTGCGTAAGGCGCACCCTGACACATGGGAAACAGAAATCCTGCGCTACAACAACGATTACTTTGAACCGCCGCTGCCTCTTAACGAGGTAAATGTGGTCGCCAAGCAAGTGCAGCGCAAAGAATATGCCTACAAGTGTAACGATGCGCCGATCAACGCTTACTGCAACAAGGATCTATGCCGTACCCAACGGTTTGGTATCGGAGCCGCAGCGTCAGGAGTTCCCGTAGCAAACCTGCGTAAGTATAACTCCACGCCGCCTGTGTGGTTCTTGGACGTCAATGGCGAGCCTTTGGAGCTAGACACCGACGGTCTAATGAACCAACCCTCGTTTCAACGGGCCTGCATGGAGCAACTTAACCTCATGCCGCACACTGTAGCCAAGCCGCAGTGGGAAGGGCGCATAAGTTCCTTGCTAAGAGAGATGGCAGAGAATGACAGTGCTATCGTTGAGGTCGCTCAAGATGCCAGTATCAACGGTCAGTTCTACGATTATCTGGAAGAGTTCTGCGTCTTACTGCAAACCGCGCAAGACAAGGAAGAAATCCTACTCCGCCGCCCGTGGACAGATGACGAAGAGCAAATGACTTACTTCCGTCTGAAAGACTTTGAAGCCTTTCTCAAAAAGAATAAGTTCTTTGAACTCAAGTCGCACAAGATTGCCCAACGCCTACGGGACATCAACGGTGAAAGCATGTTGCTTAAAATCAAAGGTCGCCCTGTCCGCGTATGGAAGATCCCTGCTTATGACAGCGGTGACGTCGAATTGGCTACTCCAATCTTTGCAGCAAAAGGTGAGGCACCCTTCTGATGTTTAGAATATTTGGACCGCCCGGAACGGGCAAGACCACCACGCTACTAAATATGGTAGACAAAGCTTTGGAAGCAGGCACCCCACCACAATCTATAGGGTTCTTGGCCTTTACCCGCAAAGCGGCAACAGAAGCAAAGGAACGCGCTGCGGCGCGTTTTCGTTTGGACCCACAAAAGGATCTGCAATACTTTCGCACCCTGCACAGCTTTGCACTCTCCCTGTCAGGCATCCGTCCAGAACAAATTATGCAACCTGAGAACTACAAAGAACTCAGCGAAGCAATGGGCATCAAACTCGAAACAGGGCGCGTCAATCAATTAGAAGAGGACGTCCAAGATGCTGTCAAAGCCAGTGATCCCATCCTTGGGCTCATCAACCTCGCGAGGCTGAAGAAGACTTCTTTGCGTAAGGAGTACAACCTTAGCAGCCTGCAACACGATTGGAACACCGTCAACCATGTGGACCGCTCGCTGCGCTCCTACAAACACGAAAGCGGCCTCTATGACTTTACCGATATGCTGCAAGGTTTTATCGACAAAGGCCACCAGTTCTGTCCGCGCTTTAACCTATGCTTTGTAGACGAGGCCCAAGACTTATCCCCCATGCAGTGGGACATTGCCCATCTGATAGAAGCCAAAACCAAGCAGATGTACTGCGCGGGAGACGATGACCAAGCCATATACAAATGGGCAGGGGCCGACGTTGAACACTTCCTTGGTTTAGACGGCGGATCAGAAACGCTCAAACAATCCTACCGTATACCCGCAAGCGTTCACCGTGTAGCAGAAACAATCGCTCGCCGCATTCACCACCGTTACCCCAAGATATACAAGCCACGCGAAGAAGAAGGCCAGTGCCGACGCGTGGCGCAAGTCGGAGAACTGGACATGGGAGAAGGTTCGTGGCTCATACTCGCACAAGCAGGATACCAACTACAGCCCGTGGCAACAGACTTGCGGTCCTTTGGTTATCTGTACGAATATCGCGGCTCACGGTCCATTGGTCAAAAACTAAGTGACGCCGTAAACGGATGGACGGACCTGCAACGCGGTAAGGAAATACCTATCGACACCGCCCGAAACATCTATAGCTTTATGTCCACAGGGAAACGCGTGGCACGGGGGTATAAGAAAATCAAAGGCGTTCCGGATGACGAACTGGTTAACATCGACGATCTGCAAATATCCCACGGCCTTATAGCCACAAAGGATATGATCTGGTCCGAAGCAATGGACCGTATTGCAGACAAAGACCGCGCCTATGTGACAGCGTTGCTGCGCCGCGGAGAAAAGTTCAACGGCGTTCCCCGCATTGTAGTGTCTACGATCCACGGTTCTAAAGGTGGCGAGGCGGATAACGTTGTATTGTTCACGGACCTGTCACCCGCTGCGGACAGTACCATGCGAATTGCACCCGACGATGTTCATCGTGTTTTCTACGTCGGCGTGACGCGTACAAGAAAGAACTTGTATTTGGTGGAGCCTGAAGACGCGACAAGGAGTTATGATATATGAAAGTCTTCGAAGAGAAGTTGGGTCAAGCTATGGCCAAACTAGCTATCGTTGAAAATGCACGGGCCCGAAAAACTTGGGGTAACATGAACGCGTACAGCGCGGAGAAAAATCAAAAGAACGCATACAAAGGGGGTAGGCCAAGGACGGACAAGCCGTTAAGGCCGCTGAACCCCACCGCTCGCATGGTCGATAAGATGCTGAAAAATGGTTTGAATTGCGTTGAGATTGCGGATGTTTTAGACAAACACCCTGACACTGTGCGCGATATTAAGTCGCGATATGAATTACCAAGAGAAGAGAAGAAAGACGATGACTGAGTGTTCGGAGCCAAGGGATTGGCATTACGAATGCTCTTGTGGATATTCGTGGACAACTTCTTGGAACAGATATTCACAAGACATGTGCGTAGAATGTAATCTTTTTAGTTATCCAACAGGAAATAAAAAAATGAAACGTGATGAAATCCTTCAGACAGCGCAGGCCCTTATAAACGGAGAACGTGCCTCCGAATACGGTGATGCAAAACAGAACTTCCAAGATATCGCAGACCTCTGGTCCGTCTTTCTGGGTCGCCCGACAACGCGCCAAGAGGTTGCCGTCTGCATGGTCTTGGTAAAATCCGCACGGCTTATGAAATCCAACAAAGAGGACTCATGGGTGGACATCTGTGGGTATGCCGCTTTAGGAGGAGAGCAATGAATTGCTGGCACTGCAAAGCAAAATTAATCTGGGGCGGAGATGATGATGCCGAGGATGAGCCTGAATATGACATGGTTACCAACCTCTCATGCTCTAACTGCGATACGTTTGTATTAGTTTATTATAAGGAACCAGAAGATGAGCCTACAGATGGCAATGTTCACACCGGAGAATGAATGGGTTCCGCCCAGTGAACTCCCTGATCTTACTGGTGCCAAGCGCATTGCTATAGATTTAGAAACAAAAGACCCAAACCTAAAGAACGCGGGCCCCGGATGGGCCACCGGAGACGGTGAGGTCGTAGGTTATGCCGTTGCCACAGAGAACTGGAGCGGCTACATTCCTATTAGACATTTTGGCGGCGGGAACATATGCGAAAAACAAGCCAATCGTTGGTTAAAAAAAGTTTTCGAAAGTCCCGCAGAAAAAATCATGCACAATGCTCAATACGACGTTGGATGGGCACGGCGCATGGGTTTTACCGTAAATGGCAAAGTAATAGACACTATGGTCATAGCATCCCTGCTCGACGAAAACAGGTTTAGCTACACGCTTAACTCCCTGTCGTTTGACCATCTGGGCAAAGTTAAATCCGAAAAGCAACTGATCGAAGCTGCAAAAGCATTTGGCGTGGATCCCAAAGCAGAAATGTGGAAGCTGCCCGCCATGTTTGTCGGACCTTATGCAGAAGCCGACGCAGAACTCGCCCTCGAACTCTACAACTATTTTGCCGTAGAAGTTTCCAAAGACGGCCTGTCAAACATCGTAGACGTCGAAACACGGCTCCTGCCCTGCTTGGTGGATATGACTTGGCGCGGCGTCAGGGTAGATACAGACAAAGCAGAGCGCACACGCAACGCATTGCTCAAACGTGAGAAAGAAATTTTAAAAAAGATAAGGTCTACCGTGGGCTTTGACGTCGAGATATGGGCCGCGCAATCAATCGCCAAAGCATTCGACGAAGCATCCCTACCTTACGAGCGAACAGAAAAAGGTCAGCCATCCTTCACTAAAGGGTTTCTCTCTGACCACCCGTCAGAACTGGCGCAACTTATCGTGCAAGCCCGTAACCTCAACAAAACCTCTGGCACGTTTATCAACACCATCCTCAAACATTGTCGCTCAGATGGTCGTATACACGCCCACATAAACCAAATCCGCTCTGACGATGGCGGCACGGTCAGCGGTCGCATATCTATGAACCATCCCAACCTCCAACAAATCCCTGCACGGGATCCAGAGTTGGGCCCCATGATCCGCAGCCTCTTTCTACCAGAAGAAGGCGAGCAGTGGGCGGCAATTGACTTCTCGCAACAAGAACCGCGGATCTTGGTTCACTACGCGCACCTGTTTGGTGAACAAAGAGGCCGTCCGCTCAAGGGCGCAAAAGAATTTGTAGATAGCTACAATGAAGATAGCAGCACAGACTTCCACACGATGGTTGCAGAGATGGCGCAAATTCCACGCAAACAGGCCAAGACAATTAACCTTGGCATGATGTACGGCATGGGCGTGGCAAAGCTCGCGGACCAATTAGATATTCCTGTGGACGAAGCCAAGGGTCTGGTTTCCCAGTACCATGACCGTGTGCCTTTTGTTAAAGGGCTGATGCACGGGGTGATGAACAGGCTAAACGAGAAGGACAGCCGCGGGGCGCTGCGCTCGCTTCTGGGCAGGAAGTTACGCTTTCCGTTATGGGAACCCGACACGTTTGCCATGAACAAGGCGCTGCCATACGAGGAAGCCGTGAAAACATATGGCGACACAACACGCTTAAAACGCGCTTACACATACAAAGCCTTGAACCGTTTAATCCAAGCGTCCGCCGCGGACATGACCAAGCAGTCTATGGTCAACATATATGAGAGCGGACGTATCCCTTTGATACAAATCCACGATGAAATCGCCATGTCAGTAACTGACAGAGATGATGCAAAAAAGGTTGCACAGATGATGCAAAGTGCTGTACCATTAAGTGTACCTAGCCTGTGTGACGTCGAAGTAGGCCCATCTTGGGGTGAAGCCGTCTAGTCATGTTAGTTCTGCTCATGGACAGATCGCCTGTCTTAACTCCCGTCCATTAGGTTTCGCACTGTTGGACGGGTTTTTTCCTTGCTCTCCCCCATAACATCCTATATTGTTGGTTAAAACTAGAGAGGTTCACATATGGATACCGATAAATGGAAAAGCGTTCTTGTCCCAATTGAGGTGTACAAGGAAATTAAAGCGCTCTCACAGACCGAAGGTCGTACAATTAGCGGTCAATTGCGAATCATCTTTGAGGCATACAAGCGCGAACAAGAAAACGCTTGACTTATCCCATACACTTCTATATTCAGGGCATACCTCATAAAAGATTTGATTGCGCCCTGAAGTTTACTTTGGGGCGTTTTCATGTCTAGCCAAGACGATTATCTTATCGCGCTTAAAGAAACCAATAAATTTATTGACGAAATGATGGACACGGACCTCGACGCAGGGGCCGCGTATACAGGCATTATTACCGCCGCAGTCTTCCGCCTACTTAAAGGTTGTACCGATAAACAAGACGCAACAGGCATTATCGGTGCCGCAATGGCCTCGGCCAGCGCACATGTAGAGATGGAAGAAGGGATTTTATCAGATATTCACTAAGGGTATTGACATCCTCCTATAACCTCCCATATACTCCTTTACGTTAACAACGCTAACCAAAGGAAAAAAGATATGCGGAATGTTAGAGTACACTTTGAAGGCATCGCCCCTTACAGCCAATCTAAAATGCACGAGGAGCCCAAGCTCCCTAAAGAAACTGCCGACGCTTACGAAACAAGAACGTGGCGTTCTAAATGCACCGTCGATAAAGACGGCAACATCATCATCCCTGCTATGGCTATCAAGTTCAGCCTGTCCGCCGCTGCCAAAAAACTAGGAACACAAATTCCGGGCCGCGGTAAATCAACCTATACAAAATACTTTGAAGCGGACGTCGTACCGCTCAACGATCCCAAGCTTGATACCAAGCAAGATGACGTCAGAGGTGAACGCCTCAACGTTAATTCCGATGGCGTCAGAGGATCAGGTAAGCGCGTCTGGCGGACCTTCCCTGTCGTGGACACCGGATATAAGTCTTACATTGATTTTATGATCATGGACGACACCATCACCAAAGAGGTGTTTGAAGAGGTGTTCTACGCCGCGGGATCAGGTATCGGCATTGGTCGCTTCCGCCCAGAAAAAGGCGGAACTAACGGACGCTTCCGCGCCGTAAAGTTTGACTGGCAATAAGTTTATCATCGCGTCGCGCCGTACTACGGCGCTTCGCTGCGCTCCGCAACATATCGCAATTCAACTCAAGGATTTGTTATGTACAACGCAACGAACGCCGCAACTTGGCTCTGGGCACCTCAACGACTCGCAACGCGACTTCGCGTATTGCGACGCGCCTCAATTCAACTCAACGATTTGTTTGTCAATTTATCGCCGCCCCACGGCTCAACGCGACTTGGCTCGACTTGGCACTTCATGGCGCAACGCAATTCAACGCAACGATTTGTTTTTTACAACGCCTCTCCACGCGGCTCGGCTTCTCACAGGGCACCACGGCTCCCCGCCGCTCACCGCGCCTCAATTCAACTCAACGATTTGTTTGTTACTCCGCGACGCAACGTGGCTTATAGCATCGCTGCGCTCTTCTACTCAACTCAACGATTTGTTTATCAATTTATCGCCGCTCCACGCAACGTTCCGCCTTGCAGCACGGCTCTTCGCCTCTCGACGCAACTCAACGATTTGTTTGTCAATTTATTATCGCGCCTCGACACGGCTCTCGGCAACGAACCGCGGCGCAACTCGGCTTGCCGCGACGCGCAGCAACTCAACGCAACGAACTGAAACTTAACTAGGAAAAACAAATGTTCAAACGTTCAAAAATAACTTTGGATATGTGCGACTTGTTCCGTAATGCAAACGGACACCTAAGCTACGACACAATCCAATCACACTTTGGCAAAACTATAAATGAACTGCGCCCAACAATCCTCGCAGCCAGAAAATATCTCGAAAGAGACGAAAGCGTCGTCTTCGAAAACGTCAGAGGCGAAGGGTACAAACGCCTCGACGATAGCGAAAAAGTGGACAGCCTTAAAACGTTCACACGACGTATTCAACGAACCAGTAAAAATGGGCAGCTTCGCACCCATACCGTCGAAAAACCCAACGAACTCTCCGCTAATGATAAAATGCGGCTCGACATCCGTAGAGCCGTCTTCAACGCAATTCAATCGGACCTCAATGAAATCAACGATAAGGACAGGTAATGAAATATAAAATCTGCGCTTTCTACGTTATCAAACAACTAGAAGACATCCAGAAATCTAACAATCCCGACATATTATTGCGGGACTTTCTCAACCAATGCATCTACAATGTAGGCATCGATAGCATCGCAACATGGAACGAGGAAAAACCACCAGAACCAAATCTGGTCGTCAAAAGAAAGAGAGGAAGGCCCAAAAAAAATGGGTGATGAAAACCTTTCCCTGTTTCAGTCAGCGCACCTGCGTTGGCTGAAACGTCAAGTAGATAACCTGCAAGATCTGCGGTACACGAGACACGCGCCAAAAGATCTGGACGTACAACTCTTCTCCGCCCGCGAAGAACTAGACAACTTCGTAAACGAACTCAGGCAAACCGATGTTCAAATCTAAACCAAAACCCGACGATATCGACTGGCTTACCGCTGCCGACGATCCGCGGCTCGCGGACCTCGCTAAAAAGATAATACTATACTCAAGTATAGGACTTGGCGCATAGGTATAGGAGTGACGTAACGTCATTATCCGTTAGTATGTATGGGATTTAACCCATATCCATGCTACTATAGTGTATGGGTGAAGTGCGCCCAACGCTATTTGACAATTGAATACCTCAACCCGACTAGGGCCAAAACCCGATCATGTCAGACACAATCTTTTGATGAGGTAAATCAAAATGAAAATCAAACCTGTTACTCATATCAGTACAGATCGAAATCGCTATTGCGGCCCCGCCGTGATCAGCGCAGTCACGGGCATGAACAGCGGAGAAGCCGCAAGGCTCATCCGTTCAGTCAGCGGACAACGAGCCGTAAGAGGAACCCATACCACACACGTGCGACGGGCCATGACACTCTGCGGAATACAAAGCATCTATCGAAGATGCACTCCAAAGATCACGCTCGCCGCTTGGCTGAGAGAAAGCAAAAGTTCGCGGACCACGGGCCGCGTGTTTCTGGTTGTCGCAGGCCTTCACTTCCAACTAATCGAAGGAAGACGATACGTCTGCGGGCGCACACGTGACATCGTGAGCATCAAGGACAAACAGGTCAAACGCAGGGCACGTGTCGAAGAAGTCTACGAACTGGTGGCCGACGGTAAGATCACAATACCCGATCAAGCCCGCAAACCAAAACAACCCGCTAACCAGTACCGCAGCTACATCGACAAGATGAAGAAGAAGTATGGCTTCACAGTCGAGTACGAAAGGTGGAACCAAACATACTGGGTGGAAATGCCACGACACGCAGAAGACCTAGCGTGGGACACGGGCCACCACCTCAGAGATGAGCATGGTTGCTACAGTCAAAGCGAAGTAGCAGACCGCTTCGAAGCAATGGCAGAGTTCATGGAAGAATACTGCATGGAAGACGCATAATGATTAGACTGTATCAAATGCAAAGAATAACGTTTCCAACTCCTAGAAAATGCCCCTACTGCGGTACACCCGCAGTAAAGGGCAAAGGAGAAGGCGGTAGAGATATAGACCCTGATCGTTACGGCCATCGTTATGGATACTTCTGTACTCTCCGATGCGGCACTAATTATGCAAATTATGTGTGGTTTCGGGAAGGAATTAAAAACTCATAAATCAAAGCCCGCTAATCGCGGGCTTTTTTATTGTCTTGACGTTACTCCCATAATATCCCATACTGGGCTTCTTTATGAGGAGACCAAAATGCCATATCTATACGAAAACCCCATCCTAAATATCGGCGTCTATTACGATAAAGAGAGCATGGACGACGATCCGTCGATACATCCCTTCGATAACGGTATCGCAAATTATAGCGCATCAACCATCCGTGATCACTTCGAAACCGCAGAAAAAACCGCCGCAATGTTTGGCCAACGACGAGATATGAAAATGTGCGTCAAAGTAAAAGTGCCGTATGATGAAGAAAAGTTCAAAGCCGATCCGTCAGAACCTTGGAAATATGGTGGGTATTACGAGGTTTGGCGGGATCTAGTTAATTACAACGATGTTACAGACCATCCCGAAGAAGCACCCCAGTGGCCTGAGAGAAAATGGCGGGTGGTAGTTGAGCAAAGAAACGTGTTCTACGAAGAAGCCGAAACAGAACAAGAAGCACGGCGCATCGTTGTGGAAGACCGCATCTGGGACGAACATCAGAGCGGAGAAGATACTTATGGTTTTGAAATTACTGTGGAGAAGGATGAAGGCCAATGAAAACGTTTTATATTGAACTGGATAAAAGAGAGGGCTTTTACATAAAAGCCTACAGCAGCAACCAAGTCTACGACATGTTCAAAGACTTTTATGTGATCTATGAGATCAAAAGTGTTGAGTAACTCTTTTTATATATATAGCCAGAAAAATAAAAAAAATAATTTTTGCGTTTAAGGGTGTTACCGGTGTTACGGTGTTACCTTTGTATCTATGTATATAATAAGAAAGGGTTTTTCGGTAACTTTTTTGGGTAACACCTCTGTTTTGAAGGTGTTACCTTATATACCTTCTTAGAATGTCTTATAAACTCTTACGCTAGATTTAGTATGTTAGCCTTGTTATGACACAATTATAGCAAAATAAACGAGGCTAAAAATGGCAAAAACACCCCCAATTCCGAAGGGTTTGGTGTTACGGGCGAAGAAAAAACCCACCGGAAAGCGTTGGACCAAACAAAATCCGGATGAATTGAGAGGCCGCAAGAGATTGCATGAACAATCGCCTCTGACCCGTATGCAAGAGAAGTTTGTTAAAGAACTGGTTTCTAATGATGGAACCATCACAATGTCAGAAGCCGCAGAACGAGCGGGCTATACAAAAAAGTCCGCTCCCGTCCGTGCCTCTCAAATGACAAACCCACACATCAGCCCACACGTTTGCGCCGCGATTAAAAAATATCGTGATGAGTTAGATGAGAAGTTTGGCATTACTTATCAAAGACACGTGCGAGACTTACAGCGCATTCGTGATCTAGCCATTGAAAACGGCGCGTACAGTGCCGCAGTGCAGGCGGAGTATAGGCGAGGTCAGGCGCAGGGCGATATATACGTCAGTAAGTCTGAAATCCGTCACGGCAGCATTGATAGCATGAGCCGTGAAGACGTTCAAAAAGCTCTGGATGAATTGAAGCAAACATATGGCGCAATTGACATTACCCCAGACGAAGATGGAAGCGGGGCTGTATCAGCAATTGAAGGCAGCTACGAAGAGATCGAAGCGGAACCTGATTCTCACGCGGATTGAAAACTGGGCAAGCCAAGGCATTCCTGACCTGCTCATATGTGATGAAATAGGAAAGTTTCATTTTGTTGAATTAAAGTTTTGTAAGGCTAACGCCGTTAACCTGAGCCCGCATCAAGTTGCATGGCATATCCGTCATAAGAATTCATCTTGTTGGACCCTGATTAAAAAACAGAACAAGCCAGACAGTACCCCATTTCTATTTTTGTATCATGCGGACCAAGCTATGGCGTTAAAGGCGGACGGTTTAAAAACTGAGCCGCGATTAGCGCACGAAAAGAAATTCCTATGGGATGAGGTTTTCGACTTGATATGTCCTATTTAATCGCATATTCTCTCATCACCAGAAAGTGAGGTAATATGAATTATAAAGACATAAACAGGTACATGTTCGAAGACATCCAGATGTGCATGGAAAAAATACATGCTTTTGACAGGCTAATGACTGATCCGGATTTAGATAGTTTTTGGGATAAGGTGCCGCGCAATGAGCCCGTTGGTCATCAGAAAATTGTTTGCGAGGCTTTAGAGCAAGCATTTAGCGCTTTGAACCGCGCTCAGTTAAACTGGCTGGCCGCTTCAAAGTATAACAATGCCGCGGTTGATCCGTTGCCTAAACGGGAGGCGGTGTAAATGTTTTTGTTAAATTGGATTGGCCGCTTGTTATATGGTCCAGATTTTGATGATCTAAGCCGCCGCGCAAATAAGCCCCGCCGTCGCAGAAAATAATAAAAGTTTAACCCGCTTGCGTAGCGGGTTTTCTTTTGTTATGGATATGGGATAAATCTTATATGAGGTAAGAATATGCTTAGAACTGTAGAGATATCACGGGCAAAAAAAACCAAGGGAATAGCCGTTACATATAGAGCGGGCAATGGCGAGAAATTTGGAACGTGCCCGCCGTCATGCGCTTTAAACGATAGCGGCAAGGGCGCATCAGAAATAGATTGGCAATATTTTGACGCATTGCTTGACGCTGTACCGCGCAAGGGAGTTTCCTTTACTTATACGCATTTCCCGTGGGTTGATTGGTTTCGCAAACTTAAACGCGGTAAAACTGTGATCAATTACTCCGCGGACAATTTACTTGACGCGGCAATTGCGGCGGTCTCGGTTCCCACGGTGGCCGTTGTTAATGAGGCGAAATGGCAGGGGAAAAAATCGTTTTCTGTTGATTTGCAAATTGAATATGCGCGGGATGATGTCCCAAACGAAAAACACGCCGTCGTGAGATGCCCCGCTGAATATCGCGACATATCTTGTGCTCAATGTGGGGATGGCGAGCCGTTTTGCGCTCGTTTAAATCGTAAGTTTATTATTGGTTTTACTGCGCACGGTCCGAATAAACGCAAAGCGGCGGATGCAACCGCGCAAGGCGGTTGCTATGCTGCGCAAGGTAATTGCCGCATATGGTGGCAGGATACCGCAGAAAGTGAACAAAGCGAAACCGACGGGGAAAAACTAAAGCGCTTTGTTTCTGGCCTGCCCCCGCGTTCAATCGTTCGCCATCATGTTGCGGGGGATATTGGCAAATAAACTTTTAAAAAGTTTTACCTTGCATAATATGGGAAAATATAAGAGAATACGGGGCGGGCGCAATCCTGCCCCGTTTTTTATGAGGTAAATCAAAAATGCAAATCGAAAATAAAAAAGGTGACCTTTACTCTTTAATGGCAAAGGTAAAAGAACAGCACGACAAGCAAGGTGACTTTGTAACAAGCACGGCGGAGTTACAAAAGACAACGGACGCGGACGGTAACCCGCAAATCATTATCGAACAAAACGGCGGGGAACCCACGCGGATTTTAGACGTTAATGACCACGCGCACGGCCAAATAGCGGCGGCGGCGGAAATTGACACCAGAACGGCGCGGCGGTTGCAGGCTAGTTACCCGCAGGAATATGACGCCTTGATCAATGCGCGTTGGCAGAAAGAACCTGTAAACCGTATGGTCCGGACATATTTGGAAGTGGAAGAAACACGCGGGCAGGCCCGCGCTTTTGTTTCTGATAAGTTTAAAACTTTTGACAATTTACACTTGCTTGAAGCAAGCTTGCCCCAATTAGTGGAAAGTGATGCGCAATGGCAGGTGGT
>WLWF01000713.1_pt1 | contig 31166 bp, 25 predicted proteins | sample 6718331 | NCBI WGS metagenome assembly WLWF01 (sample SAMN12718692, study PRJNA515312) | sponge metagenome | isolation source: marine sponge | host: Mycale hentscheli | place: New Zealand: South Island, Marlborough, Capsize Point | collected 2003-05-01 | reverse complement strand
GTATAATACAACCATTTATGAGAACCCGCATAGTTCGGTTTTCCGAAAAGAGGTAAGATAATCTGTTTTCCTTGATTTTCAACACTATAAATCGCACCAACTTGTTGATATTCGGTATCATAACCACGAGTTGGAATGTTAATAGACATGTTGTTCTTACTCATAACATAAGGAAATTGACGTTCTGGTCCCTGAAGAGGATCATGAATTCTTCTAATTTCACGTTGGTGTGGGCTTTCAAAAGGATAGTCAGTACTCCTATAATTAGGTTGATATGCATTATGATACACCATAGTTTCTTTTAATTTTCCTTCACTTAATTGGTTTATTTTTTCTCGCTGGTGATTTAGTGTCTCTTCTAAATTATTAATCCTTAACAAATCAGGACTTTCTTGGCTTTCGGATTGAGGCCGACCATAACTACTTATTTTTTCGTTATCACGATTTTTAAAGCCGTATATGGCAAGAGCAATAACACCTAGAGCCACTAAGATAAATATCTCTCTATTGAAACAAACATAGCCGACTGGACATTTTTCCATCACTGCTTTTAAATTAGTCTATCTTTTTTTTCGTTGGATAATATTTTAAAATATTTAACTATCTTAATAAATGTCTGTTAGGGAAAATAAATTAAATGACTTAGATGATAACAGCTTAAGACATCTAATTTTTATAGATGATAATTATCAACGATTAAGTGTCTTAAATATCAATGGTGGTTATAAGATAAAACCAGAACAAGAACAAGAGGCACTAACATATATTATTAATATTTTTAAGCAAGCTGTTGAAATTTCAAAAAAATCTCACGGAACGGATAAAGTTATCATTAATGTTTTCTTAGATAATTATAACTCTAAAAATATTCGTAATACCTTTGTCATACTTGTTGCTAAAATGCTTATTAAATTATTTCCAGATAATCTAGAATTATGTCAATTAATTAATAGTCCACCTATTTTTGATGGTCTTATAAAACTAATAAGACTACTATTAACTCATGAAAACAACAAAAAAATAATATTAATAAACTGAAATAAATTTATCTTAAGTTTTCAATCCATTCAATGGCTTGGTCTAAGTTTAAATTACAACTTTCTAAGGCTAATCTATTTAACTCGGTATCACTATAACCCATTTCTACTAATCTATCCACTTGATTAGTTATAGAAGTAGTAATAGTATTAGTTAAAAGATTAGAACGATCTGAAATATCATGTAATCCTGATAATATTCTTGGATTGGGATTGGAGTTGGGATTGGGATTGGAATTGTGATTTGGGTCAGGACTTGGTAAGGTTTCCTCTTGGTTTACTTCTACTTGAATTTGGTTTTCCTGGTTTAAATTGCTATTTACTAGGTTATTTTGCGTTAAATTATTAGTCACATTGGAGATATCTGTTGTTATCTGTGTCATAGACATATTTTGTGAGATAAGTGTATCAAACATAGTATTTAAATTATTGATTATTTGGTTAACGTCACTTGGTAATTCAATGGCTTGAGAATTAGATGATATCTGTCCAGAACTAGACATATCAGCTAGCTCCATATTATCCTGTCCTAATTCTATTTCTGAATTCCCGCCCAAATCTGAATCATCTACCGGATCTATTTCATTTATCTCAATTAGTTCAGTATTGATAATATCATCAGTGATAATTTCACTATTAATATCATCTTGAATTTGCTGTTCTATATCTCTGATATCGGTTAAATTTATATCTGTCTCATCTGAAGGAGCAGGATAACCAACTAAATCACTGATTTCTTGGTTATTAATACTAATATCTGATTGTGATGCTTCAGGATTAGAATTTATATTGTTCTCGGTATTGTTATTGGAATTACTAGATGGATTACTTGTATAATTATTAGTAGTTGTTCCAATATATGGATTCATTATCACCCCATTAATAAAAGAATTATTACTTAAACTATTAGCCAATTGGGTTATTACTTGGTCGCTTATTATATCAGTTCTCCCCTGTAATATAGTAGATAAGTTTTGTTGTAATAAATTAGGAATATCCAGACTATTTATCGGATTAGTCATATTGTTAGTATTATTAAGAGGATTAGTTGAATTATTATCGTTATTATTATTATGGCTTGATATTGTCGTTCCATTAGGTCTTGACAGTGGGTCATAATTAATACTAGAACTAATAATGTTATCTAGGTTAGAGTCTTGTTGGGTTATATTTCTACTTTCTTGTGGATATAGTTGGTTATTATTAATAATTTGATTAATAATATTATAGATATTAGTCGGCATGTAGATATCATCTGGATTAGTTAGCTTCTTATTTTCATGTCTAATTAGAGAAAAGACAATCTCATCACTATCACTATCACTATCACTATCACTATCACTATCACTATCACTATTTAAACCTAACTTTAAATCGTTAAGTGTTAAATTTAGATTATTTAAAATATCACCTTGATAAATTAAAGTAAATTTGTGAAATTGTAAACTGATTTCTTTATCAACTAATTTTTTAGTTAATTCTTTTAGACTTGTCTTACCATCTATATCATCTAGCTGAATATTTTTATGTTTACTTAATTTAAAGTTTAATTTCATATCTAATATTAATGATTTAGGGTGATATTATTTAAATAGAATTTGGATTAATAGTTTTTATTGGTTTCCGATCTTTATTTTGTGGGATATTTATCGGTTTACTTTTAAGGTTAGGATTAGTTCGTTTAGGGGAGGGGGTAAAGGGATCTTTTTTATAAACTAATAAATTAGTTTTGACAATAACAATAGAATCACCTTGGAGTTGACAACTGTAAAATTGTGTCTTACTAATAAGATAGATAGTATTGTTTTGTTCTATTAAATTAGCAGATATAACGGTCTCCGCTAAAGTAAGATGTGCTATACTCCTTTGTCTTAGTATTCCCCATAGGTTAAAAACATTAGTTTCTGTTTCTTTAATGTTAAAAACGTGAACACTACCATTTTCAGTTCCACATAAAAGGTAATTATCTCTATCACTAAAACCCAGATAAGTAATATTTTTAGCAAAAGTTCCCCTTCTAAATTCAGCTATAACTTCTGTATTAATTAAACTAAATAATTTAATAATATGTCCGTTACTTGAACTAGTTGCTAAAAATTTACCATTGTGACTGATGGCTATTTTACTTAAATATGTTTGATTACTATTAATAGATAAATATCTATTTTTACTCCTAATAATAACATTATTTTCGGTACTTGGACTTAAAGAAATATATCCAAGTATAAAATCATCTTTTAACAACCTAATGGTTGGAGAAAAACTACAAATGTCATATGTTTTCAACAGGCTAATTGATTTTAATTCATAAAGGTATGCTTTCCGGTAAGTGGTAATAATAAAATTATCATAATTTCCAACACCAAGAGAAATAACTTTACAATTTAAGCTAACCTCCGCAATGTTTTTTTGTTTAGTATCATCCCAAATGGTAATCCTGTTAATAGGATAGTCAGTATTTTGACCTGATCCATTTAAAAAAAATATACGTTTACTAAAGATCATCTGTCCAAGCCGAAGTCCACCTTCAAATGAGCGTATAATTTCACATTTAAATGGATCTATCTTGTAAACTATAAAGCCAGTGTTAGTAGTGCAAAATAAATATTGATAATGGTCACAAAAACTAATATTAGAAATCAATATTTCTGGCTGACTATTTTTATTGATCATTTTTTATAAGCCTTAAAGTAATTAACTTTTTATTTTTCTAAATCGGTTTTCGGGTTTTTATTATAGTAGTCTCCCTATTATTTAGTTATTAAAAGAATTATAGGGTAACCGGATTTAAATATCTTACTTATTTAAATCCGGTATAAGACAAGTCAAAAAGCCCAACCAAATACATCACGTCTCTCTAATCATTCTAATGAAAGAATAAAAACAAATTCGGCGTCATTTAGATGATCATAATCGTTACCAAGAAAGTAAAAGAACTATTGATATCTTAGCTACTTGTCAAGCTTTAGTGGTAGGTTCTGGACCAGCTAGTTTATCTGTGGCTATTGGAGCTGCAAAGGCGGTATTGTAGCGGCTATGTCTGTCAGGCAAGCTTATGATATTAGGCAGTAGAGACAATTATAATTCAACAAGAACTTACTAGACAAGTTGTCAAATTATTTTTAAAAATATAATTTAAAAAAAATTAAACCCTCCGATAACTTCTAATTGTCACTTAACCCAATAATTAGTCTAATTAACCATATTAATTCACTCTATCCCTAAATACTTGTGTGCTAGCTGTTAATGTGACATCCATGAATAGTATCATGTATTTTACCAAAATGAAGTTGTCCTTTTAGAACAACTTATCAACCTAACACATCTACAAAACCTAATTATTAGTTATCTCTACCACCAAGACAAACATACGATCAGATATCAACATATTTATCAATCTGATATAGATTAATATAGTGATTGTTTACAATATAGCATCTACTTGTGTCTTAGGAACAATGATTGTTTACCTTTAATGACCAGAGACCAAGATTACTTTATCCTATGTCATCTGTATCAAGACTGTGTTAAAAAATTAAAGAAGGGTGAAAATCTTGAAAGCCCGAGAAATCAAAATGCGAAAGTTAATAGAGCTGATGATAATAAATTTAGGGACAGAATTAACCAGATGTCAAAATACCAGATATCACAAGTCTATTATTGTTGTAATCAGCATCAACATCACACAGAGATAAAGAAAAACCTAATGATAATAACAAGTAAATGACGATTTATTTTTAAATCTATAACTAATGCCTCTTAGTATAATAGTTTAATAATAGGATAAATGAGAGGACTACCGTGATTATTAAAACCCATTTTTTAGCTGTTGTCCAAGTTACTCTATTTCCTAATGGTTCAACATCATCAAAATCATTAAAAATATCGTATTTTTTATTAAACTGATTAATAACAGTATGGGGATGATAAATCCTTTTCCCTAATAACCTATTAACTTGATTATGAATATGGATTAGCCATTTTACCAATGTATCTCGGTCTGATACAGCATTCCTGACAGGGTATTTTGCTAAATTTTCTTGGTAATGTTTACGACAGGAATGACAAGGTAACATATCCTCTAAAGTCTCAAAAAAAATAATAGCTTTCATTTTTTCTTTTGGGGTTGGACGATAAGGATAGTTAAAAGTAATAGTATGTAAAAAATCCCAAGCAGGTGGTCCCCAAACGTTAGGATTCATATTCACTCTACTAAAGACAAGAAATTAGTTTATCTTTGAAAAACATTTTGTTATTATCTTTATCTAACAAAGATAATGAACCCTTATGCTCTGAAACATCAGGAAATTCAAAAGACAAATCAAATGTTCCAACAGATTAGAAATCCTGAAGCCCAAACCCAGAATATAATTAGAATTCAAGAAGAAACAAATGAGGAAGGGAAAATTCCTTTGGTCCATACATATAAGGAGAAAGGAAGTATTTATCATAAATCATATGATTTATCTAGAAACGAATTAAAACAATTTATCCAAGATCACCAAGATACTGAAATAGTTATTGACAATATTACTCCGACTAATCCAGGTAATACACCTGGAGTTGAATTAGAGAGTGCTTTTGGTAATTTTCCTAGGGTTCCAGAGGTAAATCCCCATGCTAATTTTCAACCCATGGATAGTTTTAAAACATCTTTTGATGAGAAATATGCTTGTCAAGAAGGTTTAAACCAGGAGGTATATTCTAGAATATGTCCTAAAAATATTAGTAGTCAAGATAGTCAAGATAGTCAAGATAGTCAATATGGTCAAAATGGTCAAAGTGATAACATGGAAGGACCGACTGGTTATCAACGTTGGAATAGTTACCAATCCGTTATTTAAAAGTCATAATTTATTGTCTTTCTCTCTCTCTCTCTCTCTCTTAACTAGCCATTGGAAATTACGACATAGATAACTATAATGACAAGCACAACAAAAATAATAGACAGTATACGACACCATATAGTAGTGTAATTGGAGGTTTTGCCTTTTTATTTCATTATATATATTTCTATCTCTATCTCTGTCTTTATTGATAAATCCCTCTTTATCTCCGCTTTTCTTATTAGGTGTAATAGCCTTTTTATTTGGAATATGATTTAATTGGATATAAGTCCCATCTGATAATCTTTTAGATTTAAGATATGGTATAAGATAATTATCGCCATATCTTTTTTAAGAGGATGTCAGATATTGTTTAGTTGGTGCACCAAGATATTCTATTTTGTAAGGGTTTAGAAAAACCAAGACATTCATAATTCCAAAAATGTAGTTGAATTACTCTGCAAGGGATAATATCAATATGGACGTCTAGTTTTTTATTGGGACATGTTTGTAACGTTTTTAAAGAGGTAGGTTATATATTATTAAGTTTATTAATCTTTAGAATAGCCTGGATTCCATTGTATAATTGTTTTTGGGCAGTTTTGCCTTATAATTATAAATTAAACCAAGTTTATCATCTTAATAACTATTTCCGATCTTACGAAGTGTATAACAATATTTCATTCATTTTTGGAAATCTTTAAAGTAGGTTCGGATATCTATATCATCATCATATTTGTATAGATCTACATACCGTAGGGTTTCATCATTAACATCTACTTTTCAATGTTGAAATTTTAATTTCATTATTAGTAGTAGTAGATATTATATTGATCAAGACAAAAATAGATAATAGGTAAATTTAACAATGATATAAAGGCATGTCTAAAATAAAAGATATCAACAAAAATGTCAAAAATTCCAGGTATTACATGGTATCAGAATCTTAGTCATGTCTATATTAATTTAGATCTCGGTCATCACACGGATATGTCTGAAAGAAATTATCACTTGGATATCCAAGACGATATCCTTTCATTTAGTTATGCAAAATATCAACTAAAAACCTCTCTTTATGCTCCAGCTTCTTTGGAAAAGAGCACTGATAATGGACGTTATATAAAAGTTACACTCCAAAAAACTATTAAGCAAATTGAAGAAGAGAAAGAGCAAGATAAAGAGACAAGTCAATTAGATGATAAGGTTTTTTGGAATTACCTAACAAATGACGCTAAATTCAACAAAAGTCATGTCAAGATTGATTGGCAGAATTGGGTTGATGAAGATGAATTAGATGATACTGGTGATGAGAATAATGGTATGGGTGGAATGAATATGGAAGAAATGATGAAGATGGGAGGAATGAGTGGAATGGATGGAATGGATGGAATGGATATGTCCCAATTAATGCAGAATATGGAGGGAGGGCAAGAAGCTGACGGAGGTGAAGACTGTTGGTTTGATAACCAAGATTGTCAAAATTGCTCTGATCATTGTGATTGTGTTAATGAAGGTGGGGATGATCCAGAGCCTCAGGATGCCCAGAAAGATTAAAATTACTTAGTTTTGTCAATTGGCGTTTAATTGGAGTCGGATTTTTGGAGGCTGGTATATTAGGTGGAATTTCCAGTCTTAATTCCGAATAAAATAAGTTATGCTTATATTTTTGACGAATGGTAAATAATTCTTTTAGTAGACATTCCGCTAATTTGCCTACTGAAACATCATTACTACCTAAGAAAGGTCTTATACTATGTTCTAAATTATTAACTTTTAGTTTGTTAAAATTTTTACCAAGACATTCATGGCAGAGTTTGATGACTCTATTTTGATACTGTCCAATTAAAACCAATTGGTTTTCGCCTTTTTTGGTATCTGATTCTATATTAAAATGTAGTGTTTTATCAAGAAATTGATAGATACGTTGGTCTTCACTAACATTATCAACCTCAGGAGACCAATCTCTCGCATCTTGGTAATCTAGTTTTACTTGAATTGGTCTTTTTAAGTCATCGTTATTTATCCTAATAGTGGTTAATACTGTTTCACTATTACCAATTAATAGATCATTTATAGATATATAGATGGGGTCACCAATATTCTCATCGTCATATTGGAGGCCAGGTTGTCCTTCTAGAGTTAGAGATAAGTTTTTGGCTACCAAATATTCAATTAGACCGACATCTTCTAAAAATGTATCAAGAAGTCTTGAATGACTAGTTTCTGCTTGACAACAAAAATAGTTACCACCTGTTTGCTGGGCAATACTAGATAATATATCAATTTCTGACACCTTGTCAAATCCAATTGTGTTTATCTTTATCCTGCTATTAAATTTACTGATAAGATTATGACTATAGTCTAATAAAAGATGATGGTCTAACAGACCATCATGACTAAGACCATCACTAACTAACACCATCTTTGGATCTAAGACATTAGATCCAATGGTCCCAAGACTTTTAATAGCCATTTTTAAACCAAGTGCTAAATTAGTGGTGTTTTGACAGGCTAAGTTTTGGATATGATGTATGGCTTTAGTTTTATTTAGGAGTGTCATGTGACAAAGTGGTAATAAAGTATTTGCGGTATCATGAAAAGTAACTAGAGCAAATTGGTCTTGTTGTTCCAGAAGGTTAATCAATTTTAACAAGACTATTTTAAGTTTTTCTATCCGGTTATTACCACTCATAGAGCTGCTAATATCAAGGGCGATACTTAGACAAATGGGCGGTCGTTTATGATCACACGCTACTATCTCGGTTAATAATGTTACTAGTCTACTTGATGAATTGCCAACTTCTGGTTTTTCAAATTGATAATGAGTTAATATTTTAAAATTACTATTAGTAATAATGGGCTTAAAACAGTCCGTATGATCCACTATGGAAAAATCATCCATCTTTATTAAATAATATATTTTAGATAAAAATTATGTTTAAGACTAGAAAAAATAAGAAGCTATTACTTTAATATAGGTTAAAGTAAGGGTAAGGATAAAGTAAGGTTATAGTCAAGAAAGCTTAGAGGCCTAAAAGTGTCTCCAATTCTCCACGGGAGATAGTTGGAATACCTAATTGCTGTGCTTGTGCAATTTTCCCAGAACATTTCGCATCTGAAGTTTTACTAACAACATGACTTATCGTCTTGTTGACGGCAGAACCAATCACTCCACCTCCTTTAGTAATAATACTTTCTAGTTGTTTATCACGGAAACCAGTAAAGACGACCTTAAAATCAGTATATGGTTTAGCCATATTATCACTATTCCCCTCTTTTTCATCAACCAGATGTTGGTAAATAAGTAGACATTCATTATAATAATGGTTCAATACGGGAGATTGGTTAAAATAACTTTTAATGTTTTGAAATCCTTCTGCTAGCTGTTTAGCTAACTTGTCACTAAATCCATCTATATCAACTAACTTTGTAACCGTTGGTGGTTCCATATCTAATTGGAAAGTCTGTATTCCCAGACAATCTGCCACCAACTGAAGACGATTCATTCCAATGTTTCTTCCTAAAATATTAAGGCCAACTAATAATGTCAGTGGACTGGCGTTTGAAAGTGTCTCATGAATAGAATTGTAAATTTTAGTAGCAGATTTTTCACCCATATTTGGCAAGGTCATTAGTGTCTCCTTGCTCATGGCGACCATTTTTTCTGGAGTATCTATTTGGTGTTTAACTAGATGACAGCAAATACTGGTATTTATATATTTAATACCTAGGGTCTTACAAAAGTATTGGAGTAGTTGAGCCTGATTACCACTACTGTCCAAAGCGATAAAATCGGCACCTGTCTCATTAAATTTGTGTTCTACCTTTGGAAGACTAACATTGGCCGGTGTAACAACTTCAACAATTTTAGGGATAACTTGACCACTTCTGACGATATTTACTAGGGCACCCGGTCCAATCCTATTTGTTACCATAAATTTAGCATTATTACCAGTAACACGGCTAATCTGACAACCATCTATGTTAACCGTTTCAACAATTACTACTGGCTTTAGATAACCATCTTTAGTGATGTTCCACTCAACGTCCTTAACCTTTGTCAAGACCATATCTTCACTGACCATCATTTTAAAGGCGACGGTAAGTTTCGGGTTGTTTCCACTTTTACCGGCCTCCCAGATATCTTTAGCAACGACAATGCCATCAATATCATACAGGGAATTGGCTCTCCAACTAGTCAAAATAGATCCAAGGGCACTCTGGTCTAGGAAAGCAGATTCTACCGTGGATAGTTTGGGAATTTCCAACCCCCAGTCTTTTAATTGCTGAAATTGAATACTTGGAGCCAGACCGCTTTTAGGTAGAGAGTAGGCGACAAATTTACAATATTTTAAAATATCTTGTTTAGGTTTTTTAGCATTTACTAGGCCGCTCACTATCGTTCGTAAATTTTTTTCAGTTTTAAGTATGTCACGGCTATTTCTTGGTAAGATATATTCGCCTCTAATTAGGATATTGGTCTCAGGTTTTAGATATTTCAGGCCAGCTAGATTAATAGTTGATAGTAAATTAGCCGTGACGTCTTGTCCAACAGTGCCATTACCTCTTGTATAACATCTCCAATGACCACCTAGTCTTTCTAGTAATAAGGAGATTCCATCTAGTTTTTCCGTAATGACATAATCACTTTCAGTCATTACTGTCAAAAATTTCGTTAGAGTGGTTGTCTCTGGCTTAACCTTGTCTAAACTACCCATCCAAACAGGAAGATTTACCATTTCGCTTTCCGGACTAGCACCAACCTGGGATAACACCAGGCTTTCAGGACAAATTACTTCTAGGTGATCGCGTAGTTGATCATATTCTGCATCACTAACTTGGGGTGTGCCATAGGTATAGGCCTTATTTAAGACCGAGATGTATTTTTCTAGTTGTTTGATGGCTTTGGAATCGGTTCCCAAACTCTCCAAGTCTTTAAGGCTAATGAGTGACATCTAAAAATATGAGGGTTATTTTTTAAAGATAAAAATATTAAAGATAACTATAGGTTCAATTTTATGATGGATCATTTTTTCCAGACAGTTAAAAAAGAAGGACTTAAGAAATATGATAAGTATCTTAAATCTAGAGTAACCAAATCAATTAATCAGATGGAAAGTGCTGGTTATGGTAAATTTATTATTGATAGCGGCAAAAGTTTTCTAGTTTGGCTAGTAACGTGTAGTGTTGTTATCTTTACTAAATTACAAATATTCTATGAAAAGTATCAAACTAGCCAAGTTTCCAACCCGGCCCTATCAACATCAGATAAATCTGTAACCCAAGAGCTTAAGGTATATGAGACTTGGAATAATTTTGACCAACAACGACTAAGTGTTGGAGGGATAAGCCTTGACCGATTTATCCACAAACTAAACGAATCAAACCTTACCACTGACCCTGACCAAAACATTAGATGGTATACTCTAATTTCTAAAGATAATATTAAAGCCATCGTGGTTGCCAATGTTTTTTCACCAGATTATCGTCATAAATTAAAGGTAAAACCTAATACACAGCTTAAATATCTAAGTGCCCTTAAAAAACATGTGGAAATAAATCCCGGTGGGGACAATTCAAAAGAAACAGATCTTAATAAAGATCTAGATAAAGAGGGAGATCCACCTGGTCAATTACCTAGTAATAGAGATGATACTGATATTACCAATTTAATAAATCTCTATAGTAATGCCGAAGGTGTCACTAGTTTAGATGTCTCTGATTTATCTAATTTAGACGGAACTCCACTTTGTTTAGAGGGAGAAATACTACTATTGATAGATAATGATGCTAATACAGTAACACTTAAAACAGATGATGTCTTAAGCCTATAACACAATCTAATAACTCACTGTAATTTTAAAATTTAAAATTGAATTTCCCGTAAAGAGATATAAAGACATAAACATTAATTTTTGAAATGGTAGATAATACTATAACTGAGGCCCAGGTACCAACCGTTCATAAGACCCATACCGCTTGGACCTTTTGGTATCATAATCCAACTGACAAAAACTGGGACCTAAATAGTTATACCAAAATATATGAGTTTGAAACCTTGGAGGATTTCTTTAAGGTCTTTAATAGTTGGGACGAATGTTTACCCCATATTTCCGAGGGTATGTTTTTCCTAATGCGAAAGTTTGGTGATGATAACTATATTAACCCCCTCTGGGAAGATAAATATAATCGGGACGGGGGTTTCTGGTCTTTTAAGATCAATAAGGAAGATGCCAATACCATCTGGAGGGATTTATCCAATTATTTAGTAGCTGAACAAATGTGTCGGTATGTTAATGATAGTATGATGATTAATGGTATTTCAATTAGTCCAAAACGAAATTTTTGTATACTAAAAATCTGGAATAATGACTATAAGAAATGTGATAAAGCCCTTCTCTCCAATAGCATACCTAATCTAAGTTTTTCTGAGTGTATGTATAAGTGCCATAATGACAATATTGCCAATGACCAAAACAAAATAAAAAAACAAAATACCCATAAAAATGTTAGCCGAGGGTTTGGTAATAGTGCCTTTATGAAACGAAAAGGTAAATAATTGTCTGTTAGAGTTCTAATTAATATTTAAAGTTATCCTAATATATTTTTTTATCCCATGACAATATTCAACGAATATAATCAAAATCAAGATGCTGAGGCCTATGATATGACTAGAGTATCAATAGGCCTGGATATTATCAAAAAGTATCTAAAATCAAATACCACTATTTTAGACATTGGATGTGGAACAGGTAACCATTTGTCTGAAATAGATAAATCAGTGACGAATTGTCAATTAGTCGGGACAGATATGAGTTGCCCAATGTTACTTAGGTGTAATGAAAAATTTAACCCAACTTACCATGGTCCAGTACCAGAAGCCCTAATTATTAGTGATCATGGCAATACTCTAAGTATAATGCCCAGGGAAGTAGGTGATGAAAACCCAATTCCCTTTGTCGCAGACCTAATCATTAATAACCAAGTCTTACACCATGTCGGAGGTGAATTAGGTGCCTATAAAATTTTAGTAGAGGCTAGTAAGTGTAGTAAAATAGGTACCAAATTTATCTTAAATTGGACAACACCAGAACAGATCATCAGTTTTTGGTATTTACAACATCATCCCAATTTGATAGAAACATTCAATAAATTATCGGTCCCCATTTCTAGGCTAATATATATTGCTAAAGAAATGGGATGGTCAGTGGAAGAAATTAAAGTTCATAATGGACCAGATGAAACCCTTCAGAAAAACGAAGTTTATCTAAACTACCTATCTGTCACTGATCCAAAATTTAGAAGTGGTGATCCTTTCTGGTCTCTATTAAAACCAGAGCAACAGGCCCAATTTCAAACCTATCTAATAGATTTATCGGAAGAACAGGGTCAGGAAATGTTTAAAACCTTAGACTGTCATCGTCAGGCATTTGGACAATCCACTACTGTCGTTTTCCACCGTGAAAGAAATGTCGAGGAATTTAGTCATATCCGGATTCAAAAGTAATGGGTGAGAAAGTTCCTTGACTAATAACTAAAATTTACGAGATTTCCACTTGGCATTTGTTATTGTACTAACCATGTTATCACGGTGACCAATGATAGGTGGATTAAAGCACAACACCTTTCCATACCGACATATAACAAATTCAAAAAAGGCATCTATTTCCATACCGCCATATAATTTCATCTTGGTGATAATTGGAAAAGCTGGGAAATTAAGGGCATATCCATAAGCCCCTCTAATAAACTGTTTTGGAATCATTAGTTCCTGACTAATAGCTCTACCAGTAAAGGTAGGTCTAGATTTTTTAAATCCTAAATAGATTAAATGCCACTCGTCGTTTAATCCATTTATCTGTTCAGCTGCTCTAGTAAATGTCGGTAGGAAATTTTTATTAAGAAAGACATCATCTTCTAAAACTAGAATCCGACGATAATTGCGACTAATAGCCTTTTCCACAATGCTAAAATGGGCTAAATTAGTTCCAACGCAATTCAAGATATAATCGGGATCAAACTTAAAACGACCACCATAGGCCTCTAAATTTTTATAAAAATCAGGTGGAAGAATGTCAAGTGGGTCTTTTCTCGGTAAAAAGATACCAGGTTGCCTTTCAAAATTAGTTATCCCAAATTGGAGTAAATTTTTGGTAATGTGGTTCCATCTATCTTTACTCTTGTCTAAATTAATAATAAAGATACGATCAAAAAATACGTTAGGATGAGATTGACATTGTTGGGATTTCGCCATTGGTTTAGAAATTTCGGCTGAGATGTTTTCACTAAGTTGGTAACTTTTTGACCGATATGCCATATATTTTTCCACACTAAAAAAATATTTTAAAACAAACTAAAGACCCTTATTACACTATCTTAACTTTGGATCACCACTAGTTTAATATCTTGATATGATTTTTTGAAATAATAAAAATAATAGAAATAAAATTTGATGCTTGACCAACTTTATCTTTATTCCTTTTATATTATTAAAACCTAAGATGGGATCCCTGGAACTTATTATTGGTCCAATGTTTTCTGGAAAAACAACAGAATTAATGAGGCGGATAAACCGACACCGAGCCATTGGGCACCAATCGTTAATTATTAATTCTATTAAAGACACTCGGTGTCTATCTCAGATCATGTCACATGACAATACTATTTTAGAAGCAGTTAAGCTAGAAAAATTAGAAGATCTATTATCACAAACTGAAATAGAATTATCTAATTTTCATGTTGTGGCTATTGATGAAAGTCAGTTCTTTAGCAGTCTAGTCCAGTTTGTGACAAAGACATTAATTGGACAGTTTGGACTTCATGTTATTGTTACTGGTCTTAATGGAGACTTTCAACAAAATCTCTTTGGTGAAACCATGTTTCTGATACCTCACGCTGAACGCGTCGATCTTTTACACGGATTGTGTACTGAATGCCGAGATGGAACCGCAGGTTGTTATTCAAAAAGGATTATCACCAGTAATACTCAGACCTTGGTAGGTGGGAAAGAGAGTTACCGATGTGTCTGCCGCAAACACCTTACTGATTAAGTTTTTAGCGGGTTTAGCTAGTTTAGCTACCTAAGTCTTGGCAGATGTTTTACTGACTTTTTCCTTATTTTTATGCCTTCCATTTAATATTTTCCTAACAACAGTTTTTCTTTTGGTGACGACTTGTTTTTCTAGAACTTTGGAAATACAGTTATACCTTATAATTCTGTCTAAATCACCAGGGTTTATATTTTGTTTTAGTAGATAGTTACTTAATTTTTCAAGGCTTATGGTAGGATTTGAGATTAACTTAGCCATAACATAGCTAAAATGATGGTATAAATTTCGGTTAATATTTAATCGTTCACTTAATTCACTAATAGATTTCCAGTTAAAACTTGATTGAGATATCCTACTAAATAAATTAGAGGTTTTAAGTTGAACATGACTATATTTGTTTTTTTCTCTTTCTTTTCTAATAATAGACATGGGGGCAGCAACACCTAAACAAGCTTTAAACTCGCAACCAGAATAGCTTCCAGGATCACTATAATAGTTTTCTAGGCTGGCCCAATCACTGATAGAGTTTAAAATACGTTCATAAGTTTGGTATCTTTCCTCTGGATGTTTGTAATTTATCTTATTTAAAATCTGCCAAGAATTATCATAGATATTTGCTGGAGTAAAAATTGGTTCGGATTCAAAGATTTTTTGATAAACTTCGATATTTACTGTATTATTAGGATCAAGATTGGTTTCAATACTAGTTAAGGGATTATATTCTATGTCTTTTTTACCAAGTAATTTCCAGCTATCACGTCTTGTTATTTCTTGTTTTGGTTCATTTTTGACTAATATATCTATTATATCTAAATTATTGCTATCTTGGGTAGGTATTATAGTAATTCCCGAGTGTTGATTATTACTGCTAGGTTTATTAAGATCAGTTTTGATAGTCATTTGTCTTTTAGTATCTACTTTTTCACCGATAAGATCAGAGACATCCCCATTAAAACTAAATCCATGATACAATTTACGTAGGTCAGCCTGGCAATTATTAGCTAAATACTGTAGACGGTAGTCTTCTATATTTAGACTCATCTTATCGGATATATACCTGGCAATTTGAAATAGTTCATAATTAGAAGGGGAAGAAACCTCAATTATTTCAGCATATTTCTCTAATATCTGACGTTTTTTATACTTTACGTTACAGGCCATAGTAAAAATAGCTGGATTTGATATTACTTTATTTTTGTGAATAGTCTCAAACATATTAATAATATCATTTAGATATCCTCTGTCACTATTATTACCTACTTCAATATCATCAAATAAGACACCTTTTTTATGGCCTCCTATCATACTAAGTATATTAGTTGTGGTCATTAGTTGGTATAAACGCTTGGTTTCATTTTTGTGGGTGTTGAGATGGGAGGGGATAAATTCTACCAGACTATATTTATATTTTTTAAATAATAGGTTTACTAATAAAGATTTACCTGAACCAGATGGACCGGTTAGGATGATATATTTACGTTCTTTTTCCCTTGACCAATTAGTAATCCAATTTGTCAGTTGACTAACGGCATTACTATGAATTTTATATTCATCAAGGTCTGATATCTGGTATATATTATTTACCATGAAAAACTTAATTGATATAGTATTAGATTTGTTTATATAGGCAATTAATAAGTTACTTTAAGAAGATAATTTATCTAAAAAGATATAAATGACTTTAGGAACTACCAAAGATAAGGGTGAATTTAAGTGGAAAAGTGTCTATCATACTTACTTTAGGCTTAATAACTGTGTAATCAAGACGACACCAGATTATACAGATATTAATAATAGCCGGAAAAATAAATTTGAATACACTGTTGAATTAGATAATGACGCGATCCAAAAACTATTAGAAATTGAAAATACAGTAAGAAACCAACTTAGTAAGGAAGGTTGTTATCTAAAAGGTGCTCTAAAGGTAGATAAGACTATACACTTTAATCTATGGTTAATTAGAAACCAGATTAAAACGGATATTATTGATCAACAACATGATAAGACTGATTTTAGTTATCTTAAACAAAATCAAGTAGCAGATATTGAATTCAGACTTGATAATCTTTGGGCACATAGAAATTATTATCCAAATTTTATATATAAACTAAAACCACTACTGATTAAAGTAAATTAATTATTGTAAGGGTAAATGGTCTGATCAAAACCCTTAGGTTGATTTAGACCTTGAATACAATGCTGGCTTTTCCAAGATTGTGGGCAACTATTCTGATTGGCTCCAGGTATAACATTGGTGCTAATGTTAGAGAATTGGAATTTGTTTTTGCTGTTACTGCCATCATAATTATACATCAATGGTTTACAACTATCCGCATTTCTTGTTTTTTTACTATGATTTGGTGGAATCTGTGTAGCCTTTGGGTAAATTTCGGGTTGTGATTCTGGGAATGATTCCTCATGATAAGTCTGTGGATAAATTTCTTGTCTGGCTTGTTCTGGGTAGACTTCTTGTCTGGCTTGTTCTGGGTAGACTTCTTGTCTGGCTTGTTCTGGGTAGACTTCTTGTCTGGCTTGTTCTGGGTAGACTTCTTGTCTGGCTTGTTCTGGGTAGACTTCTTGTCTGGCCTCTTCTGGGTAGACTTCTTGTCTGGCTTGTTCTGGGTAGACTCCTTGTCTGGCTTGTTCTGGGTAGACTCCTTGTCTGGCTTGTTCTGGGTAGACTTCTTGTCTGGCCTCTTCTGGGTAGACTTCGTGTTTTTTATTATGTGGGTTTATATTAATTGTATCTACACCAGTTGCATCATGGGATGATAATACTGGAGCATAGTCAAATGGTTGTTTTTCCAAAATAACCTGATCGGTGAAATTTTCTTTACTATTATCTGATTTTTTACTACCAGATGCAGATGGTAACCAACTTAAACCACTATTTTTATTGACACTTTGACTTGTTTCAATTAATTTGTATTTATTAGTGGTCTGAAGTGTTAAGATAAAAGCTAAGGCTAATATAATCGCCATGCTAGCATCCTTCGTAGCTAAATAAATAATGAGAATAGAAACTATAATTTTAATAATTAAATTATCAAATATCATCGCAGTTGATTTGGAAAGCTTGGGAGCTGCAAACGCCGCATATAAAGCGATTAAAACTTTAACTGTCGTGGAGATATAAGTATTTTTAAAAGTGTTATTCAAACCTTTTTCAAATTCAGAAATAACATCCGTCAAACTTTCAGTCGCTAAATCCTTAGTAGCAACTGCAGTTCCTTTAATATCACCCTTTAAAAACTTACTTCCAACCTCTTTAGTTTTCCCGAAAGTTTTTCCAACTACATTACCTGTGCTAGTGATCGCACCTTTTCCAATATCAGCAGTTCCTTTTGCAATATCACCAGCGAAATCAACACCCTTTCCAAAGGTTCTACTGGTAAAATCTGACCCCTTTTTAAGGGTGTCTCCAGTAAATTCTGCACTTCCTTTTATAACATCACTGGCTTTATTAAATGTTCCCTTGGTAAAATCTTTTGATTTTGAAAAGATTGGATAATCACTTGCACTACTAGTTCCAGACGACATTATATGTTATAGTATTAGATTTTTTTCAACTAAAATTCGCAATATTAAATGATATTAATTTTTTTACTATCGTTATTTAAAATTTCCAAAACTTGAATTCTATCTGTTTTTGTTACTTTTCTACCGAATGCTTCTGACATTCCGGTATCAATACGCCAAACTCGGTCTTCACATTCTGAGTTAATTACTTGCTGAGGAGTATGGCCTACTACTATTCCTCCATTTTCACCTGTGATATCCAATTTAGATAAGGCAGTGTTTAATAAATTACAAGATTGTTGATTAACATATCCATTAGAATATTTCCGGGTCCAGAAAATACTCTTATTTCCAAATAGTAAACTTTCATCTTCATGGCTAATACTATGTAATTGTTTCTCTCCCAATAAAATTTCTCTAATTAATTGATTAATTTGGTGTATAGAATCTTCACCATCTTCAACATGTTGGGGTAATAATCCACCATGAACAAAAACCCAATCACCTATTTTAACAATACCAAGGCTATTACACGCAATTTTTTGGGCCAATGGTCCACCTGGACGGAAAAGTTGCTTTCTTTGATCATATCCGCCTAAACCATCTAAATGTTCTGGACTAACATACCTAAAATCACCTATCATATTCATTAATTCATGATTACCTAATAAACTTATTACCTTTCCTCCTACTTTTATAGCACTATTATTTAACTTATACAAATAATATAAAATTTCTATTTCCTCTAAAGCATTACTAGAAGGAACGCTAACTCCCCGACCTCCACGATCTAAGACATCACCAACCTGAACCACAATGGTATCATCTCCAATCCAAGCACCCATATTATCAATGACATTAGCCCTTTTCAGAGCATTTAATAAAGCAGTTAAATCTCCGTGGACGTCTCCCACTGCAATGATTCGCCTAACAGGTCTAATTATACCATGATTTCTCGGACATTTTCCAGTCTCTAGGTTGTAAAAATCATCTAGAGATTTCATAGTATTAATATCATTTCTATCTACTAGTACAGTTCTATCTCCTCCTAATTTATAATACCTATTGCGTTTACTATGTGTCATTTTATACTTACTTATTATTGACAATATATTTTATAAAACTGTAAAAAATTTCCTTTATAATAAGTGTAAGGAAATAAGATTATTAAACTATTTATAATATTAAGATTAAATATGGTTTACATTTATACCATATTTAATTTTATTTAATCTATATTTACATATTTAGATGGTATTAGGTCGCATGACTGATCTCTAACAGCTAAAGTACCTAGTAATATATTATTATACTGTATGAAAAATAGCCGACATCTAAAATATTTCTTATGAACATGGTAATGTCTTATCATAATATAAATTTATTTAAAATAAATTTACTGCACTATTGGTGTTGTTTATAACTTACTTTAAATAAAAAAAATTGAAAATAACATCTTAAAAAAATATCTCTTTAACCAAACAATGACAAGTCTCTCTAACTTTATGGCCATTGAAAAACTTAATAGTTCCTTGACTTTGTATAGGTCAACTGTACAAAAAGACTGTACTCATACCAGAATGATTGGGGGAAAATGGTATATTCCTGATGAAAAATTAGAGAAGTTTTACCAGTTATATTCAGACGTGGTCCGTGAATCATTGGATAGTTCACTAGATGAGTGTGACCGCAATAAATATCGGCAATACTTAAGTATTGTTGAAAAGCCCAGACCACTTAGTCCAATTAAATATGATTTAGATTTTAGATATATCGCAGATACTGCTGAGAGACGTTATACTATGGAAATGATTGAAGATTTCATCCTAAAAGTGGTCTCATTGGTAAAATCTTGGTATTTGGTCTCAAACGAAGATACCTACTGTTTTATCACTGAAAAACCATGTCCGGTTATGGATACCAAGAAAAAAATAGAAAGTGATCCGACCAAAAAACTTATTAAAGATGGTGTCCATATTCAGTTTCCGTATTTGATTATTCCAAACGAACAACAGCTCCATTTTAGAGCAGAATTGTTAAAGATGATTACGGAGACTTTTAATGATATGGACCTCATGACGGCGGATGGTAAACCACAGACTATGTGTTCAGTAGTAGATAAGGCTGTGATAGGCACTAATTCCTGGACTTTATATGGTAGTAGTAAGATTAATTGTCCTTGCTATGAAGTTACTAGAATTGTGGATGTTAATCCAGATGATCCAGATAATGCTATTACCGAAGTGGATCCAAAATCATATGGTATTGATGAGCTGGTTAGGTTGCTCAGTATGAGGTCTAGTTACGTCAATATGTATGTTGCTGGTGGCGAGGAACCTGAAACTCGTATTCCAGGTCAGTTGCGACAGGAGAAAAAAGAAGAACTAGATAAAAACATTAAAGAGTATAAAATTACTTCTGGGAAAAGTAAAGCACCTTCTGAACGGAAAAAGAAGTGCCGCCCCAAAATCCTTAAAGAGGACGAGTTAAAAGTTGTTAAAAAATTCATTGGTGCTCTCTCTGTGGAAAGGGCAAAAGAACGTAATACTTGGATTGAGGTAGGCTGGGCTTGCCATAATATAGATGAGAGACTCCTAGATGATTGGATCTCCTTTTCAAAAAAATGTCAATATTATTCTGCGACCGCAGAAAAGGATTGTATAGAGCAATGGTATAGAATGAATGATGAAGGTCTAGGTATTGGCAGTCTTAGATATTGGGCTAAAGAAGATAATCAGGCACTCTATTATGAAATTCAAAAAGAAGAAGCACACGTCGCTATTATGAACAGTATAGAAAAATGTATTGATACGGGTGAACAAAAGCTTGATAATGCCCTACGTGAAATGAAAATTCAACCATATGACGTGGCGTGTGTTCTCCACGCGATGTGTCGCCATGAATTTATCTGTGTTAGTGACAAAGGTCATAAAAATGGGATGTATTATCATTTTAAAAATCACCGATGGCACGAAAGTGCTGGTTCTATCCTCTTAAGAGAAATCGTCTCAACGGTAATACCGAAAACGTATCTAAGTATGATTACTGAGATTGTCACTAAAGCTAAAAGTGGTAATGAAGAATGTAATGAAGTTCTTAATAATTGGAAGGAAGAAAAGGAATCCCTAAAACGATTTACTGGAATGTTTAACAATATTAGCACGACTAATTTTAAAAATAATGTTATGCACGAGTCTATTGAACTATTTTACGATAAAGAATGTAAATCAGCCGCGAAATTTTTAAATAGACTTGATGAAAGGGGATCAACTCACCTACTTGGATTTGAAAATGGGGTATTTGATCTTTGTAAAAACGAATTTAGACCAGGACGACCAGAGGATTATATCTCAATGTCAACTAATATTGAGTTTCATAACTATTGTTGGGAGGATGACGAAGTCAATGCGGTCATGACATTTATCAGTCAGGTCTTACCAGATGAAGACGAACGCGACTATGTCTTGATTTTACTATCAAGTTTCCTAAATGGAAATAATAGAAACGAAAAATTCCACATCTGGACCGGTAGTGGTGGTAATGGCAAGTCAAAACTTATTGAGTTGTTCCAATTTGCTATTGGTAGTTATGGGTGTAATTTACCTATTTCACTGTTAACTAAGGCCAGAAAAGCCTCTGGTGAGGCAACTCCTGAAATGGCTAAATTAAAGGGTGTCAGGTTTGCGGTTCTTCAAGAACCAGATGAAAAATCCAGGATTAATGTTGGTTTAATGAAAGAGATGACTGGTGGTGATACTATTACAGCGAGAGCATTGTATAAAGAACCTATTGAGTTTAAACCACAAGCCAAGATGATTCTGGTTTGTAATCATCTTCCAGAATTGCCTTATGACGATGAGGCAACTTGGAGAAGGGTTAGAAGTGTGGAATTTAAAAGCAAGTTTGTTAATCCAGAAGAAGTTGATCCAACTGATCGTTATAGTCATCCTAAAGATGAAGAATTAGCCGAAAAACTCCAAGATTGGGCAGAGCCATTTATGTGGGTCTTAATCCAATTTTATGACAAGTGGCGTAATCATGGTCTTAAAGAACCTGCTAGTGTTATTGCCTTTACTAAGAAGTATCAGGCTCAAAATGATCAGTTTAGGGACTTCTTTGATGAATATATCATTAAGGATAGTAGTGCTGATGAACCTATGACTATGCGAGAGGTCTATATGAAATATGGCGAATGGCATACTCAAAATGAAACTGGGACCAAGAGACCCAAGAAAGATCTCCAAAAGTATCTGGAGAAACGCATTGGTCAGCATCATATGGCTGGTGAAAATAAGGGTCATGATGGTTGGATGGGTTATAAACTGAAAAACTGTGATATCTATGACAACGAATCAACTGAATCATTTGTTAACCTAATTGATCAAAGCAATGATAATTAAGTAAATCTTGATTTCTATGTAAATTATGAATAATACATCTCAAATTAAATAAAACTTGGTAAAAAAAATTGATGGATACCTATGAAGTATTCATCTTAATTACTATTTTTATATGTCTATCAGTCAAGTATTTGAAACAGACCACGAAGCTGTTTATGTTGTGTATACAAGAGAGTTCATAGGGTCCAATGAGGAAATTTATAAAATAGATATAACTTCAGAGCGACCCGGGATGAGATTAAGGGAATATCCTAAGGGAAATGTACTAAAAATACACAAAAAGGTAAATGATAGTAAACAAATAGAAGGGATAGTATTGGACCAATTTGCTAAAAAATTCATAATGAGACAAGACTTGGGTCAAGAATATTTTGAAGGTAACTTTAGGGATATGGAAGATGAGCTAATTAAAATTGTTAGAGATTATGAGGATAAACAAGTTCCATCAGAATATCTGATGGAACTTGACGCTCGTGCTGTTATGGCCGCTCGTGTCGCCAAGAATGCAGTTGAGATAGCATATAAGGCAGTCAGCGATGTAAAGAAACTTGTTTATATCTTAGTCCCTAATGCGATAAAAAAGGCTAAGAAAGATGCTGAAAAGAAAGCTAAGAAAGCTACGAAAGAGGCTGAAAAAAAAGCTAAAAATGATGTTAAGGAAGCTAACAAGCGAATAGTTTTAAATAACTATTTTGATGAATATATAATTAAGGATAGTAGTGCTGATGAGCCTATGACAATGCGAGAGGTCTATCTGAAATATGGCGAATGGCATACTCAAAATGAAACTGGGGCCAAGATGCCCAAGAAAGATCTACAAACGTATTTGAACGAAAGAATAGGTCAATCATATGATGGTTGGATGGGTTATAAACTGAAAAACTGTGATATCTATGACAACGAATCAACTGAATCCTTTATTAACCTAATTGATCAAAATATTTAATAAGTCTAAGTCTAGAGAGAGAGAGAGAGCTTTATTTAAGATAACTACCATAAAAAGCCACATGTATATAGAGAACCATTCGCTAAATTAGTTGTCCCTGGGTTTTCAATAATACACTGTTTGGGCCCTGAGGTCCAATTTGACATGTCTGAGAAACAACCCCGCACATAGGGAAACCCAGCACCATCACAAACAGGTAGCCATTTATCTCCCCATTTGGACATGATTTGTCCATTAATATTTTTTTTGACAATTTTCCCATCAACTACTTCACGATTTTTCCCGCTTTTCTTGTCCTTACCCTTTACTTTTCCCTTGCCATTTCCTTTACCCTTAACCTTACCCTTACCTTTGCCTTGCCCCCTTGATTTACCATTTAATGGAGCCATGATATGACAACATTTAAGATGATCTCTTCCATCATCGGATTTTTCTTTTGTGATATATTGGCACTTGGTTTTTACTTGATATTGGTCATCGTCGTGGTCATAGTCATGATCATGGTCGTGATTTTGGTATTTAGATTTATGAATATAACTATCAAGGTCACTGATAAATTTACTTAAATTATCGGCTAATTCTATTAATTGATCATTAACATCTTTTTTCATCTTACACTTAATAATATATAGTAAGATAAAAAGGCTAGTTTTAGTTTATTTTACCAGGATCTAAGACCCAAGACTCAAGACCCTAGACCAATATTCACTACTTAAAAAATAACTAACTTTAGATATAAGGTAACAGGAAGACCATGAGCAAAAAAGAAACTCTTGTTGATTGGTATATCACTCTTCAAAATGAATATATCGCGAAATATGGTTCTAAAACCTTAATTATGATGGAAGTTGGTTCTTTTTACGAATGTTATGCGGTAACGGAAACACAACTAGCACATCTCCGCGAGGCTTGTCTTATTATGTCTATTAGAATTACCAGAAAAAACAATAAATCTGGAACAAACCAAGTAGATAGTGGTAATCCCTATATGGCAGGGGTCACCTCAATTGCCTTTGACAAATACATGAATATGCTTTTACCCGCGGGCTACAATATTGTTAGAGTTGACCAGGTAACCGCACCTCCAAATCCTAAAAGGGAGGTAGTAAAAGTTTATAGTCCTGGAACCTGTCTTGAAAGCAGTTTAAGCCAGGGGCAAATGGAAAATTATCTGTTAGTTATTTATCTAGAAGGCTATCATAACCTTAATAGCCAGTCCACTGGGCCGTCTAAGTATTCTATAGGGATATCGCTAATTGATTTAACAACTGGTAATAGCTATTGTTGTGAATTTCACGATAATGAAAAAACCGGGGAAAATGCTTTTGTCGAAGCTTATCGTATTGTTTATGGCTATAATCCGGTTGAAACCGTCATCTATACCACTTCAGCACCTGAAATGGTTGATACCATTAAAGATAAACTGAATCTTGACCCAGATAGTACCCGTGTTTATTGTGAAATATCAGAACAATGGCGTGATATTAACTTTCAATCCACTATTATGAGACGTCACTTTCAATGTCCTGCCAATATTGAACCACACGACTATCTTGGGATGGGAATGCGTCTCCACGCTACTATTTCTATGGTTTTAGCAGTTCAATTTATCTTTGAACACGATCGGGAAGTAGCCAAAAGACTAAATAGACCAAAACCACTAAGTGAAGATGACAAATTAAACATTTCTTACCAGACAATGGAAACATTGGATATTATACCTAAAAATAATAATACTTTAACCAGGAAAAACTCCCTACTTGGACTGATTGATCACTGTCGGACTCCAATGGGAAAAAGACTCTTAAAATCAAGGCTATTGCATCCTATTACGAACCCAGAGATCCTATCAAAACGCTATGATTTGACAGATTTACTTGGAAAACATAGAGAATCATTAACATGTTTGACCAAGTTTAGCTATGATTTAGACCGTCTTCATCGGAAAATGAGCCTAGCCAAATTAAATCCCAGTGAGTGGACTAGCCTAGATATTACCTACCATAATTTGATAGAAATGTCTAATCTATTGGGCCAAGATCCAGAACTAGTGACACTATTGTTAAAACCTGTCAAATCTCAACTAACGGGATTAATTAAGTTTAGAGAAAACTATCACGAGACCCTTGATATGGATAAATTAGCTATGTACAGTAGTCTAAATGATATTAGTGATAATATTTTCAAGCGAGGTCAATATCCCGAAATTGAAGCTCTGGCTGATAAAATTACGGAAACAACCCAAATGTTAGAAGATTTTAGACGGGAATTATGTCTCCTAACTTATGATGGCAAAATTCCAAGTCATTATCAAAAACTGGATTTTCAAGATAAAATAAATAGTCTAGTGAAACTTGAAAAAAACGACCGAGATGGCTATCATTTTAAGATAACAAAAAATAGATGTAAAATTCTAAAAAAAAATATACCTCCGATCACTACTGGAGAGAATTGGAAAAAATACGTCGCACCAAATCGTCATCTGGCCATTGAAAGTTTAAGATTTTGTGATAAAAAAACCGAAATAACAGTGACCTGTCATTGGCTTGAAAATAACAGTAAAGAGATGTGTTATCAACTAGAAAAATTAAAACATCTGGTCAAACAAGCCTTTCAAGATAGTCAACTAAAATGGTATACCAGTGCTAGCGAAGAAAATCTCTTACACTTTACTTCTGATTTTCTAGCTAATATTGATGTCAGTCTTTCTAACTTCCAGGTTAGTCAACAATACCAGTATGTCAGACCGACTATTTTAACAGACACTACTACTAGTTGTATATTGGCCAGTGAAGTTAGACATCCTATTACGGAAAGAATAAGATCGGAAACAACGTTTGTTCCCAATCCTATCAATATTGGTCAAATGACTTATGGGGCGGTAATTACCGGGTTAAATGGTGTCGGGAAAAGTATATATATTAAAAGTGTCGCTATCGCAGTTTTAATGGCCCAGGCTGGTCTCTATGTTGCCGCAAAAACGTTTAATCTAGGCCTCTATCGTCAGATATTTACTCGTATTGGGAATAATGATAATTTATTTCGCGGCCAGTCTACCTTTTATAAAGAAATGTTAGAACTAGATACGATTTTAAGAAATGCTGATAGTCAAACACTTGTCATCGCAGACGAATTATGCTCTGGTTCAGAGCAAATGTCGGCTCAAGCTATTCTAGCTTGTACCATTGAAACCCTGACTAAAAGAAAAACGAGTAATTTAATAACGACCCACTTTCATGGGTGTCTTAATCTACCTGAAATTAAGTTATTAGCAGGTCTGGCATTTTTCCATTTTAAGGTAGAATATGAGAATGGTCTTTTAATTTATAATAGAAATCTGATAGATGGTGTAGGTCCAAAGTTATATGGTATCGAAGTTAGTCGCCATATTATCGGAGAAGGACATTTTATTGACCGTTGCCATGAATTTCGGGAACGTCTCCAAGGTAAAGAGGACATCGTTACTCAAGATGTCAAACCATCTAAGTATAATACTGAAGTTAAGGTGACTAATTGCGAAGTTTGTGGAAAGTCAGCTGAATATGAAGGTGAATTACATACACATCATATTTCCGAACAAGCAGATGCTGATCTTAATGGAAATATAGATCATATTGCTAAAAATTGTAAGGGAAATTTAGTAGTATTATGTCAAAAACACCATCAAATGGTTCACCACGGGGGACTAGAAATTAGTGGTTGGAAACAATCGGTTGGTAAAGGTTTATATCTGGACTATAAATTTACTCCAGAGGTAAAACCAGTTGGTAAATCAAAAAAATATACTGACCAGGATCTTGTTAATATCCTGTTACTAAAAGAAAAGGGTTATAAAGTTAAATTGGCTAAACAATATCTAGAAACTGAAGGTGGATTTAAATGTATTTCCGAGGCTACCATTAGGAAAGTCTGGAAAGGACTCTATTAAGATTTAGATATTTAGGAATTACGGTTGAAAAGTCCAGTGACTGGTTCAGGACTACGTGAGTCGGTAATTTGACCAGTTCTAGTTAAAAGATTGTTAACCTGAGAGGTGTCTAATCCAAAAACGCCGAGAATTTTGGCTAATACTAAAAGAATTAGGCCGACAAATAGGGTCCAGAAGGCGTTTCCTAAATATAATTGCCAAGCTTTAAGTTCAACTACTCTTTCTGTGAAATACAACATTACTCTTTTATAACTTAGGTTAAGAAAAGATTTATTTATATTTTAAAATAAAAATCCTTAATAAATTGACTAAGATATAATCTTGGTAAATAATAAATGAGTCAAAAAAACATAAAATCAGAAAAGATTTCGGAAATGCAGTTGGATCAATTAACTAATAATAGCCAAAGTATTTCAGGTGAAAAACGACCGACCATTAAACCAAGTAATCTAAGTAAAGTCAGTAGATCCAATAGACCAAGTGAGATAAGTAAAGTAAATAAAGTAGGTAAAGTAAATAATGTCAGAAAAGTAACTAAAAAGGTAGCACCTGTGAAATCTCAGTATTCAGATGACGATCTCGACAGTTTAACAAGTCATCATTCTAGTAACAGTAGTCTTGTAGCTTCTCGTATTACCGATTATGATAGCAGTTTAAATATTTCTAGTATTGATCCAGTATCTAGTAAAGGAAAGGTTAAAAAAAATAAGAAATATGCTAAACCAAATAATCCAAATGAACACCAAAACCCCGAGGATGTTGTCAGTTTTAGTGATAAAGTAACTAATAAGTCTAGTCAACGTAGTAAAGTTACACAATTAACAGGGAAAAATAAGTATTATCTTCCAAAATCTAAACAGCTCGTTGGTGAGTTTGGAGCTGAACTTGATAGATCCCAAGTGGCCATGAGGGAACAAAGGGATTATTACCATCAACCACACGGATACCAATGTCCTCGCACTTCTCAAGGTAACTATCACCAGGATGGAAATCATTCTAGACAATATAATGGATATTCCCAACAAGATTGTTACAATAACTACAGTGGATATGGAGGCTATGGAGGCTATGGAGGATACGGTAGCTATAATGGCTCTTACCCTCCTTCATGTAATTATTATAGTTCCGGCTATGTCCAGGTTGCTGGTCAACAACCTACTAATTGGTTATACGATACCTCAAATGTAAATTATAATAAGTTATTAAATCATTCTTACTTTTAACTAAGACCCTAATGGTGAAATATTTTTGTTAGTCTAACAATTTCATCTATAATTCCAATTAGTTTTTGGTATTTTAAATGGTTTATCTTGTGGTGTTTTAGATGTATTTGTAATTCTTTATTTTCTCTGTGCTGGTTTATCAATGGGGAAGTAAAATCAGGAATATAGTAATCTTGTAGGATAAGTTGTATAAGTTTATGTTTACTATGTCGGTATGGTAATGTTGCCTTATTACCAATATATTCCTGGTATAATGAAAATAAAATATCGGAAGAGTAACTGTTTGTCTTGATCCCTTCTTGATCAAGTTGTTCCACTAATTGCCGTAGTTTCGCTTTATTATTAATTTTTTTGTTATTTAACTGTGTAGACAATGCTTTAACTGTTAAATTATTTAAACTTCTAGTATGGATATGTAATAAAAAGGCATCACCATAACTAGAAGCTTTTAACTCATGATGGTTAGGTTTTGGTTTATTTGTTGTCTCACCTTCAAAATAACAGACAATTGGCTTAGTGAGTTGACAAAGGTGAGGATGTGATATTTTTTTTAGGTCTTGATTTTTGACAAACGATTTAATATGATCGTTGGAAAACCATTTATAATTAGTGAATATATCTTGTAAATTAGCATCTGTTTGCTGGTCATATTTCTCCACCATGGCCCATCTAAAATAAAAAACATTAATATTGGGATTGTCTTGTAATTTACTATTAACATAACTACCTATACTAGTATAAGACTTGGGAAGTATTAAAAATTCATCTACATCTACTACTAGTGTCCAATCTGCGTGCATTTTTTTAAGCAGGTAGTCATATTTGGGTAATAGTTTATTAGCTAGATTTAAAACCTTAACTATGGTAACATATTCTGTATATTTTTGTGCGACTTGGTATGGAAAATCATCACTTTTTAAAATAATAATCTGGTGGAAACCAAGTTTAACATAATAACTAATAAAAAAGTCTAAGTAGGGATTTTCTTGAAAACTTCTCGTAAACAGACAAAATTTCTTAGTTTGGGGTTCCATTAAATTTTTCTAGTTTTAAACTACTAGAAAAATTTAAATATCTAAACTTAATTAAAGTCTCTACTGGAAATGAGTCTAGTTTTTAATTATCAACCTACATTACCACACAGTTTATCTTGGGCAGCGGGTTATCCACTTGGGATGAGTTGCCGAGACTATTATTTAACTTGGTTTAAGGGAGGACATCAAAAAGGTCCAATTGAGGGAGAGTTAATTACTCTGAAAAATTTACCTTGTCACGGTGATAATTATCTTAGATTTTGGGGGGCTAAACCTAAAACTAGTAGCTGGGATAACTTTCAACAAGCCTACGGTGAAAATGACCAAACTGAGAAGGAACCACCAGTTGATTATCCCAATGGAGGGATGTTAAAAATAAAGAAAAACGGTCGTCTTAAGTTTAGACTTATCCTACCCGCTGGCTACCAAAGCAAAAATGGCTATATTCTACCACATTTCCATTATAGACTGTGTCAGGATGGCAAAATGGGTCCAGTTCAAACTGTTTTTCTAAGGAGGGGGCATCATAAGCCTTGTCCCCTAATGGTCATGAGGGGTAATTTAACCGAGAACCATCCGCAACTTAGTGCCTATCAGCAACGATTATATGGTGGTCAAACTCATCATCAAGATCAAGGTAACGATCAAGATAAATCCACAGAAGGCAAGTCAAGGGGAACTGTATGTGTAAATAACCAGATGGGGAAAGGGAATGGGAATGGGAATAAAAATAAGAATAAGAATAAGAATAAGAATAAGAAATCGTGTCCTTGTAAAAAAAAGAAACCTAAGCCACCTTCTACAGGTAAACCAAAATTTCAAGACTATCTACATAATTTACCTAAAGAATATACTAACATAGCAGCCTTTGTCCCAGAAGGATTTCTTAAAAAATTATCGGAACCAATTAGTGGGGCTGTCATGGGAGGACCCCATACCTATCAGCATTTCTTATAACATCCGTTAAAATACCAAGTCTAAAGTCTTAACCTAACTATATGAAACTGTTCTGGTTGTCTTACTTTAGTTTACCAAGTATTATAAAATTTTTACATTTAGCTAGTTTGCTTAGTCAGATTACTCTAACTCAACAAACAACCATTTATCCCGATGGAACCATAACCTTATCATTATTACAAGAAACTACCCTAACATGTCAAAACTACTATCCTACTATCAAAATAGATAATATCTCTTATCGAG